>Ga0209755_10002932_pt1 | contig 22217 bp, 20 predicted proteins | sample TergutCo191P1_FD_187301 | JGI IMG/M metagenome (GOLD analysis project Ga0209755, IMG submission 187301) | Cornitermes sp. P1 segment gut microbial communities from Petit-Saut dam, French Guiana - Co191P1 (SPAdes) (version 2) | ecosystem: Host-associated > Arthropoda: Insects > Digestive system... | reverse complement strand
CTTCGATCAATTCATGAATTGTTGTTTTCCCTGATTCTGCATCTGCGATTGATCGGGTAAGACGTGTTTGGTTTTTTTCAGTGTAAAACGGATCATAAATTTCAAAAGGAATTTTTCCTTGACGTAATGCTTGACGTGCAAAGATATTAAATGCTGTAGAGAGATTCATTCCAAAATCGTTGAACATTCTTTCCGCATTTTCTTTAACCTCTTTATCAAGCCTGATTGTTATATTTATTGTTTCCGGCATTTTTTACTCCATTTATTAATATTATAAATTGTTTTCTCGTGCGTGTCAAGTTGTATGCACGATATTGCACGATTATTACAATTTTTTTCTCTTCTGCTGCGAATGAGGCGGTTTTTCTTAATGAATACAAGATATAGAGAAATATTATATTCTTGATGTAAAAAAGTAAAGAAATTTTACTGCGAAGGAGTACAAAGGAATTATTAAAACAAAATTATCGATTTCATGATATTTATTCACCTTTTTGGAAGCAAAAGAAGGCGGATATATCGGTTTCTTACTCAATATCCTGATTATTGGACCCAAGGTGATAATGTAGAAGAACTTGAAAAAATGCTTGCGTCACTTTATGACGATCTAATTCAATTTGATGATATACAACCTGCTGTTCCTGTTCATTCATAAAAACAGGTTAGGTTTTGGAGGTGTTTTTCGGTACTGGACTTTATACGAAATGAGGGGAATTTAGGCTGTTATGGAAAGAATTATTTGGGTAATTTGCAATTATTTTCATTAGGAATATGAATATTTCCGCCTCGTTTCTCTATAGCCTTATCTAAAGCATTTTCAATTTCTTGTGATAAATTGCTTAAAATTGCCTGTTGAAGCTGTTCCATAGCCATTTCAGGGTGATCGGCAACAGAAAATAACTCGTTAGATTTTATCCCCAATGCAGCAGCAAGGCGTTCTATTACATCAGCAGATGGAAAATTTCTTGCAATTTCAACCATTCCTAAATAATGGGTAGATAAACCGGCTCTCTCTGCCAGTTCAGGCTGCGTAATACCGAGCCTTCGCCTGTTTTTCTTTAAATTTCTCGCTAAAATTTCTTTAATATTTGCCATAGTTTATCTATCTAATAGGTAATTATATTAGCCTTGATATACTAAGCAAACTGTATTAAATGTAGTTTTATACTATATAACATAGTTCTTTATCATGCTTTTTGATTTTGCTGAATTGATTATAAGAGGGACTTATACCGAAAATTTTTTTACATTTTTTTAGAAATTACCCTAAACTAATTGACACACTACCTTATATATAGTTATATACTATATAGGATAGTTTTTTATTAATTTGACGATTTTTTGAGCTGAATATTAAAAACTCAATGAAATTCCATTTTTTTGGTATTTTTGCCTTTATATATCAATTTTTATACGTTTAGCACTTGATATTAACTGCATTAAGGCAGAAATCATACAGTCAAGCGGACATTAAACGCAAAAAGGGAGAGATATAATGAGGAGAATTGCAAAATTAATAGGTTTTATTGCCATAATGGTAATAATCGGGGTTTCAGTAATGTCCTGTAAAGATGGTACTGACAATGGGAATGCACCTGTTATCATACCAGATATATGTAGTGATTGTGGTAAAGTAATTTGTGAATGTATTAATATTGTATTTGACGATCAAATTACTGGTATAAGTGAATGGGAACTATTTAGACAAAATATTGAAGTCATACCAGATGAGGATAATACCTTTACTGTTAATGGGAGCTACTCGTCATACCAATGGTATCTAAATGACTTGCTTGTAGGTACATCATCAAGCTATATATTTAATAAACCAGCAGGTGTTTATCAATTAGTTGTGGTTGTTACAAATAGTTCGGGAGAAAGCCGTTCGGCACGCTGTCGAGTTACAGTAATAATAAATTTCTTGCCACTTAATATAAATATATGGTCTAATGGCAACATTACCGGATCAGATCATCAGGAATGGTTTATAATTCCCGTTGAAAGTGGAACAATATATTATATTTGGTGGAATGATAAAAAAGATGGTAATTCTAATGTTACAGGCGATATATCTGTTAGCGCACGTTACACAGGTTCTAACGATTGGATTTTTGGCGGTACAAATACTACCATTGACAATGGTTGGGCTACTGCGCAATCATTTACAGCTAATCAAACAGGTACAGTAGAAATAAGGGTAATACTCTATAATCGTAGCAGTTCAAATATTGGTACATATAACATAGCTTATAAAACAGAAAATATAAGACCTGCATTTTATACTGTTACATTTAATTCAAATTATGGTAGCGGTACAAAATCTGCACAAACTGTTGGCGCAGGTTCTAGTATAACGCTCCCTAATGGAAGCGGGCTAACAAGAAGTGGATATTCATTTGGCGGATGGAATACCGATGTAATCGGCAGAGGGACAAACTATAATGCTGGAATGTCGTTTTCACCTTTAGCTGATACTATACTTTATGCTAAGTGGGTAAGTAATACAACATATTCTAATCCGTTTTACGAAAATACTTGGCATTCAGGTACATTTGCTGCTGGTCAAGAAAATTATTATTATCGATTTTCTTTTTCTGTTATTGCTGGAACAACATATCGAATCTGGTGGAACGATAAAGATCAAGGTGATGGTACTCAAACTGGAAATGTAGTTGTTTGGGCACGTTACACAGGTGTAAGCAGTTATATTTTTGGCGGCACTAATACAACTGTTGATAAAGGATGGACTACAGCTCAATCATTTACTGCAAATCAAAATGGAATTGTAGAAGTAGAGATACGTCCATATAATTATAACAGTACTAATCTTGGTTCGTTTAGAATAGCATACAGTACTAATACCGCAAGACCATAAAGTAAAAGGAGAATTATTTATGAGAAATTTATTAATAACAAAGCTTTTAATCATTATTTTGATGACATTTGTGCTTTTGACATGTACTGATGATATTAAATTACTGGAGCAAAATGATAAAGTAATTGTTTCATTATCTGTTAATTCAGATAATTCACGTTCTGTTTTACCACAAGTTTCTTTAGAAAATGTAACCTCATTTAAATTGTTTGGAGGTAAAACAGGTGAAGATGAAATATTATTACTTGAATTTACTAAAGTGCAAACTAATGTTACTGTCCAGCTAATGCCTGGAACATGGAATTTTACATTGAATGCATATAATAACAATAACGAACATATACTTCAAGGGAAAATATTAAATAGACAAATAAGTTTAACAGGAACTAATAATGTTAACTTCTCATTAGCTGTATTAGATAACGGGGTGGGCAATATTCAAATTACATTTAATTTCCCGATTAACGCCGGTATTACACAGATAAAAACAAATGGTAGTATTACTGATGAAGTTTTTAACATAACAAATAACGGAAATTTTATATTTTCTAAAAACGGAATTGCCGCAGGTGACTATTTTGTTAATTTCGAGTTGTATAGCGGAAATACACTACGAACTATTATTTCAGAAATTGTTTTAATACGAAGTAATTTAACCAGCAGTAAAACAATTACCTTAGTAGATGATGACTTAGAATCCACTCCTATCACTTTAATGGATGTAACTGCCAATGGTAATTCAACACTAACTACCAATACATTAACATTAACTTTTGATCAATCTATTAACGGATTGAATTCAAATGATATTAACTTAATTGGGATTTATGGTATAAAAAAAGGAACGTTAAGTGGTTCAGGTCCAACTTACACATTACCGGTCAGTGGATTTACCAATAGCGGAAGTATAGCTATTTCTGTCATAAAAACAGGTTATTCTATCAGCGGTTCACCAAAAACTATTACTATACATTTCGCTCCATTTAATCAATGGGTTACTAGAGTTAATTTCTCAGGTGCAGAGCAAACCGCAACAGTTAATTTGAACAACCTGTATAATAATGATATATATCTTGTAAGAGTAAATACATCGGATTCAGTTGTAAATGCCGGTAATACTGGTAGTATACAAAATGTGTCTCCAATATTATCAAACTATGAGATAATGCCCAATGCGATTACTCAACCTAATAATGATTTACCTATTATGGGTCGTCCGCATGATGAACAATTGTTGTTCCCGTTACCTAAACCTATAGCTGCAGAATCGGGGTTCATGTCTCCAGTTGCAAATTTTATCGCTCCTGTTGTTGGTAATACAAGGAATTATTGGGTAGAGTCTGCTTATGGGAATCGAAATTTTTTACAAAAATCGGCAATTTTACGAGCTACCGGAAAACATGGCAACATTTGGGTAATGGATAGTTCGATTACTACAACACAGGCACAAGAATTATCTGCAAGATTTGATATAATATATCCTGCTGTGACAAATATTCTGGGTTATGAGTATGGAGGAAAACCGGGACATGCTGTACCTGGGGGTAAAGATGGTGATCCTAAAATTCAAATACTAGTTTATGATATTGGCAATAATGTAGGTGGTTATTTCTGGGGTAAAGATTATTATACTGATGCTCAGTTACCTACTGGCTGGAAATCAAATAATGCTGAAATCTTTTATATTAGCGCAAGTCTGGTAAATAATAGTATAACTTATATATATTCTACTTTAGCTCATGAATTCCAACACATGATAAACTTTAATGTGAAAGAAGTAGAAAAATCTGTATCTTCACCCTCATGGTATAATGAAATGCTATCTTTGATGACAGAAGATGTTATAGCAGAATTAATAAATATTCCAATTACTAATAGGTATCATATTATTCAACAAAGAATGCCTACATTTCTTGATAGTTATGCCGATGAAGGAGTAACAGAATGGAGTACCCTCCAGAGTACTTCATATGCAAAGGGATTTGCTTTTGGTGCATATCTTTTACGTAATTATGGCGGTGCTGATCTTTTAAAAAGAATCCTTGCAAACAACACAGTTGGCATTGATTCTATTACATCTGCACTCAGCGAAATTACTTCAGGACTTACATTTAATGATGCTCTTCTTCGTTATGGGGAGGCAATGTTATATAGTAATTCAATTCCATCCGGCATACTGACTTACAATAAAACCGTTACTAATACTATAAACGGTACAACATATACTGCCTTTGCATTTGATATATGGAATATGACACGTACGGGAGGAGGGACAGGTCCTGTTATTTACAATTTAAATCAAAGAGCATTACGGCCACAATCAATAACGTTACATTCAGCGGATACATGGAAAAATAAATCAGGAACATATTCTGTATCTTTACAGAGACCAACTAATCCTGATATTCAGTTGATATTGATGGTGAAATAGGAGAAAGGATATGAGATTTATTATTTTTATTTTTACAACAATATTTTTACTTTCTTGTGTAGGCGTGAAAAATGAAAATAATACTATGGAAGATAAAACTGTGGAAGAACATATTAAAATAACTGGCAGAATACAAATATACGGCAGCGAACCGCATACTTATGTTGGAATTGTTGACAGAAATGGCAATGAGTATGCGGTTTCTAACCGTTCCGTTGAAGATGATCTTAGGAAATTACAAGGTCATGTGATTGAATTTACAGTTATTTTTCGAAATGACCAACGGGTTTATGGCAGTCTATTCTTGAAAAGTGGTACTGTAGAACCAATTACATGGGTAGTATTACAATAATAATATTCTTTTTATCTAACGTATAACCGCTGCTGTTGTATATTTAATTGCTAATGCAGTTGCAGTATAATTATATGTTGTTTTAAAAGGATATCCGTCAATTGAAAATTCAAGGACTTCATTAACATCAACCCTGATATTAATTATATCATCAGCGCCTAATTTTTGCGCTTCTTTCATAAGCATTTCAAAAGTTATTTTTGAACCTGTATGGTTCCTGTTGCCGTCAATTACTTCTGACGATTTAACAAAAATAATTCCCATTGTTGTATAATCCTTAATAACAATAGCAGAGTTGTTGGAACTGCCGCTAAATGGATAAGCGTGATCTACTTTTGGGACAATGACACTTGAGCAAGATGCAAGAACGATTGATAATACAACACATAAACCTAATAATTTTTTCATAATGATACTCCTATTTATTATTAAAATGAACCGCCAAAACCTATATATGGAACCAATGTAGTATGATAAACTTTATTTCCTATTAAATTAAATATTTGCGGGGTTTTAAATCCTACGTCCATAAAAAATTTACCCCGGTTATTAAATTCTATTTTACAACCGATTCCCGGAGTTATTGCCAATCCAATACCTTCCTCTGTGCTATAGCGAGTTTGATAACGACCAGAACTATAAGATCGATAACTATATTCATATATCATAAAATGAAAACCAAAATCCGCGCTAATATAGAGATATTTTTTAAATGGATAATAACGTGATGTAATATCTATTCCGGTATTAAAAAAAGTCCAAATTCCATAATATTGAAAATAGATATTCGTCCCTAAAGAAAAATAAGGATTTAATATACGCTCGTATCTGAAACCGAATCCTCCCATATTTAATTCCCCGGACATATAATTTTTTGCTGTACCGGCAGGTTGAGAAGAAGCAAGTTTTCTTGAATCTGCTTGCGGAGAACTTTCCATTTTCTGAACCGCAATATCTTCATTAATAATATTTTGCGTATTAATATTATATGCTTCTGTAACTACAGCTCCTGTATATTTAATCGCCAATGCGCTGGCGGTATAATTATATATAGTTTTAAAAGGTAATCCGTTTAAATTAAATTCTACCTGTTCATTAACATCAATTCTTATATTAATAACATCATCGGCGCCTAATTTTTGCGCTTCTTTCATAAGCATTTCATAGGTTATTTTTGAACCTGTATGGTTCCCGTTGCCGTCAATAAGCTCAGAGGAATTTACAAAAATAATTCCAAGCGTTATATAATCCTTTACTACAATAGCGGAATCATTTGCATTTCCGGCATTTGGATATCCGTAATCTACTTTTGGAACAGGGGCTGAAGTGCAAGAAATAAGGACTAGCAGTACAGCAATGCCTATACCAAGCAATCTTTTCATGATGAAACTCCTTTTTTTAATAAAATAATATTGCTGCAAAAAAACACTTTTGATATATTATATAAAAAATTAATAAATGTCAATATAGATATAAAAAAAAATTAAAAATGTGCAATTTTTACCGCAAAGGCGTACAAAGGAATTATTGAAAGGAAATCATCGATTTCTTGACCCTTATACACTTTTAATGAATACCTTTTGGAGAAACGCAATCCCCCTAAAAGGAAAACTGCAATTTCTCCATAAAAAAGAATCAGTCTAAGCCTGCCAATGTAGTTATAGCCTGAGCCCAAAGTACATACTTGAGGGTGGCTAAGTCCCTGATTGTTTTTACGTTAAAAGCGGCTTTTAACTTTTCAGCGTCACCGTCGCTTACGCCTTGAAGGGCAGAAACCGGGGCGTCAGCGAGTTCCTTGAAGGATTTTCCTTCAAAAGCTTTGTCCAATGCTTTGTCAATTTGCATCATATTATCACTCCTTTAATAAAATATTAAACTATTTTATTATAAGTTCCGGTTTTTTACAAGTTAAAAGTTTTATTTATAATTAACTAATCCGACTGCAAATTTCACTACAAGTTCGAAAAACTGCGGCGTAAGACGGGAAGGGACATCGCTTGCATTGTTTAGAGACTTCCATGTTTCAGGAAGATTATGGGATTCTTGTTGCTCTTTTACTTTACCGGAGATGAATAAATCCACAAAATCAGGGCGTGTTCTTAAAAGTGATGAGTATTTTTCCGCTTCATCGGCAGGGAGCAGGGTAACGGTTTGCGCGGCTAAGCCTGCGCGTAAGAAGCCGACATCGTCAGAGAAGGGGGTAGGAGCAAGCATTATTTTGTCCATGCGTAATTTATCCGCAGTGGCAAGGGCGTGATCGCGTAAACTTTTAACAGAGCTCCTTACCTTGCTGATGCTTGCTAATTCGCTGTGTTTTAAAATATCTTCTGTTATTGTTGAAAAAATAAAAACGTTTCCTGCGCCGCAAACATCAAAATTATAAATTCTTGATCTTTCCAAACCCCACAATCTTAATTTTTCCGCAAGAGAATAAGAGCCTTGCTCTTCAAGGCTCTCTCCCGCCGCGATCTCTTCCTTGTCTGTAAAAACTATCATCCAATTGCCGATACGTTTTTGACCGAAGATCATCGCGGCGTTTAATAATTGAAAAACAGCGATACTGTTATCATTAGCCCCGGGGCTGCCTTCCACTCGGTCGTAATGAGCGGATAACAAAAAAGGGCTGCCCCCGCTGAAAGGAAATGCTCCTCCTGCATGAGGAGATTTTTGCCCTTGGGGAAAAATAAAAATATGACGGTTTCCTTCAATCGGAATTACAGTAGAATTTAATTTTAAAGTATCAATACATTTTAACAATATCGCATAACGGTCTGCATTATCAGAAATAAAATCAAAGAAAAAATTATACGGAGGATTATTTGTCCAATCTGTATTTTTCACTTAATTTATTTTTACCGCCTTAAAATTATACACCGGTTTTATAAAATGTTCCTGCGCTCCAATCAATTTTAATTCAATAGTAACATTGTCTTCTTTTTTTTGTTCATTGTTCATTGATTTATAACTCTCTTCCAAAATTCCGTAAATGGAAGAAGCGCAAAGATTTAATGTTTTTTCCAAATCATGAGTGTTAAGATACTGAGATAAAAAAACGGCGGAGGTCATGTCCCCTGTCCCTGCAACCCCGTCTCCAAGAGGCAGTTCCGGTGTGCTTATTTTATATATATTTTTTTTATCAGAAGCAATCATACTGAGTTCCCCGTCTTTTTCTTTAAAGCTGGTTAATAATACGATACCGGGACCCATGTCATGGAGAGCGTTAAGCGCTTTTATCGCATCCTCAGTAGTTTTTATTTTAATCTCTGTTAAGGTTTCCATTTCAAAAAGATTAGGGCATATAAGTCCGGCTAAGGGGACAAGTTCATTTTTAATAATTTGCGGGATTTGCGGTTTAACATAAAAACCTCTGCCCTTATCACCCATGACAGGATCGAGGCAGTATATACAAGAAGGATTTGCGTCTTGCGCTTTTTTTACCGCTTCAACAATTGCAGTTGCAACTTCCGCTTCACCCAGATATCCTGAAATTACAGCTTCGCAGTGTTTAAGTGCGCCTCTTTCTTCAAGCCCTAAAACAAGTTCCGATGCAAGTTCTGCTCCAAGAGCTTTCCCCCGCCATGAACCGTAACCTGTGTGGTTAGAAAATTCTACAGTATTAATAGCCCAAACTTCCCGCCCCAGTCTTTGTATGGGAAAAACAGCGGCGGTATTTCCGGCATACCCGTAAACTACATGAGACTGTATAGATAAAACCGCCATCGTTCTGCCTCTATTTAGAAAACTTGAATATCTTCCCGATCATTAAAGCTAAAAATCTTAGAAACCTTCCCTTGTCTTGCCCGTATTTTTTTGTAAAATCCATCGCCGCCTTTTTTAACGAATAGGTGCCGTATTTCATTTTTAAAAAATCCCAGTGTTTGATTATCCAAACATAAAGGTCTGCTTCTGTCCTTCCCGGAAAGTTTGCCAATAATAATTGTTTCTTGATTATCTCTATTACAGGATTATACACTTTGTTATACCATGAAACAAGAGCGTCAAAGAAAGGAATTTCTTCGTTAACAGTTTCATTTATAAAATATTTATGAACAAGTATATGATTATATATTACATCATAACGTCCTGGAGAGCTAAAGTTTAAATTCCAATCTTCTGTAAGATCGCCGAAAAATGTTTCGCCGTAAAATATTTTTTTTTCAAATTCGATTAGCGCGATACGCAGTTCATCTGTAGTCATCGAAGGTTTTAAATTTACTTCTGTCGATAAACTTATAACTTCGGCATCTATAAATTCTACGTTTTGCATTTTCGCTACTGATACACGATGGTTTCCGTCACGGACGAAATATACACCACCTATTTCGTATAACAAAATAGGCGGTAAAATAATATCTTTTATATGTGCCTCATCAACTCTTTGCCAGCGTTGGCGTAAATGTTCTCTTTTTGGAAGAAAAAATTTATTAAAGTCATGGTATCTTCCTTCGCTGCCTGCAATTAATTTTATAGGCACTATCTGGCTTCCCATGTATACTTCGTTCTTTGGTTTTAAAATATCTTTTACATCATGAAAAGATAAAAGTTTTGTTTTATCGGCATTTAAAAAATATTGAATCTGCGAGAGCATAGCTCTTCCTCTCGCTCTTGAAAAATCGTCTGAAGCCTGATTACTTATAAAACTATCTGCCATATCTATTCACCCAAATTAATAACATAATGACTGTATGCATTAATTACAAGCGTATTATGCCATTTTGTGCAACGTGTTTCAGCTAAATCATATAGATGAATGTGACCGTGAATAAGGTATTTCGGTTTAAAAGCTTTCATAAACCAAAGGTAGGCTTTAAACCCTAAATGGCATTTATCGGTTTTATCATGAATACCTTTTGGAGGAGCATGAGTTAAAAGTATATCAACATATCTTCCGCGAAAAATTTTATTCCATAAAAGACGCGGGATTAATTTTATTATTTCCATATACATTTCAAAATCAGTAAATTGATTTAAACCGTTGTTGTAGCGCATAGAGCCTCCAAGACCCGCTACTAAAAAATTACCTTCTTTTTTTACTTTTGTTCCAAGATGAATGGCGCCGCAGCCTAAATATTCTGATTCCGTTTGAACAAAAGGGGTATCGAACATTTTTCTATAATATTTTAGTTCTTCGATATGATGGTTGCCGAAAACAAAATATAAAGGTTTATTTAAAGTTGAAACGATAAAATCAAGGTAATCAAAGGGAAGATCGCCCGCACAGAGAACTATATCTACATCCGCAAAACGCTCTTTTATATGAGGTGAATAAACTTGAGGGTCGATTTGGTCAGAAACACAAAGTATTTTCACAATTTAGTCCATTTTACCGATAATTTATAGTATAATATTCCATTACTTCTGTTTTTAATGATTATGTGATATATATTTATATTATAATATATTTAATAGGTATAAGGAAAGTATAATGATAAATAAAACCGTGATTTTATGCATAATGTTGTATATAACGGTTATTTGCTCCGCTCAATCAAATTATGCCAGGGGGGAGGAATTGTTCATGCAGAACAATCCTTCAGGTGCGGCATCTTATCTAGAACGCGCCCTTGCAGAAGACCCTTCCAATATAAGAACATATCTTTATCTTGGTGTTGTTTATGAACAGTTGGGAAGAGCAAATGAAGCAATTACAGTTTATATGCAGATTTTACCGAGAGCGGGGAATCTTTCTGCAAATGTCGCAACTAATTTAGGTAATGTTTATTTTCAAAGAGGGAATACCGAGGATGCGGAAAAATTTTACAGCCAGGCAATAAGTTTTAATTCCAGATATTCCCATGCATATTTAGGAAGGGCGAATACTAAAATAAAAGCTAATAAATTATCAAGCGCGATAGATGATTATGATATTTATTTAACGCTTGAACCTGATGCACCTCAGCGTTCAAATATAGAAAGAATGGTGAATTTGATCCGTTCAGAAATTGCGGCAGAAGAGATGAGGCGTATTCTTGCGGAAGAACTTGAACGCCGCCTTGCAGAAGAAAGAGAGAAGCTCTTAGAATCGGTTTCCGCCTCTTTACAATCAGCGGCTGATGCAAGTCATGCTGTTTCTTCAGGAGCAGATAGTGTTGAACAATATCGCGGTGAATTTGAACTTGAATAAAAACGGGGGGAGTTTTTCATGGAAAAGAGAAAAAAAATAATTATATTTTCAATAGCGGGAGCGGTTTTGCTTGCCGCTGTTATTATTCTTATTTTAACACTTGGAAAATGCGGCAGCGAATCATCTGATGAAGCATTGAGTGCAGCAGAAGCAAAAAGGGCGAATATTTTACGTCTTGCCGCAGATTATGCCGCGGCAGGTGAATATGACAGAGCGCTGAATTTAATTGATGGCTTGTTAATAGAAAACCCTAATGATGAAGAAGCGCGGTCTTTACAACGCGCTATTCTTAGCAGTGAAAGAGGGGATCGTAATTATGATCAAAGCAGCGGTGCGGAAGCTCTCTTAGAAGCGCAAAGACGTTTCCTTGAAGAACAGAGGCGTAATAATGAAGCTTTCGCTTCAAGTCTTCAAAGAGGCGGGAATTCTCAATCTAATAATAATTCTTTAGCGGAAATGGAAGCTGTTACGCGCATGCTTGCGCTTGAAGCGGAGGCAGCTGCAACACGCAGAGCGGAGGCGGCTGCCGAGGAAGCGCGGAGAAAAGAGCAGGAAGCTGAAATGGCGCGCGCGTCACGTGAAATGCAGGAAATAATGCGCCGTGTAAATAATCTTGTTTCTGACGGGAAAGCGCGTCTTAATTCAGGGGACCTAAACGGCGCTACGCAATTATTTAATGAAGCGCGTAGTTTAATACCTTCTAGTGAAACGCATTTTGAAGCGCAAAAGTTAGCCGAAATGGCGGACGCTTATTATAATTTCAGTGCAAACAACCCAAATAGCCCTTTGGCAAGAGAAGCGCTTAATAATGCCTCACAGACCGCAACCGATGCTGTTGCAAAAGATTCATCTGTCGCGCTGTCGCATTATGTACTTGGAAGAATTGCGCGTGATGCAAATCAAAATGATAAAGCGATAAGCGAATTTAGGGAAGCGGCACGTCTTGATCCTAATAATTATTTATATTTTCATGAATTGGGAAGGGTTCTTTTTATTGCAAGGCGTTTATCCGAAGCAAGGGATGCTTTTCAAACAGCAGTCAAGTTAAATCAAAATTTTGAACCTTCTTGGTATAATTTAGGCGGCACCTTCCGTGCTTTAAACCGTCAGGATGACGCGCTTGAAGCATACAGGCGAGCCGTTACTATAAAAGAAGACTATGCTGTAGCGCACAGGGAAATCGGGCGCATTCTTACAGCAAAGGGTGATGCAAACGGCGCGGTAGAGGCTTTTAGAAAAACATTACAATTAAATCCAAATGATTTTAATGCTCTTTGCGAATTAGCCGCCGCCTATAGCCAGGCCGGAAATAATAATGAAGCAGAAAATTTATTTTCACGGGCGCTTCAAATGAGGCCTGCCGACGGCCAGACAAATTATAATATGGCTTTAGTAAAACTTGAGCTTAAAAAAATTAATGAGGCGATAACTTATGCAAGAAATGCGGTGGATACAAGCCAGGCAAATGCAATTTATGTATACACCTTAGGGCTTGCTTTAGAAGAGTCTAAGGCAAATGAACTTGCGATAGCATCCTATAAAAGAGCCGCTTCTCTTGATCCAAGATATTTAAGACCGCGGATTAATTTAGGCAAACTTTTTCTTTTAGAAGAAAATTATACAGAAGCGCTGTCTTTTCTTAATGAAGCCTTTGTTGTAGAACCAAATAACTTTGAAGTTAATAATAATTTAGGCGCGGTTTATGCAAAAATGAATGATTGGGCAAACAGTATTTCCCATTATGAAAAAGCTATATCTGTAAAGGCAAACGACCCTATGGTGCACTTGAATCTTGCGCGTGTATATGCGGCATCCAACGATCAGCAGAAAGCGCAAAATTCATATTTAACTGTGATTAAACTTGCACCTAACAGTTGGGATGCGATTTTTGAATTAGGGATGACTTATGTCACCTTAGGTTTAAATACAGAAGCGAAACGCCATCTGCAGGATTTAATAAACCGTAACCCGAATTATTCAGGCAAAGCGGAAGCGGAAAGAATATTAAGGAATCTTTAATAATGAACACAAATGAAGTTTGCAATGAACAATTAGCGATAATTACCGTTGTTGGTAACGATAAGGTAGGTATTATCGCGAAAGTATCTGCTTTTTTAGCGGAACGTAATATCAATATCGAAGATATTTCTCAGACAATTTTAAGCGGGAATTTTGTAATGATGATGATGGTTAATTTAAGCTCTTGTTCAAAAGCGCTTGAAGAAATAAAAAAAGAACTCATTTTTTTGGGAGAGACTTTGCATGTATCAATCAGTTTGATGCATGAGAAAGTATTTTCCGCTATGCACAGAATTTAAAAAGATAATCTGCGGATTAAAAAGAGGGAAAAATGTTATTTACACCTTTTGAGATTAAAGAAACTGTTGATATGTTTCTTCGTTATAAATTAGATATACGCGCTATTACCTTAGGTGTTTCTCTTTTAGATTGTATTTGTTCTACAGGGGAAGCGACACGTAAAAAGATTCGCGAAAAATTACTGCGTGTAGCAGGGCCTTTAGTAAAAACCGGCTGTGATATCGAAACTGAATACGGCATTCCGATTATTAATAAAAGAATTTCTGTTACCCCTATCGCGATTGTCGCTTCATCAAGCGGTGAAGATGATTATACCCCTTTTGCGAAAACCTTGGATGAAACCGCAAAAGAGTTAGGCGTTGATTTTATCGGCGGCTTTTCCGCTCTTGTTCAAAAAGGGATTTCAAAAGGCGATGAAATATTAATACGCTCGCTGCCATCAGCATTATCGCAAACAAGGCAGGTATGTGCTTCCGTAAATGCCGCTTCTACAAAGAGCGGTATCAATATGGACGCAGTGCGCCTAATGGGAGAGACGATTAAAAAAATAGCCGCAGCGACATCTGACAGAGACGGTATAGGCTGCGCGAAGCTTGTAGTTTTTTGCAATGCTCCAGAAGATAATCCTTTTATGGCGGGAGCTTTTCACGGAGTCGGGGAAGCGGAAAGCGTTTTAAATGTAGGCGTCTCAGGGCCGGGTGTAATAAAAGCCGCTTTGGAAAATTGCCGTGAAGAAAACTTTGATGTCTTAGCCGATACAATAAAAAAGACAGCGTTTAAAATTACACGCATGGGGCAGCTTGTAGGGATGGAAGCGGCGAAACGTATCGGCGTGCCTTTCGGTATTTTAGATTTATCTCTTGCGCCTACGCCGGCGGTAGGGGATTCTGTTGCGCGTATCCTTGAAGAAATGGGGCTTGAAACAGCAGGCACGCACGGAACGACAGCGGCTCTTGCGATGTTAACTGACATGGTTAAAAAAGGCGGCATCATGGCATCGACTCATGTCGGCGGTTTTTCGGGTGCATTTATCCCTGTCTCAGAAGACGAAGGAATGGTTGCCGCTGTAAAGAGCGGCTGTCTTTCTTTAGAAAAGTTAGAAGCTATGACCTGTGTTTGCTCGGTAGGTTTAGATATGATTCCGCTTCCGGGCGATACCTCAGCCGCGGCGATTTCCGCCATCATCGCCGATGAAATGGCTATCGGTATGGTAAACAATAAAACAACCGCAGTGCGCGTAATTCCTGTCCCCGGAAAAAAAGCCGGTGAATGGGCTGAGTTCGGGGGGCTTCTTGGCGGCTCTCCGATCATGGCGGTTAACTCTGCAAAGAGCGACGCTTTTATTAATCGCGGCGGAAGGATACCGGCGCCTTTACATAGTTTTAGAAATTAAAAATGCAGAATATTTTTACCACTGATTTAAATTTTATTATATTATAATAATAGGGGTTATATATGAGAGAAATTATTATCGGTATTATTTTTATTGTTATTATTTGTTTAATAATAGTCGGGTGTGTAAGTACAGTAAAAGAAGCTTCTGTAACAGAAAAAACTTTGCCTGATGTTGATATTTTCGGCGATTATAAATTACCGGGCGAGTTTCATGTTTTTATCGCTTTCGGTCAGTCAAATATGCAGGGGCCCGGCGCAATCCGCGCAGAAGACAGGGAAGGTGTAAGCGAGCGCTTTAGATCAATGAATGTCGTTTCGGGAAGATATGCCGGAGGGCAGAGGGATAAACATAAATTGTATAGAGCCTCCCCCCCGAATATTATAACTGACAATAATCTTGTAAATTATTTAGGCTTAAATATCGGTCTTTCCCCTGTTGATTATTTCGGGAGGACTCTGATAGAAAAAATACCGCAGAATATTACAATAGGCGTAATTGCAGTCGCCAACGGTGATATGGCTCTCGCGGCTTTTCATAAAACAAAGGCGGAGGATTATTACAGAAGTAAAGGTACGTTAAGCGGAAGACCCAGCCAGACAGAAATGCAGGGCATGAGCAGGTACAAAGGCGCTGGTTATGAAAACATTTATGAAGCGATTGTGTTAAACGCAAAGATTGCGCAGAAAGCGGGCGGAATTATTAAGGGTATTATTGTTCATCAGGGAGAGAGCGGGGCAGGGATAGTGAATATTGATTGGGATGAACTATTAAAAGAAATATATGACGATATGCTTGCAGACCTTGGACTTGCGCCCAATTCCATTCCGATTATTTTAGGGCAGACATGGAACGGAGGTTCAGGCAGTACAGGAGGCGCCTTATCAAGTGAAAGCAGAATTCAATCGCTTATACCTAATGCATGGATAGTAAGTTCTATAGGCGCAACAGGTAGATCAGGACAAGGGCAGCCTGATAATATACACTTTGGTTCTGCCGGTATCCAATTGCTTGGAACTCGATACGGTGAAAAGATGTTTGAATTAATCTATAAATAAAATGCTGACAATTAATTATGGAAAGGATTATGTAAAGACAACTTACGATACTCTTACTGTTTCGGATATAAAGTTATATCTGAAAAAAGATTACTCTGTTTCCATAAAACCTAACCTTGTAGTAGAACGCCCTGCAAGCGGCGGGGCGACAACTCATCCTGAAGTAATAGAAGGAATCGTTTTATTTTTAAAAGATAACAAAATAAAAAATATAAAAATAATTGAAAATTCAGCTTGCGGCCATGATACAAAAAAAGCATACAGGGCGTGCGGTTATGAAACGCTTAATAAAAAATACGGCGTTATGCTTGTTGATTTAAAAGATGATGTTTTTATTTCTCTTGAATATGAAAATATAAATTATCAAATCAGCAAAACCGCGCTTAACAGTGATTTTTTGATTAACGTTCCTGTATTAAAAGCGCATTGCCAGACAAAAATGACTTGCTGTATGAAAAATTTAAAAGGCTGTATGCCGCAAAGTGAAATGAGGCGTTTTCATGTGCTTGGATTAAATAAACCTATCGCAGGGTTAAACTTCCTTTTAAAAACCCATTACTGTGTAGTAGACGGTATTTGCGGCGATCTAAGTTTTGAAGAAGGCGGAACCCCTGTTGAAGCAAACCGCATAATAGCAGGGCAGAATCCCTTGCTTGTAGATTCCTACTGCGCTCAGCTTATCGGTTATAATCCTGATGATATAGGATATTTATCATACGGTAAAAAAATAGGAATAGGAGAATATTTTTCTGAGAAAACAAAGATTGAAGAATTAAACGCTGAGCAAAAACCGCTTTATCAAATAAAGAGCAGCAGTATTGCAGATAAATACCGCAGTTTTATAGAAGAAGATTCCGCCTGTTCGGTATGTTACGCCGCTTTAATTTTCGCTCTGCATCGTAAAGGAGTCTATAAGCAAGGTAAGAAAATTTGTATAGGGCAAGGTTTTAAAGGAAAGAGCGCAGTTAAAGCAGAGTGCGGTGATTGCTTAGGGATTGGAAATTGCACAAAAGCTTTTAAGAAATTTGTTGCAGGCTGCCCGCCAAAAGCTCTGGATATATTAGCGATGCTGGAAGGTTAAAGTTCGGTAAAATAAATTTTATTATTCTTTATACTGAGCCAAACACAAATCATAATATCTGCCCTTCTTAGCCATAAGCTCTTCGTGAGTGCCGCTTTCTACAACTTCGCCTTCAGAAATAAATAAAATTTTCGTGCAGTTTCTTATCGTTGAAAGGCGGTGGGCAATAATAAAAGAGGTGCGTCCTTTCATAAGAGTTTTTATTCCCTCCTGCACAAGCTGTTCTGTGCTTGTATCAATGTTACTTGTAGCTTCGTCCAGGATTAAAATTCTCGGGTTGGAAATAAGCGTGCGTGTAAATGCCAAAAGCTGCCTCTCTCCTGAAGAAATACCTCCTCCGCGCTCTGTTATTTCAGTGTCATAACCTTGAGGAAGTTTTTCTATAAAATGATTTGCACCTAATATTTTTGCTGTTTTATGGATTTCTTCGTCTGTGGCATTTAGTTTCCCGTAACGGATGTTTTCTGCAATAGTTCCTGTGAATAAAAAACTGTCTTGCAGCATGATACCCATCTGGCTTCTTAAAGAATGAAGCGTAACCTTCATTATATCTTGTCCGTCAACTAAAATTTGACCTTCTTCAATATTATAAAAACGTGAAAGAAGATTAACTATTGTAGTTTTTCCCGCTCCCGTAGGGCCTACAATCGCGATGCTTTGCCCCGGATGCGCGTTAAAACAAATATTGTTAAGTATTCTGCGATTCCCGTCATAAGAAAAATTTACATTTTTAAATTCGACATGCCCTCTTACAAAAGGAAATGCTGTTGCATTTGGAACATCTTGAATCGTTATAGGTTCTGCGATAGTGTCAAAAATCCTGTCCAGATAAGCCATCGCTGTTATAAAAGTATTATAAATATTTGCAAGGTTTATGATCGGCTGCCAGAAACGCCATGCATAGTTTCCCATAACAAGTAACATTCCAAAACTTGCCATTGGGTTCATCCAGTATGCACCCATTATATAAACAAATGACCATACCAACTGGCTGATAGATTCAGTAGAAAACCAAACTGTGTTGGAAATATAAATCGCTTTCATCCATGCATGGTTGCGCTCTTCTGTCAGTTCGTTCATAATATCAAGATTAGTCTTTTGCCTGTCAAAAGCTTGCGTTACGCGCACACCGTCAATTGATTCTTGAACATAAGCGTTTAAGTTTGCGCCTTTATTGCTGACAGCCTGCCATGCTCTGCGTTGAGCGGGTTTTATTGTCCAGATAAAAATCGCAAGAAGAGGGAGGCCGATAACTGTCACTGTTGCCAAATGCGGATCAACTTGATACATAAAGAAAATAATAAAAAAGATATTAAGAACTTCTATTACAAAGTTGATAATACCGTTGGATAAAGCATCAGATACACTGTTTACATAAGGTACGACACGCACAAATATTTTACCGTGAGGCCTTGAATCAAAAAAATTAAAGGATAATTTTTGAAGGTGCGCAAATAAATCCTGCCTTATATCATGAATGATGCCGGCACCCGCTTTCGCGACAAGTATATTTCTGATTGTGCTTAAGGCAATGCTGATAATTATAGAAGATGTTAAATACACACCCATCATTAAGAGCTGTTTTATATCTTTATTGGGGACAGCCTCATCAAGAGCTGTTTTAATAAAAAGAGGACCTACAAGAGATGCGATACTTGAAAGAATACTGAAAATTAAGGAAAGTTTCAAATGCCCTTGCGCTTTTATTAAATATCCTACAACACGCTTTACATTAAAAAGACTAACCTTCTCATCAAGGTATTCATCAACATCATAACGGTTGCGCTCTTTGGCTGTTTTTTGATCGCGTTTTTTCCGCCAAAACATTCAGTTACCCTCCGCTGAAAGCGTAAACCCTGTTTGCGCTTCGATACCTGAATTATGCTGCAAGGTCCAAATATGATGGTAAAATCCCCTCTTTGCCAATAGTTCGTTATGATTTCCTCTTTCAATGATACGTCCCTTATCCATTACAAGAATTAAATCTGCTTTTCTGAAAGAAGAAATCCTTTGCGCTATGATGATCTTTGTGCAGGGGAAATCCAAATTTTCAAGTTGTTTTTGAATAAACTGTTCAGTCTCACTGTCAACAGAAGATGTAGTGTCGTCTAACACAAGGATCGAAGGCTCAATTGCAAGAGCGCGGGCGAGTGCGATCCTTTGACGCTGTCCGCCTGAAATACCAACCCCCCGTTCACCGACAAGCGTGTCATATCCGTCGCTCATTTCTTTTATAAAGCTGTCTGCATCTGCCTGTACCGCTCGTTTTATAATCGCTTCATCATTAAGATCGGGTCTGCCGTAAGAAATATTTCCTTTCGCCGAATCGGAAAATAAAAAGACATCCTGCATTGCAAGCCCGATATGCCGTCTTAAAGAAGACATAGTGTAACGCCTTATATCTTCGCCGTCTAAAAGTACAGCTCCGTAGTCAGGTTCATAAAAACGCACAAGAAGATTGATGATGGATGTTTTTCCGGCTCCTGTACTTCCGAGTATTCCGACAGTGGAGCCTGCTTCTATAGTAAAATTTATATCTTCCAGTATAAGATTATCATTTATGGTTAGTTTAATATCTCTGAATTCAATTTTTCCGGAAGGTTTTTGTGTCAGTTCGACAGCTCCTGCTATATCGCTTATACCTTTCGGCGCTTCCACTACCTCGCGTATCATTTGTCCTGCTGAAGTATAACGTTCCAAGTCTGCCAAAAGAGGACCGAGCATCCACATCGGCATGGAAAGCGCCCATGTAAGTGAAGAGAAAGCCATGTATTCGCCGGGTGTCATCCATTCTTTAATTAGGAAAAATCCGCCTACGACAAGCATAATTACCATTAACAATTGGCTTGCTGTTTCAAGCCAAGGCTGATATTTCGCAACAATGAGCGCGTTTTCACAGCTTATATCGCGGAAGTCAGAATTATGTTTTTCAATTTTTTCTTTTTCGTGTTCTTCGCGCGCAAATGCCCTTACAACACGGTTACCGTCAATATTTTCTGTTACAGCGTTTCCTAAATCTGTAAGCTTCTGTCTTAATAACATAAAACGCGGGCGTAAAATTTTTACAAACCTTCTGCTGATAATTAGTATAATAGGTGTTACAGCGACAAGGCATAAAGCTAACTGCCAATTTATAAAAAGATAAAAAATAAAAGTGGCTGCAAAAAGCGCAATCGCCCCGATAAATTGATAGGAAACCCAGGCTACAGTATGGCGCAATCTGTCGAGGTCTTGCGTCATGCGCGTCATTAAATTCCCTGTCGGGAAAAGCCCTAAAAAACGGAAATCCTGCCACTGGACTGTTTCGTACATATCGCGCCTTATGCGCGTCATTACATCGGTGCTTGCTATTTCCATCATTATTATCATGAGATAATAAAGCCCTAAACGCGAAAGCTGCACTATCATCATTATGATAAGCAGATTGATAAGGGGAGAGGTGTTTTGAGGGATTATCACTTCATCAATTATTTTTTGACCCAACATAGGGTTGATGACGCGCATCGCCGCTGTAACAATGGTAAGAAAGAGGCCGCCTAAAAAAACGGCGCGCCTGCCTTTCATGTAGTTCCATACCCAGGCTATTTGTTGCATGTTGTTCCTTTAAGGATATTATGGTGATTTTATTTAATTTTAACAAGGGGATATTTTTATACAGCCGAGATGCCTCAAAAGAAAACCTAGCCGAAGGTTTTCTACAAAACCTTACTTGAAAGAATGTTGGACTCAATGACGGAAAGTTTCAAGAAGCGTTCCTGCTCTTTAAGCAATATGAGCAGTAAATGTAACCGCGTAATTTCGGTGTCAGGCGCTCTCGCGTCTATATCTTCCCTTCGCTTTTGAGTTCGTCAAGGTATTTTTGCGCGTCTTTCTTTTGATTTTCATTTCCCTGCGCTAAGGCTTTGCGAAACCATTCGGCGGCTTTGGCATAATCCTGCTGAACGATCTTTCCTCTTCTATAACAGCCGCCAAAATTAATATATGTACTAACATTTCCCTGATCCGCCGCTTTCTGGTACCAAAAAAGTGCCTTGCTGCTGTTCTGCGCTACGCCTTTGCCGTTTTCATATAAATAACCTAGATTATTCTGCGCGTTAATGCTTCCCTGATCCGCCGCTTCGCGCCACAATTCAAGAGCTTTGTCGTAGTCCTGCGTTACGCCTTTGCCTGTACAATAGCAATAACCAAGCTGATTTATTGCGAGAACATTTCCCTGATCCACTGCTTTGCGGAATAATTCAACTGCTTTGTCGTAATTTATAGCTACGCCTTTGCCTTCGAAATAACAATTGCCTAAATTTGTCTGCGCCATAGCATATCCCTGGTTTGCCGATCTGCGGTACCATAAAAGCGCTTCGTCATAATCCTGAACTACGCCTTTTCCTTTTTCATAACAGTAGCCAAGATAATTCTGCGCTCCTGCGTGGTTCTCTTTCGCGAGTGCTTTAAAGATAGGGAAAGCTTTGTCGTACTGTTCATCATTGTAAAAGTTCACTGCATCATCATAAGTACTGCCGCCGCCGCTTTTACTGTCTTTTACAGGTTCTTGTTCAGCTTGTAATTCTTTTATCGGGACTTCGCGCA
>Ga0209755_10002931_pt1 | contig 22222 bp, 24 predicted proteins | sample TergutCo191P1_FD_187301 | JGI IMG/M metagenome (GOLD analysis project Ga0209755, IMG submission 187301) | Cornitermes sp. P1 segment gut microbial communities from Petit-Saut dam, French Guiana - Co191P1 (SPAdes) (version 2) | ecosystem: Host-associated > Arthropoda: Insects > Digestive system... | reverse complement strand
TGTAGGTACATTTTGTAGGTACATTTTATCAAACGAAAAGAGCGTCCTATTTCCAAGCATAATCCCACTATATCAGAGGAAACGAGACCTCTTAGGGCTTCGTTTTCTCTCGCGAAGTGGCAAACTCAGGTTCTAGCACAGGGCTTGTTCGTTTACAAGTCCTTTTTCCATTTTTTTGAAATAGCAAGCAGCACTTTTACAGTCCTTTTGGATTTGGACTTTTAGTTCGTTTATGTCATCAAACTTTATTTCCGGTCGGATTCTTTTATAAAACTCAATTCTGACTTGGTGTCCGTAGAGGTTATCGCTAAAGTTTAATATATGTGTTTCCGCCGTGACAAGTTCGGTGTCGTTAACTGTAGGTCTGACGCCTATATTTGTCACACCAATATGCGAGCTGCCATCGTCAAGGTATACTTTTGTTGCATAAACGCCGAACGCCGGAATAAGGACGCCGGGCTGGAAGCACATGTTTATGGTAGGCGTGCCGAGCGTTCTGCCAAGGCGATATCCAAAATGCACAACATCGGTCAAAACATGCGGATGTCCCAAAAATGCATTTGCGCGCTCCATCTCACCATCTAGAATAAGCTTGCGTACATGTGTTGAACTGGATTTTATATCATCTAGCTTTACTTCCGGAATTATGTCGCAGCCAATTCCAAGCTGTTCACATTTTTCTTTAAGCATGTCGGAGTTGCCTTTTCCCCCTTTTCCGAATCTAAAGTCATAGCCTGCCACCAGATGACGTGCGCCAAACTCTACAACCAAGTGATCTACAAATTTATCCCAAGGCAATTGAGAGGTTGTTTTGTCAAAATGAAGAATAATAATATCATCTATTTCGAATACTCTATGAATAATCCCGGCTCTGTCTTCCGGAGAATTAATTAATTTAACACTTTCATCAAATAGCAGCATACGCGGATGCATATCGAATGTGATTACAGACGGAACTAAATTTTCTTTTTCCGCAATATCAATGGTACGACAAATAAGTGCGGAGTGCCCAATATGCATTCCATCAAAAAATCCCAACGCTATTGCGCGATGCTTATGTTTCATCATTACGCTCCATCATATCGGCATAAAAAAGCCTTTAATTATATTAGTTTTCCCCTCGACAATTTCAGCAAGCGCCAAGAATTCACCGTTGGCTCCGTAAAGCCGATAGAATCCGTCTTCCGCTCCTTTTATGTTGTCAATTGCTCCGTTTTTAAGTTTTCGTGTTGCATGCTCGCCCAGTGCTATTACCGGGTGCTCCGGAAAGAGTGAATCGACAGGCAACAAGATTTGTGACATAGAGTCGGAGACAGCATACTCTAATACTTTATCCAAGGGATGTGCTGCTTTGATTTCAAATGGTCCTGCTCTGGTCCGGCGTAGTGACGACATCGTACCACCGCAACCTAATGCTGAACCTATATCATGGCAAATTGTTCGGATATATGTACCTTTTGAGCAGGAAATCCTAATCGTGTAGTCGCTATCGCTTTTTCCCAAAAGAGTGATTTCAGAAATATAGATATCTCTGGGTGCGCGCTCCACTTCAATACCCTTTCGCGCCAGTTCATATAACTTTTTTCCATCTTTTTTTATAGCTGAGTACATTGGCGGGATTTGCTTTTGTGCTCCCCTAAATGTGTTTAGTATTGTTTCAAGTTTTTCTACAGTTACACTTTCTTTGCTTATTTTGAGAATGCTTCCTGTGATATCCTGTGTGTCTGTAACAAGACCGAGCCTGAGCCCTACTACGTATTCTTTTTGCGCGTTTTCGCTAAATTGAGCTGCGCGTGTTGCACGTCCGATAAATATTGGCAGCACTCCTGTCGCCATCGGGTCGAGCGTACCGCCATGACCGATGCGCTTTACCTTTAATGTATTACGCAGCTTTGCAACCACATCGTGCGACGTCCAGTATTCAGGTTTGTCAACAATCAGTATTCCGTTCATGTTTACTTGACTGGAATGAAGTCCGGTAGCACTTCAAGAAGAGCTTTCTTTGTATCCATAATTGACATGTTAATTGAAAACCCTGCAGCCATTGCATGCCCGCCGCCGCCAAAGAGCGAGGCAATGTCATTAGAATTAATGGCACGCGACGATCTAACAGACACCTTGCAGTCCGTAGGAGAACTCAACTCTCTTATCGTTATCCCGGCAATTACTCCATCGATAACGCTAGGGAACGATGCTATGTCGTCTAAATCGTCTTCATCGGCATTTGTTATGCGCATCATCTCGTTTGATATAGAAGCAATAGCAATTTTTCCGTCAAAATAAAGCTCAAGGTCTGACGCAATCATGCCTTCTATCGCAACTCTTTGACGGGTTTTTGTTCTGAATAGCTTTTTGTTTAGCTTGACATGCGGCGCACCGGCTTCAATGAGCAAGGCTGCAACTCGAAGTGTGTTTGAAGTTGTGTTCGCAAAAACAAAGCAGCCTGTGTCAGTTGAGACTGCTACATATAGACATTCGGCGCATTTTGCGCTTATATTTCCGTTAAGTTGCATTAAGATTTCGTAGACTACCTCGCCGCATGAAGCTGTGTTATCGACAAGACAGGTTTTGTTGGCAAAGAGCTTGTTTGAGGGGTGATGATCAATGCACAGAGAAACCGCATTGATGTAATCGCGTGCGTTGGCTGGAAATAGTGCGTATGAAGCCGTATCTACAACTATTACATGCTCTGGTGTATAATTTTCCGGCGCATAAACGTCTTCAACAAATGGCGCATAGCGAGCCGTTACTTCAGGGTTTGGAAGTACAAACGCCGTTTTTCCTGCTTGTCTAAGTCCGTGTGCCAGCGCACCGGCACAACCAATTGTATCGCCATCAGGACGACGATGCGTAAGTATCAAATAACTATCATTTTCAATAAGCCAGGCTACTGTTTGTGAGACGGTAATTATATCGCTCATGGTTGATTGCGTCCTTTACTATTGGATGAACATATATATGGCTACGGCACTCATAGGGGGCAGACCGTACAGTGATGTACATTGTATAGGGAGGGTATCGATACGTTGAAAAAATGGTGTTCTTCTTAGTTTGTCTGCTATTCTTCTTCCGGTATTTCAAGTTCACTTAAAATACTTGTTATCTTGGCTCCATGTTCGATAGATTTGTCCAGTTCAAATTGCAGCTCAGGTGTGTACCTTAAATTTAGTGACTGCCCCAACTCATGACGCAGATAACCCGAGGCTGATTTTAGCCCTTTGAATAACTCCTTTTCAGATTCAAGTCCAAAAACACTCAGGTATATTTTTGCCTGACGCAGATCACTGGTTGTATCTACGGCAGTAATGCTAAGCATCCCTTGCTTAATCCTAGGATCTTTTATGTTGCGAATGTGCACTGATAAAACTCTTTGGATATCTTCATTAATCCTTTGAAGTTTGTTTGACACCACTAAAATCACCTCATTAGACTGGAATTTGCTCCATAGCATAACATTCTATAATGTCGCCAACTTTTATATCGTTAAACTTTTCAAGAGAAATGCCACATTCGTAGTTGGTTGCGACTTCTTTTACATCGTCTTTAAATCTGCGCAAAGATGCAAGCGAACCCTCATGAACAACTATGCCGTCTCTGACCAAGCGGGCTTGGCTATTGCGGACAATTTTGCCGCTTTGAACGTAGCAGCCGCATATCGTCCCGACAGAAGACGCCTTATATAGTTGCCTTACTTCGGCGTGACCGTAGATGACTTCGTGGAACTTTGGCGCCAACATCCCCTTCATGGCAAGCTCTATTTCGTTTATACATTCGTATATTACCCTGTACATGCGCATATCCACATTGTTTCTCATTGCGCTGTCTCTGGCTGCATTATCGGGACGCACGTTAAATCCTACAATGATTGCTCCGCTGGTTGATGCGAGCATAATGTCTGATTCGCTGATCGCTCCAACGCCGGAGTGAATAACACGCACTCGCACTTCTTCGTTTGTAAGCTTTTCGAGAGAGGCTTTTATCGCCTCGGCACTTCCTTGAACATCTGCTTTGACTATGATGTTAAGGTCTTTAAGCTCGCCTTGCTTTATCTTTGAAAACAGGTCTTCGAGTGAAACTTTGACGGTGGGGGCTTGCGCCTCTTTTCTTTCTGATTTTCTTTGAGATGCAAGTTCTTTTGCCATTCGCTCATCTGTAACCACATGGAAGAAATCCCCTGCCTCCGGAACCTCTGACATGCCTGATATTTCGACAGGCACAGAGGGTCCTGCCGAGTCGATTCTTTCTCCTTGTTCTGTAACCATAACTCTGACATTACCCACCGCGGTTCCGGCAATGATGGTATCTCCAATTTTCAGAGTTCCGTTTTGTACAAGGACAGTCATGAGCGGTCCGCGACCTTTGTCAAGCCTTGCTTCAACGACGGTTCCTCTTGCTAAGCGCAATGGGTTTGCTCGAAGTTCCTGGATTTCCGCCGTTAGAATTATCATTTCCAGAAGATTGTCAATACCTTCTCCGCTTTTTGCCGATATTGGGCAGACAATTGTTTCTCCGCCCCATTCTTCCGGAACAAGCTCGTATTCAGTGAGCTGCTGTTTGATTTTTTCAGGGTTTGCCCCTGTTACATCCATTTTGTTTATTGCAACGATAATAGGTATGCTAGCGGCTTTAGCATGGTTAATTGATTCCACAGTTTGCGGCATTATACCATCGTCGGCTGCGATTATCAGTATGGCGATATCCGTAACTCTAGCCCCGCGGGCGCGCATTGCTGTGAAAGCCTCGTGCCCTGGTGTATCAAGGAATGTGATTGGGTTGCCGTGGATTTTCGTCTGGTAGGCGCCTATATGCTGGGTTATTCCGCCTGCTTCTTTTTCTGCAACACTTTCTTTGCGGATTCTGTCGAGCAATGATGTTTTTCCGTGATCAACGTGACCCATAACAACGACAACAGGTGCACGCGGCATAAGCTCTTCCTCTTTGTCGTCACTATCGTCTATAAGTCTCTCTTCTATAGTGACAACGACTTCCATTTCAACCTTACAACCAAGTTCGATTGCTACAAGTGCCGCCGTGTCATGGTCAATTATATCCGAAAGAGACGCCATGACTCCGAGTTTTATTAGTTGCCTGACTACTTCTGCACCTGTTTTTTTCATTCTGGTGGCAAGTTCTCCAACGCTGATGGAATCCGGTATCATAACTTTAAGCGGAGCTTTCTTGGCGACTTCCAGTTGAAGCTTGTGCATTCTATCGCGCTCTTCCTGGCGTCGCTTGGCTCCGTGTGCCATTGTTTGTTGGTGTTGTTTTTGTCCTTTTCTTACTATTTTTTCTTTACCGCGCTTCATATTTTCGGCGCGTTCCGGAACTAAGTTATCCAGTCGTTCATCGTATTTGTCTATGTTAATGGTTGCTCCGGAGGTATCAACTAAACGCTTTTGCGGTATGCGATGAGGTTGAAAAGGCTTGTCCGGCTTGGGCGGAGAGGGTTTGCGCTCCTGCTGCTCCGGTGTTGCTGCCGCCGCCTTTTCCGGTTCGATGGCGGCGGTTTTTTCGGTTGCAGAAGGTGCTTCCTTTTCCTTTTTGTCTGATGTTGCCGGCAGTGATTTGACCGCATATATTTCTTCAATACTTTCAATCTGGTTATCGAAAGTGAGGGACTCCAGTATTATATCCAGCTCATGAACTGTGAGGACTTGCATGTGGTTTTTTGGAGTAGTTGCGTATTTTGTAAGAATCTCAGATATCTTCTTCGTAGGAAGCTTAAAATCCTTTGCAACCTCATGAACGCGATATTTAAACATTGTACTCATTGCATTGTCCTCCTTTTCCCGGTTAGCTCGGAGCTTTCGTCAATTTGCTTGTCATCAGCGGATTTTTCTAAAAACTCCCATAGCTTCCCGAACGGCTCCGGATTTGTTTGTGCAAGACCCTGCAGAAATCTAACTGCGAGTCCGATATCTAAAAAGGCAACTGTTCCGGGTGAACCGCGTCCCGTGATACTTCCCAGTTCAAACTTTGTATATGGCACTACAATACATATCGCACCTGCGGAGTCGGCGTTAATCTTTGCGTTCCGATAGGCACGCTCGGATGCATCGCTTGCTGAGATGATAAGCTTTGTTTGCTCATTACGTGCCGCACTCTGCGCAGCTTCGCAGCCAATCGCCAGCTTTCCTGCTTTTTTTGCAAGTCCCAGTATTTGTAGATTACGATCTTGTGCCATCCGGTTCCTCCATTTGTTCTTGCAGCGCCATAAATACATCTTGCGGGATTTCAGCGCTAAATGCTCTTGACAATGCTTTGGTTTTTATTGAGCGCTTCAGGCACTCAGGATTTTTACATAGATATGCGCCTCTGCCTGGTTTTTTTCCTTGGAAATCAAGCGCAACTTCTCCGGTCGGAGATTTGACTACTCGTGTTAGTTCTTTTTTTGGTTTCATTTCCCGACACCCCAGACATTGCCGCATTGGTATTTTTTTCATTACTTTCTCCTTACAAGGATAGAACATGAGCAAAGTTCGCCGGGATGTAGGTTGGCGAAAGCCTGTCCGCTCTTGCGGAGATAGGCGCAGGGTGGTTGGATGCATATGTTGCTATGATTGACTTTCCGGCTTTATATCAATTTTGTATCCCGTAAGTCTGGCGGCAAGACGAACATTTTGCCCCTCTTTTCCTATGGCTAAGGATAACTGGTTGTCAGGGACTATAACTCTGCACGATTTTCCGTCATCCATCATTGTAACTGAAACGACCTCTGACGGTGCAAGTGCAGAAGCAATATAATCCGTCGGGTCATCGCTGTATCTGACAATATCTATCTTTTCTCCGCCTAACTCATTGACTATTGTATTAACTCTTGCGCCCTTCGGTCCAACACATGCTCCAATCGGCTCTACATCAGGGTCATTTGATAACACAGCAATTTTTGTTCTATTTCCGGCTTCGCGTGCTATACTGCGGATTTCTACTATGCCTTCGTGGATTTCGGGAACTTCAAGTTCAAAAAGTCGTTTAACCAGTCCGGGATGAGTTCGAGAAATTAGTATCTGAGGTCCGCGTGAAGATTTTCTGACTTCAATGACATATACTTTTATTCTATCACCGTCTTTTAGCGGCTCTGTCGGAATTCGTTCGCCGGATGAGAGCATTGCCTCTGTATGCTCGTTGCTTGCTCCTATTTGTATGGAAACGCCTCCGGTGCGCGGGTCGATTCTTGTGACAACTCCGGTGAGAATTTCATGTTCTTTGGAAGTAAACTCATCGTAAACAATATTTCGCTCCGCTTCGCGTATACCCTGAATTATGACTTGTTTTGCAGCTTGAGCTGCAATTCGTCCGAATCTGCTCGTATCGACGGGTTCATTGATATAATCTCCAACGGCTGCATTCGGCATAAGAATCTGCGCTTCTTCAACTGAGTACTGGGTGTTGGGATTTTCAACTTCTTCAACTACTGTTTTTTGCATGTACATTTCGACTGTCTTTTCAACAGGATCCAGCGCAACGCGTGCGCATTCAGCACATTGAGGGTAGTCTTTTTTTAATGCTGCCAAAAGGGCTTGCTCAATTTTTTCGAGCATATATGATTGCGGAATACCTTTTTCTCTCTCTATGTCAGCGATTGCTGAGAAAAATTCTGCGTTCATAACGTTTCTCCTTAGGGTTAATGGTTTGGTGGGGTATGTGGAGTTCCACGATTAGATTCTTAGCCTTACGTTTGCGATAAGCTTTTTTTCAAATGTTCGACGCTGTTCGGATATTTCAACTTCAACTGCGTCCTTGGTGTGTGCGACCAGGTTTCCCAGGAATACTTTTTGTCCATCCTGTGCTTTGTAGAGCTTCACTTCAACCAGGTGTCCTATAAATCGCTCGAAGTCGGATGGGCGCTTTAGTTGTCTTTCCGCTCCGGCACTGGATACTTCAAATGTGTAACTGCCGGGGATGATATCTTCGTTTTCATCAAGTACCGGATCTAAAGCTCGGCTGATTGCTTCGCATTGGTCGATGGATATACCGTCAGGATTGTCAATAAAAACTCTCAACACCCAGCCGCCCGGTTCCTTAACATACTCAATGTCCCAAAGATCGCAACCGTTTTCGGCTACTATTGGCGTTGCCAGCGCAGTAATTGCATCAGTGATTTTGCTCATATTTCTTCCTTTTGGTGCATTATTTTTGCTTTTAGTAATATTGCAAGAAAAAGAGTGGGAGGTTCCCACTCAGACCAAGATTCCGTGCAAGCTCAGTCACTATATCATAACCATAATGCTATTGCAAGCATTTTTCTTCAAAAATGTAGTCGTTTTTTGCAGAAAAAATCATAAAAACGTCATTGGTTTACAGTTTGATATCGTATGTATTTTATCTGGAACTGTTTTTCAATCAATTTCAACAAGAAGCTATTGTTTATTGATGCCGCTGGGCTTATAATGCTTTGGGGCGGAAATCGTAAAACGCGAGTAAAATGCAATGTAGTGCTGCATACAGAGGGCATGGGGCTGAGGACTGTGGCTCATGAAAAAAATCAAGGCAGCAAGTATCTGGTATATTGTAAGCATGAGATATGTTCCCGACCCGGAAAGGAAAGAGTATGAAAGATATTTATGAATCACTCAGAACTATGGGTGAAGTTGATATTGCAGCGTATGAGTCGGCTGTGGTTAATACAATAAGAGCGCAGGTCGGCGCCGGGCAGGTGTTGCTCGGGCTTTCCGGCGGCGTGGACTCTTCTGTTTGCGCAGCGCTTTTGGCTAAAGCTATCCCCGGCAAGCTGCACTGCATTTTTGTTGATACCGGACTTATGCGGAAAAATGAGGGGAATGAGGTTGAGGCAGCTTTTGCCGGGCATGATTTGAACTTTGTTCGAGTTGACGCCGAAGCTCGCTTTTTGGGCAAGCTTGCCGGGATTACCGACCCTGAGGCAAAACGCAAGATTGTCGGAGAAGAGTTTATACGTGTTTTTGAGGAGGAGGCTCGCAAGTTGAGCGGCGTTGAGTTCTTAGCTCAGGGTACTATTTATCCCGACGTTGTGGAGTCCGGGTTAGATGGCGCGTCAGTTATTAAGAGCCATCATAATGTCGGAGGTCTGCCGAAAGACATCGGCTTTAAGGGGCTTGTCGAGCCGCTGCGAGGTTTATATAAGCCGGAAGTCCGTGAGCTAGGTCGGCGGTTAGGCTTGCCGTCAGCGCTAACTGAGAGACAGCCTTTCCCGGGACCGGGTCTGTCGGTTCGTTGCATCGGCGAGGTGACTAAGGAAAAGCTCGATATTCTGCGAGATGCCGATGCGATCTTCTGCAAGGAAATTGAGGCGTCCGGTGTTGATGCAAGTCAGTACTTTGCGGTAATGACCGGACTGCGCTCTGTCGGAATACGAGACGATGCCCGTACCTATGGTTATACGATTGCACTGCGGGCTGTTTCAACTGTTGACTTTATGACCGCTGATTTTGTTCATATGCCATATGACATTTTAGCTCGAGTTTGTAAGCGGATTACTACGGAAGTTCCGTGTGTTACGAGGGTAGTATATGATGTTACGGGGAAACCTCCCGGGACAGTGGAGTGGGAGTAGTCCCCAACGGTTCATCTAACAGCAATTCGTGACGCTATAAAAACAAGCTATAAGGAACTAAGGAACTGCTGAAATAACGGACTCGCGTGCACCGTAGCGAAAACTGCGAGCGCATTTTCTTTTTTATTGCAAAATGAGCAGTTGGTCATATATTGTATTTTCTTATATTGCATCAATACTTGTTGACAAGAACGGTTAGAACGGGGTTAGAATGTATCAGATTGAGAGGTACATCACTTGCCATTAGTCGAAAATGCAGTAACAGAATTTAAGAGGGAATATACATCGGACATAATCAAGACCGTTATCGCCTACTCAAACACAAGCGGCGGCGCACTTTATATTGGCATTGATAATAGCGGCTGTGCATATGGTGTTGAAGATATTGAGGGCACGATGCTTAAAGCTACCTCCGTGAAATCAATCACATCAAACAGACGCTTTTCAATATAACGCATTGCGTCATTCAAGCTCGCTGTTGTGTCCATCACAATCCTCCCTTCCATCAAAAGTATAACAAGTGCCACCGCCGACACCGTTTTACCCATGCTGATTACGGCACGGCATACTATTTTACAACGCTAATGGTAAACCCGTCATAGCCTTTTACACCAACGGTCTGCAAGGCACTTGATTCTAACTTATCCGACATCCCCATGTCCTCAATAAACTGCCGAACGCCTACTACTTTTTCGTCTGTGCTTGCCGCATTACAAAGTTGACCGTCACGGATTACATTATCTCCAAAAATGACTGTTCCCGATTTTGATAACTCCAAAGACAGTTTTAAATAGTGGGGGTTGTTCGGTTTATCGGCATCAATAAAAATCATGTCGAATGCTTCTTCTTTATCGGCAATCATCTTGTTCAATGAATCAAGTGCCGCTCCTTGAATGATTTTTACCTTGTGCGACAAATCGGCATACTCTATATTTTTGCGAGATACATCAGCATACAATTCTTCATATTCAAGGCTTATCACTACACCATCATCGGGGATAGCCCTTGCTAACCAGATTGTACTATAGCCGCCCAATGTGCCGATTTCAAGTATGCGCTTGGCGTTTTTCATTTTGGCTAATAGATATAAAAATTTCCCTTGGGTTGTGGAAACTTCCCATTCGGGTAGATTGTTTTTCCTGCTGGTTGATAATGCGTTTTTTAAGGCGTAATCTTCCTCTGTGAGATGCTCATTTAAGTAAATGTCATTATTAATCCAAACTTCCATATCGTTCCACCCTCTCGGAATAATTATTGATGAGTACGCTTGCCATCATTGATAATTGTACCACAAAAAACCTTGACCTATAGGAACTTCTTCATTGGCAATATCAACAAGTGGTATTTTCCCATCAACTCGGACTCCTAATTTTTCCATTTTGAGCTTCGGCACAACTACATGATATCGGTACCCAACGATGTTTTCCGTTCTTTGCTTGTTTGAATCATATTCAAAGCACGGCTTTACATTAGATTTACAAGCTTGATTGCAGTCGGGTATGATAATGCGACGTATTTCCTGTTTGCAAACGCAGAATTTGTGTCACAGGCTAGCAAAACCGCATCATATTCTAAACTTTCAGCACCAAAACTTATACGCCAATCCGCCGGAATTTCGCGCAACTTTTGTCGCAATTCGCTAAGCGAACAAGTACGCAAAAAATCAATAGCACGCTGGATTTGTAAATTCATTTTTTCACCTCCCAACTTTCTAAATTTTCCTGTTGACATTTAAACTAGCTGGTCTTTGCGCTTTATTAGCGCCGCAACAAAAATTAATTTTATGACGAACGGTCGATAAATCCGTTGCGTTCCGAAAATTTCGACAAATTGATTTTGCAGTTCGGAAATTTTTTCAAACGTATCCTGAGTCAAATTCAATGTCGTGCCGGCGACTATACTATCTAGTAATTCGTCAGACTTGAAAAATTTATATGACATTTTGTCAACATTTTTCCAATCTACGGCATCAGAAGAGGATAAATCATCGAGCGCTCTTTTTAAAACGTGTCCCAATTGGACTTTTGCGCCGTGGTATTCGTCCTGATAGTCTTGCTGCAACATGTGCCCTGCAGTCATCGCTACCTGCCCAAGCCTCATCTGTAGCCTCATCATGTCCACCTCCTTATGTAGTTTTTTTACTACGGTAGTCATATGATAGCGCGTGTTTTTATTTTTGTCAACATTTAATCCAAAAATGTTTTAGGGAGTGCTGTGCAAATCCGGATATAGACAAGATATGAGTGCAACCATCCTGCAACCAACCCAGTTAATATCATACTTTTCCAAACAAAAATAGGCTTTTCAAACGCCTACAATTACGTCAAAATGGTTCAAGTAAAGTCAATAGTTTACGGAGTGGGAGTAGACCGTAACACCCGCAACCCTTGCTACATAAGCGTTTCCGCAAGTCGGTGATGATAAAATGATGACCAACGGGTAGTTGAACGTGACATACAGCATATCTAAGCGACCTCGCTAACAGCAATTCGTGACGCTATAAAAACAAGCTATAAGGAACTGCTGAAATAATGCGCTCACATGCGCCGTAGCGCAAACTGCGAGCGCATTTTCTTTTTATTTCTGAATCTCGACGCCAAAATGGAGCATAATAAACACAATTGACATTTTAGCGCAATTGCGCTAAAATAATTACAGGAGGTGTTTGACCATGAACACAAACATGATAAGACCTGTATCAGATTTACGGAATAACTTTGCAGATATATCCAAAACGGTACACGAAACATCACAGCCTGTTTTCCTCACGAAAAATGGCTTTGGAGATATGGTTGTAATGAGCATGGAAGCCTTTCAAAATATGCAGTTTGAAAGCGAAGTGTATTTTAAGCTTCTGGAAGCCGAGCGTGAAGCGGAGCATTCAGGCACACGATATTCCTCTAAAGATGTATTAAAAGCGATTAGAGAAGCAACAGGGGGCTGATATTATGTATCGGCTCACCTTTTTGCCGATTGCAAAACAAGATATGACAGATATTGTTCGCTACGTCAGCCAGGAGTTGCTTAACCCGACGGCGGCTGATGTGTTGGCTAATGAAATGATTGACGCCGCCGAGCGTCTTTGTGATTTTCCGTACATAAATGCTGTACATCAGACAGTAACTCCCTTGAAGCACGAGTACCGAAAGTTGCTTGTGAAGAATTATATCATGCTTTATTGGGTGGATGAAAAGGACAAGATAATAACGATTGCGAGGGTGATATACGCACGCCGTGATTTTGAAAAGCATTTATAATGAGGTGAATTGATGGTTTCCCAAAAGACGTCGCTGATAAAGTGCTTATAGTTTGCGGACGCTATTGTTGCATCTGTCATAAGTTTTGTGGCGATACTACCAAAGCGCGCCTTTTAGGAATTACTCTTATTGCCTTTCTTGCGGTTTTTTACGGCTTCGTTGAGCAGGTATTCTATCTGACCGTTGAGGGAGCGGAAGTCGTCTTCCGCCCATGCGACGAGTTCTTTCCGGAGCGACGCTGACAGTCGGAGGGGGATTTGCTTTTTTTCTTTTCCATCCAATGTTACATCACCCTAATACAACGAGCCGCTGTTGACTACAGGTTGGGCGTCTCTGTTGCCACAGAGTACGACGAGCAGATTGCTGACCATTGCGGCTTTGCGCTCTTCGTCGAGCTTAACTATGTCGTTTTCGTTTAGTTTGGCAAGCGCCATTTCGACCATGCCAACTGCACCTTCAACAATCATGTTGCGGGCGTCTACGATTGCAGATGCCTGTTGTCTTTGAAGCATTACGGCGGCTATTTCTTCCGAGTAGGATAGGTGGGTGATACGCGCCTCAACGATTTCGAGTCCTGCAATATCTACCTTTGATTGAATTTCATCACGGAGTTTCTCTGCGACTTCAAGGCTGCTTCCGCGCAGGGAAGCTTCGTTATCCTGACCGGGGTTGTCGTATGGGTACAGCCTTACGATATTTCGCAGTGCCGAGTCGCATTGAATAGACAGAAACTCCTTGTAATTATCCACATTAAATACTGCTCTTGCGGTGTTGACAACCCTCCATATGACGACGATTCCTATGATGATTGGATTTCCGAGCTGGTCATTGATTTTTTGCCTGTCATTGTTGAGTGTCATGTCTTTTAGTGATATTTTTTTGTTGACGAGCGTTAGTGAGTTTGTTGAAGAAAGAGCGGCTGAAATTGATTCTGTGGGTGCTTTGACTGAGGCGCTCGTTGTGGACGTGACTCCTGCTGCGGGGTTGACCGCAATGCAAAACGGGTTGACCCAATAGAATCCGGCGCCTTTAAGAGTGCCTATGTATTTGCCGAAAAGTGTCATGACCATCGCTTCATTGGGCTTTATTATTTTTAGCCCGATAAAGAGTACCGGTCCGATTGCAAATGCGTAAATAGAGCCGACGATTATCATGGTGATAGCCAAAGCTTGCGCGGCAGACTCATTGGCAATCATTATGACTCCGAAAACGAACACCGCTGTGAAAGCTAAAATCGCTATGATGTTCAGCACAAGGCAAGCCATACCGCTCATTGCTTTGAGTCGAGCTTCCTCATTTTGGTTGCTTCTGTCGTTGGTGATAGATTTTACTGCCATATTTCGTTCCTCCATATTAATAATGATATCAATTTGATATCATTATTATACTACGACAACGATGCTAACATGTCAAGTGTTTTTTTGTTGCCAACTTGGGAAATGTACTATAATATAAAAAAGTTGGTATAATGAAGCTATCAAATCTCCGCTTATGGAGGACGAAGACACTATGAAAATTGACCGCCTGCTGGGAATACTGACTCTTCTGCTACAGAATGAACGGGTGACTGCACCATTTCTGGCAGAAAAGTTTGAAGTCAACCGCCGTACAATCGGCAGAGATATTGACGCTCTTTGCGGGGCGGGGATTCCTGTTGTCACACATCAGGGCACAGGCGGCGGCATATCCATAGCGGATGGCTTCAAGCTGGACAAAAGCATTTTGACCGCAAGTGAGTTGTCCGGCATCATCGCCGCATTAAAAGGCATAGGCAGCGTATCTGAGCAGTCGCGCATTGAGCGGACGCTTGATAAACTGGGAGCTAACTCTGATGCGGTAGTGTCTTTGTCCGAGCCGGTGGTCATCGACCTTGCATCACATCACAAGAGCCATCTTACAGAAAAAATCGAAGCCATAAAACAGGCTATCCTTGACAGACGGCTTATAGAGTTTGTCTATTATTATGAAAAAGGCGAAAGTCACAGGAGCGTAGAGCCTTACTTGGTTGTATTCCATTGGACATCATGGTATGTTTTCGGATTTTGCCTTAAGCGCATGGATTGGCGTATGTTCAAGCTGACCCGGCTATGGGGATTGACCATCAGTGACGAGATATTTACTCTGCGTGACATACCACCTGAAAAACGCGATTTTAACAATCATCTTACCGATGACGTCAAGTTGGTTGCCCTGTTTGACAAGTCAGTAAAATATCAGCTTGTTGAAGCCTACGGACCGCACTGCTACTGCGAAACAGACGAGGGGCTGTATTTTGAAACAGGCTTTACAAACAGAGATTTTATGATAAGTCTGCTTCTTGGTTTTGGTGATAAAGTAAAGGTTTTGCAGCCGTCAGATATTGCCGTCGAAATCCAAGCGACCGCAAAAAATATTTTATCCCGCTATTTATAACAAGACATACAGTTGTCGTGTTGAGTATGATACGATAACTTAAAAGCGAGGTGTCCCCCATGCAGAATAAAGCCTTGGTGGTAATTGATATTCAAAACGACATAACAAACAACTATAAAGAAATAATCGGCAACATCAATGGAGCCATTGATTGGGCGGTTGGCAACGACATTCAGGTTGTCTATATACGGCACGAAAATTTGTCAGCCGGCACGAGAACTTTTAAGCCGGGTACCCACGGTGCAGAATTAGCACCTGATTTGAAAATGGTATCAGCTAATGTTTTTACTAAGAGCAAAGGAAACGCATTGACAAGCACTAAGTTTGCTGCCTTTGTTAAAGATAATGAAATATCCGACTTCTACATAACCGGCGCGGATGCCGTTGCCTGCGTTAAGTCAACCTGTTATAACTTAACTAAAGCGGGTTATATAGTCACTGTTTTATCAGATTGCATTACCAGTTACGACAAAAATAAGATTCCGGAAATGCTGGACTATTATGAGAGCAAAGGCTGTAAAATCTGCAACTTGAACACCATAATGAGCATATAAAAATAAAAAATCGAAAGGTTGTGCAAAAATGAATGGGGAAAGCATTAAGAGAGCCGGTCAAATCGTGGCGGCTAATACTGTTAAAAACGCTGTATACAAAGGCGAAATTTGCAATTTATCCCTAATAGACGAGGACGGCTATCCGACAACCTCAGTACTGACGCCCGCCGCGTCGGAGGGTATCAAATGGCTTGCGCTTTGCACGAGCCTTGACAGCAATGCAGTTCGGCGGATTAAAAAGTGTAACCACGCCAGTATTAGCTTCACTTCCGGTGAATATTGCGTAAACTTGGTTGGAGAAGTTGAGGTTATAACTAATGCGGATGTCAAACGTGAAATGTGGTACGATGGTCTGATTAACCACTTTCCGGCGGGTGCGGATGACCCGAATTACTGCGTTTTGAAGTTTGCAACAAAACGGTATAAGCTGTTTGTCGATTGGAAAGAAGTTGCGGGAACATTATGATACGCAACTATAACGACTTTGTTGAGACTCTATTAAGCGCCGGGTTCTCAATGGGCGGCGGGAGTGATGATGGAATTTATGCCATAATCAACTGGGGCTGGAATGAGACACCGCCTTATGAAACCCCTATCCGCTGGCATACCGATGACCCCGAAACCGACCCGTGGGAGTGGCGCATCAGGGTTTTGGACGAGCGGAGCGATATCGCATATGCAAAACTGTTCTTCAAAAAAAGCGGGTTTATCACAAAAGAGTGGTATCCCTGCTTTTTGGCGGCGCGGCGTGGCGGCTTAACCTTTGATGAAGCCTACGATGACGGCACGATCAGTCACGCCGCCAAGAGGATTTATGAAGTCGTTGCGGATAACGGCGCGTTGCCAACGGATATCATCAAGCATATGGCGGGATTCACAAAAGAGGACAAGGCTAGCTTTGATAAGGCATTGATCGAACTGCAAATGATGATGTACATAACTATGTGCGGCAGACAGCAGAAAACATCTGCGCTCGGCACTAATGTAGCATGGGCTTCCACAGTTATGACTACTACGGAGAGCTTTTTCGGCGAATCTGTCTTTGCAGAAGCGGACAAAATACCAAAGGAAACGGCTTTTGGGAAAATAAAAGAACAGATACTTAAATTAAATCCAAACGCACAGGACAAGAAAATCAGCAAGTTCATATACAGATAGGTCTCTGCGGACGAAAAAATACTTATTGCAAAAACTCTCTATAGCTTTGCAATGCTGCATTTTATAATCAAAATCTTTGCTTTTGTCAAGATTGTTGTTGCGCATGCAATGTGGTACAATAACATGGGTAAAAAACGTACACATAACCTTTAATGAAAAAACAACATTTAAAAGGAGCGTAGCAGCATGTGCAAAAACAAGAATGTAAGAGTATTTATTGGTATCATTATAGCTATTATATTTTCCGCGTCATTTGTCGGGTGCGCGGCGCTGACAGCCGGGCGGACAACGACAGCCGCGCTACCAACGGAAAACAGCTCTCTTAACACAAGCGATACAGTCAATACCTTTCAACAAAGCGCCGGTGCAATCAGCATTGATAGTACGCTGCCAACCCGTTGGGAAAGAGAAGTACGGGAAAAATATCAAGGATTGCTTGACGATATACCACAAGAGAGCTTTGAAATACGCGAGCCGTACATAATATTCAGCAGTATCAATTTTAATGATTTCAGCTATCGGTACGAAAATATAAATGAAAATCCTTCATTTTATGTTGTGCTATATTCAGGTGGAGATACCGTTGACGATTATGCTGTTAATAATGCAGGCACGCTCATTTATGCTCGTCCGGTTAGAGTGGGGTCACAACATTTTGTCACAGATGCAGGAGGCGGACAGATTTCCTTTGCAAACCAAATGACCGTATACAGTTATTCAATAGACATTTACTATTATGATACCGCAAGCAACAGCATAATTGGGTATGACAGAATAGCTGCGCCGGAAATACCCGAACGAATATCCTCTAACGCAAACAGCAATGAGCGTCAGCGGCACATGAAGCCGTCAGACCGTGAAATCATAGAAGTAGTTGCCGCCAGACTAAATGACTTAAACTAAATCTCGATACTCGACAGATTAAACACAGCGCCCGTCCGGGTGCAGTAAAGACCGATAACCCAGGCGTCAAACAAAAAATAATGCGAGAGCATAAGCATTGCCATGTCTGTGTTTAAAAGCTGCTGTATCTCCAATCCCCGATTTTGTCCGGCCCAGCCCATTCCGAAAACCTCGGCGATGCTGCCGTCTTCCGCAAGCACCACGGCATGGTACAGGTCTTCAGGACCCTCCACTTGCAGCGAGGGTGGAAACATAGTGGCAAGAAGCGTATTGTTTATTCCGTACAGCCCGAAAAACTCGACGTCATCCTGCAACAAAGTATTTTGAGAACCATCAAGATTTATGCGATATAAATTCCCTAACCAACTGTCTTCGCTCCAGAGATAGTAAACCAAATCACCCATCGTTACGACAGACCAGCGCCAAAACCTCTGAGGATCTAAGTTGTAAATGAACTCTTCCGCGGGACTCTGTGGTTGAGTGATTTGTGCTCGTTGCAGGTCTATTTCTTCAAAACTTATTTGCTGTGCGTTAAGCTCACGGTCTATAAAAACGAAATCCGTGTTCTCATCTATCGCATCCCAAGTTCCAATTGCGAATGTAAAAGCATCGGCTTCCATCTGTACCCAGCCGATTCCGAGGAGACGTTCATTGTACTCGATCTCAAATAGAATGTGTCGCTGCCCCGAGTCAAGCTGCAAATATTCAAGCCTAAACATTTCGAGGTCTGAGTCGAAGTGAGCAAATATGATTGAGTTACTTGCCAAATGGTAAAAAGGGGCACCATAATAAATTCCGTTATCAATGAGCATCGTTTCAAGCGTACTTAACGAAACCCTGAAAATTTCATAATGGCGCAGGTACCAGTTTACTTCCTCGTATTCACTTCTTCGGCTGATGTAAAGATAGCTCTCATCAAAACCTAAGATGTCAAAACGACCCTCTCCGGGAATGGCAATACGATTGCCTTGCGTAATATCGTCAAGGGGCAGACGGTATAAAGCATAATCGCCGCCGCCGAACTCGTGAGAATATGTGAGGAAGAAATGCTCCGGGGTTTTTGCCCATGCGGATGTAAAATTCGTCTGAAGATTGCGTACAAAACGTCTCTCATCAGGGGCGTTTTCCTCGTTGCTTCCGCTCGTATTGGTTTGGTCATGCGTGACGCTTTCATCCGGATCCTCGATTACGTTAGCTGTGTCATTTCCGGCTGAGTCGGCATTTACATTGTCCGCAGCCGATTCTTGGTTGGTTGAATCGGAGTAATCACCTGAGGTCTCATTTTCCTGAATATGCGGTGATGCTGACGGCTCACATGACGCCATAACCGATAAAAGTAACAATGCGGAAATCAGAACAAAAGCAAGTTTCTTCATATTTACACCCCTTTATAATGTAAAGCTTACCAACCTGTACACAGGCTGTCAAGGGCTGACATAATTTAGTCCGCAAAGACGATAGACACCGTACATACAGAGTGATTAAATTTACTATATTATTTTGTGTATCGAAAGTGTTACATTAGAGTGAAAGCATCAAATAGTTCTAAAATCGGTGGTTTGAATTTGACCGCCCAACATATGCAGCGACCACGACTCAATAATATTCTCGATCAAGCGACACATTGCCGGCTTGTCTATGTAATTGCGGGAACCGGCTACGGAAAAACTCAAGCCGTATCTTACTATATGGAAGGGCAGCATGACGCTGCCGTAAGATGGATGCAACTTACGGACAGTGACAATATCGGCTCTCGTTACTGGGAGGGATTTACACATGTGATATCTGCATATGATCAGGAGCTTGCCGCAAAAATGCGGAAATTCGGTTTTCCTGAAACTCCGGCGCGCTTTAAGCAATTAATAGAGATTATAGGGAGTTTGCCGCGACGCTCCAAGAAAGGCTATCTCGTTTTTGACGACTTTCATCTGATACATTCAGAGGAAGTGCTTAATTTCATGGAGCGCTGCGTTAACTTGCGAGTTCCGGATTTATGCATTGTTATTCTTTCCAGAAGAGAGCCGGACATAAATGCTGTATCCTTGATTTCCAAGGGAAATGTAGGATTTATCACAGAGGACGACCTGAAATTTACCTCCGAGGAAGCCGCGGATTTTTTCATACAGTGCGGAACGCCGCTCACGGCGCAGGAACTGTCTAAACTGATGGAGACGACAAAGGGCTGGGCGCTCGCAATAAATATGCTTTCGGCTATCTTGAGTAAAATGCCCAGCAACTACAAATATGCCCAGGGCGCCATGATGCAGAATATTTTCAAATTCCTGGAAACGGAAGCATGGGATGATTTTCCGGAAGATGTGCAAAAATCCGTGGTCAAACTATCCCTGCTATCGGGCTTGCCGATTGCACCATTAAAGAGTTTCCCCGAGGAGTCAGACCTTTTGCAGAATACTCCGGCGCTCTCACCTTTCATATGCTTTAGCCGATATACGGACAACATGAAAATACACCCGCTTTATCTGGAGTTTTTGCAGAGTAAGTTGGAGATTTTATCCGATGCCGAGAGGGAAGAAATCTACAGCAGAGCGGCGCAATGGTGTTGTGAAAATGCTTTTAATATGGATGCTGTCGCTTATTTTGCAAAACTTCGCAGATTTGAAAGTATAGTTAAGACACTACTGACATATCCGCTCAGATTGCCCAAAGACGCCAGCGAGTTTTTTTTGAAGATTTTGGAAAACATCGAGGCGGATATTCATAATCAAAATGACATAAGCTTCCTTCTTCTAAAATGCTTTTTCGTACCGCTTTTGCTGGTTGGTACAGGCAGATATGAAGAGGCGCAGGCACGGTCTTTGGCTGTAATAAATCAGTGGGAGGGAGTTGCCACACCTGCTTCAACGGTGCTTCTTTACACGGCTTACAGCAATTTGGCATATATTGACATGTATACCTGCACAGTCACGCACAAATATAATGCTCCGGAATATTTGAAAAAATCCGTAGAAAACTTTAAGCGCTCCGGCACAACGCCTAGGGAAACAGCCGGCGCTTTTATCAATGCCGATGTTCGCTCTTTTGCCTGCTTGGTCGGGAAAGGGGCGGGGGAGCCGGAGCTGGAAGAATTTCTTGAAGCCGCCAAACAAACGGCGATTTACAATGAAGAGACACGCTTTAATATATATGCGGGATATGAGGATTTAGTCGCATGCGAATATGCTTTTTTTAAAAATCAACCTGAGATCGCAAGACGCCATGCACATACCGCAATGATTAAGGCGCAGGATAAAAAGCAATACAGTATTTCCGCAATGGCGGAAAACTATCTGCTCAGAATTGCGGGGCAAGAGGGCGATGTGATGCTGGTAAGAGAAATATTGAGAAAAATGCGCTCTTATCTGGACAATGATGATTTCTGGAACAGTCAGCTTTATTACGACCTGTATACAGGAGCATTTTACGCGTCAATAAGGGTATTAGAGCCAATTGCGCAGTGGCTTGTTTTAGATGAAAAAGAAATAAACTCCGGCATAAAAATTCCCTCAAGGGAGTTGTTTGTACGCGCATCGTACTATGTCGCCGCAAAAAAGTATCAGCAGGCGCTGACGCTGCTCAACAACGCTTATCCAAGGCAGGCACACGAACAGTTTTTATTCGGAGAAATACGGATTTTGCTGCTGACGGCGATATCCTTAATACGTACCGGCAATACTTTGCAGGCGCTTAATATCTTTGAAAAAGCATATAGCATGTCAATTGACGGTATGTTTGAAATGTTCTTTATCGAGCTTGGCAAAGAACTTCATCCCCTGATCGTCGCCGCTTATGCCGACAAAGACTGTACTATACCGGAGTCATGGCTAAAGACAATGGAATGCAGAGCGTCCATTTACGCAAAAAAAGCAGCAGTTGTGGCAGGCGCCATAAAAAGAGACTTAAACATTAAAGAGTCTGTCATGCTTTCGGAACGTGAGCGGGAGATATTGAGCGATTTATATCACGGACTGTCAAGAGATGAAATAGCGGGCAACAGATACTTATCCATCAATACAGTCAAAAAGACCTTGCAATCAATATATATAAAGCTGGACGCCTACAACAATGTTGACGCCATACGTGTTGCACTGGAGAGAAAACTGATTCAGTAATATTGGTAACCGCTGATTAAACCGCACTCCTCGGCTTTACGGAGCTTTTTCCGTCTGTTTCCCGCGTTTTTCAGTTAAGGAGACTTCCAAATCGGGGCATATCGTAGGGGCGACCGTCCCGGTCGCCCGCATATGGAATTGTCGGAACCGGGAGGTTTCATAGATTTCGCAATTTCGTATTACACTGCAAATAATCCGGCTGTATTTGACAAATATGTAATTATGCCAAATCATATCCATATGATTATCGCTATCCCCAAGGAAACGGGCGACCGGGACGGTCGCCCCTAGTGTGCC
>Ga0209755_10002930_pt1 | contig 22226 bp, 15 predicted proteins | sample TergutCo191P1_FD_187301 | JGI IMG/M metagenome (GOLD analysis project Ga0209755, IMG submission 187301) | Cornitermes sp. P1 segment gut microbial communities from Petit-Saut dam, French Guiana - Co191P1 (SPAdes) (version 2) | ecosystem: Host-associated > Arthropoda: Insects > Digestive system... | reverse complement strand
TGAGATTCAACCTCTTGGAACCCTCAGGGCCTGTCCAGGCCTGTAATGGGATTGCTTTTACCACTTTCGCATTAAAATTTCCTAAAAGTATTTTCATATGATACTTTGGAAAATGATAAAAAAAAAACCCACTAATTCCTCATAAAACTGTCTTTTGAATCATCCCTTTTCTCCTTACTTGGTGCATGCACATTCAGAACTATGATATTACAGCAGTGACCTCTCTGATCTATATATGACACCATATCACTAACAAACTTTACTCTCTTAACTGCTGATACTATTCTGTGGTGTACAAAAAATCCTGTTCCCAATTGATGATTTTTGTTTCCCTTTCCATAGAAAAAAATTATAATCCCCTTCTCTTAACATGCCCACTTTGTCCCACTTTACCTCCTGTACACCCACTAAATCTGATTCATATCTTGTTAATTTCCCTGGCCGTTGCTGTAAGTAAACCTGCCCTATACAGGCTCCTAATATTCCAAGTACCAAATCTCATCCCCCTTTTTCATTGCTTAGGTCGTACCAAAGTATCAGTCCAGGGCCGAGGCTTGCTGTGTGAATATTTCGTAACATTATACATTTTTACAGTGAGGAGTTGTTAGCACCTCGCCCAACTCCCAAGCTGGAAGACAACTCCTTGTCGGCTGTCCGCGACTGCTAATTCAATTTATTGGCAGCTACCCTCCATATTGGAGGTCATTCCTGCATCCACAATCTGAGGATGTGCCATGCCCTAGTGACAGGGACCCACATATCAGGGATTTTGCATATTCCAGGAGAAGAAAATTAAAACAAATTATCTTATATTATGTCTGTCCAGAAACGCAGTCTACAGTTTGTGTAATACCTACGCAAGTTGCATATGGTTTGTGTAAACTATGTATATACTATTTGTATTCTAGAACACACAACACAGAATGCAAAACACCATCTTAACAAACATGCTAGGACCACTGATCATGCATGTGAAAGGGTGATTAATTTGTTCGTCACACACACTAAGACGCCGGGCCCATCTACGTGTCCCTTATATACCCAAATGGGACAAGTCGTCGTCAGCCAGCTGCCTGTGCTTAAGAAACAATATTCTACACACTTTTTCCTCGGGCTCCAAAAAGATCGATATGACCTCCGCTCCTACCATTCCCTGCTTCCTGTCAGTGCGAAATGTAATGATAGCACCACCGTCATCATTCAGTATCATGTCCCTGATGTTAAAATTCACGAGTTGAGCGTTTCTGTTTCACAAATTCATATTTAACAATTCTTAAAAAGGTGAGAACCCCAAATTATAAACATTTTTCTTTTGCAGGAAATAACTTGCATGATTATTCGTGTTGATATTCCAATTAATGTTTTATCTGTGTGTATCTTAGGTTTTGTCTCAGTTTCTTGATTTTCAGATCCTGAATATTCAGTTATTGTAACTTTATCCCTGGCATTGTCAGAAATAACTGAACATTATACACGCATTCACCGTTTATCTGAACCACAAAATCCAAAGAAGTAGTGCATACTTTTTCTTGAAAATTTGGATTTTGCCTTCAGTACCTTCCCTTATCTTATTTTATACTTTCAGAAATTATTTCATTTTCCACAAATCTGAAATGACTGTTCCAACTTGCTAGGAATTTACTGCACCTGAGAAGTACAAAAACTCATCGCAATTTCCAATGTAAAAGAAATAATCAGTAATTGAAAGAGTATCGATTGATAGGCTAGATGATACAATACCTGAATACTCGAATCTAACATTATTCTACCTATCCCTGAGACATTATTCTACCTATCCCTGAGTATAAAATAAATTCATATTTATCGTTTACAATATCTTACATATCTAATACATTCATTCACATGTACCAAAGTGACAGAGTGTGAAAATTTGTAATTACCCAATCATCTTGAGGATCAACTTATATGATTTACGTTCTTCTAGAAGTTAGAAATCGGCATTTTTGAAATGTTACATCAATCTAGTTGTCACAGTCTCATTTTGAGTAATTCAATATGCATTTCCAGCATTTTAGTATGAAAGTACAATTTCTGAAATTCTCAGATGAGTAATGAGTGTATATTCCTTAAATTGACGTAATGTTATTACATTCCTTGGCCAATAACCCCAGGTATGTTTTCAAATATTTTGTCTTATATGTGGAATGTGTGATGACTAATACACCCTTTGCACTGTCCTTTTCAATGAAAACATTTTAATTTCAATTTGTAACCCTGTGCAACGGGTTGTATTAGTTCCTCAGCGCGTTTTCCCACATTTTATGCAACAAAAGGGCTCATTAGCATGTTTACAAGAGCCCACCACTTCTTCCTATCCTGAGCCATATGAAATAAGAAACACCCTGCCAACCTATGACTAAAAGATCCATTTTAAAGCCCTTCATGCATGCCTATGTCTTCTATATGTCTTATTCCGGTTTTCCCAAACAGGACCTTGTATGCACCTCTTGTTCCCCTTAAAAAATTTCCAGAGAAACTCTTCGGAAGAGATTTCAATGAGTATGGAAACAACATTATGCAGTGATAATGGGCATCAGTAAAAGGGGACATTCTAGGGCATGTGAGTGTGACTGACTTTAGTCACTGATTATGCCTTTTCAGCTGTATCTCAGATTCCGATGAAGGGTGACACCACTGTCTACACATACACAGTTTGGTTGCGATAGGTCACCAATAAAGAGCACTTTACTTAGAGAACAAAGTACCTTTAAGGCAGTATCTTGGCTTCCATTCGAGGGAATTTCCTGTAACTTCATACTTCTCATATTCGATGCATATGCTCCAAATAATGTAATTTTGGTTGCAAGAAATAAAAAATGAAGGGCACTTTACTGGAAGAATAAAGTTCCTTTTCTGCTGCATTTTGGCTTCCGTTGGAACTTCATATCACACACTGTCCACAAATGCACTAGAACCAGTGTAGGTTTAGTTTTTACTTTGAGGACCAGTTACTTTTTCAGCTGTAAATCAGCTTCCATCAGAGGCATTTTCCTGAAATTGCATACCTCACACTTCCCTCACATGCACTAAAACCTTGGTAAACTTGGTTGTGATTGGTCAGTATTTAAGGGCACTTTACAGGTAGAATGACATACCTTCCAACTGTATCTCAGCTTCCTATGGAAGCATTTTTCTGTGTTTAATCATTTCCTTGTACTCCCAAGCATGCACTACAAATGGTGTTAGTTTGTTTCCGAACCATCACTAATTAAGAACACCTTCCTTGGAGAACAGAGTATCTTTTCGGTTGTATCTCACCTTTCATTGAAGGAATTTTCTGGAAAGCTTATACTTCACACTTTCCATGGACGTGTTACAAACGATAAAAGTTTGGTTGCGATCAGTCAATAATGAAGGCACTTTACTTGGGGAACTATATACCTTTTCGGCTGTATCTGGGCTTCCATTAGAGTAATTTTCATGAAACTTCAAACCTCACACTCTCCATGCATGAAATGTGCTGCTCTTTTGGTTACTTCTGTACATGTGTATGTGTGACCCACATCTTGAATGCAGGAACATGGCCAACTGTATATATAAAAGATGTTAGATGTATACTGTTTGTGTGACATTCATCTAAATTTCATGCATGCTACACTTACTACATCACAGAGAAAACAGTCTGCCTCCAATAGAGATAGGAACCAGCTAATTTTGTATAGGGCAATAATTACTGTCTATAATGAGAATTAATGTATGGAACACATAAATACACCTGCAGCAGTGGCATGAAATGTTTCTCTTTGCTGAAACATCCCAACCAGATATGGGGACCTGCCCACTCTCATATGTAATCAGTACCAGGTCTCTTTCCCTGATGGTAAATTGATTGCAGCAAGAAGGTGACCACTGACCTCCTTATACTGGGAGGTTAAAAATAAGTGCAACTGTTTCTCCACTCCTCGTATGCCATCTTGACATGCAAAGTGATACTTGATGTGTGGCAAAATTGAGGTCCCTAATGTTACAGGTGACACACAGTCACCATTTTGTTTTAAGCAATCAAGATCAAAAATAAGTAGTTGTTAAACTGCACTGAAAGAGGCCACATATGGGATCAAGGCATAGAAATTGAATCATATTAAAAATGATGCAGTATGTACCTTTTAAAGTGTATATGTCAAGTAGTATCAACAGTGTTGTAATCTGTGTATGCAAAAAGCATTCTTCAAAATAATGGTAATAGGTAAAGGCATGGAACATCAGGGTGATTTCTGGAGTTCAAATCTGTTGCGGGTATGTGGAAATGAAATTCATACATAGGAATATCAGTAACAAACATAAGAACTTTGTGTCCCTTCTCTTTGTAATGTCCCATTTCAATTTCACAGAATGCTTTTCTGAAAAAACTTGTACCTAGTAATTATTCTTCCTTGTATCCCCATACTTCAAATAATGTATTTTCTTGACACTGCACAGGATTATGTTGATTTGGTATACCTGATAATCATTAATCTGAATTTGGCAACATACATGTCTTACATGACTACAGGAACCTGTGAATAAAGGGACATTATGATATCACCTACTTTATTAACATTTAATAGGTACAAATAGTTTAAACACCTTCCCAAAACATAACTCTTAAAATTAATAATGTCATATTGCACTATTAGTAATAAAAAAGATGCCATTTCTTAAATCCACCCACAACAATCAAAATAATTGATCACAAATGCACATCTCACAGGAAAAGCATAATTGAAAATCCATTTTTGGAAACAAGATTTTTTTTATCTTAAAACATCACTCTTTCTTGATGAGCATGATCAAAGAGACCCATGTAACTTTATCATATATTTGATCACTGCAAAATGAACCTCAAAATCACAGGCTATGGCTATAATGTAATAGCTCCAGAAGCACAAACCTGGATACAATACAAGTCTGTATGGCAAAAATGGTAATGGAAATGTTACCATACTGATGCAACACTCTATGGGTACTCAAAATATTCCTATGTAAGCCATATGTGTCAGCATTAGGTCACTCAGAAATCTATGAATCATGCCAATATAACCCCCCCAAAAAAACCTTTTTCTTATATAGAAATTAAGTGTCAAAAAAGAAAAGAAGAGGTGGGTAAATAAAGGATCAAATATTCTAGTTCAAATTACCCACGTGCACAGTATATTTCTATTCAGTCACTTCCTTGAAAATTACAACTGGATAACCCCTTTAAATTAATAAAAATTCCCTTATCCATCTTTAAACTGTACATTGTGTGGAATGTAAACCACATTTAAAGGGCTGTAATGTTACAAACTATCTGTAAAAGGTCAAAAAGTCCATCTTGAGATAGCTGTTTCATTTATCAATGAGTTCTTTAATAAATCTCAGAATTGGAGAGTGTGGAGGTAAACAAGTTAGGAAATGTCCAAAGGGCATAAAACTTGCAGTACTTTCATTTTTTATTGTCCCTATTGTTCCTATCTTTCTTGTTATTTGTATGGAATTACATTATGTTTAGGTTGTCAACTGTTTCTCTGAGCTCTTCAGTTTGTACTTGTCTTGTAAATGTCAAAATTTCATATTTTTTGTACTTCTCACAGGATCAAGTTTCATGCACTTCTTTTGGCATGAGCCATACACCCTGTTTCCTGTACCTGTCTCATTAAATGCATGACATTTCAAGTGTCAATTTTTTTTGGACACATGTTGTACCTCATACAAAAGACAGTCTGTCTCCATTGTAAAGACCAATCACATGTATGTGTTTAGGTCTTTATGTACAGCATCTTTTTTGTCCAACTGTAACCAAAATCAGAATGTATCAACAAAATTAGTGAAAATCCCAAACATGATATTTCTTGAATATCTGTCCAGGAGTAGCACTGTTCCATGTGGGAAGACAGAACAGTGGACAGACATGGCAGGGCTGTTCACTATTTGCTTTACAGATGATCCTAAAATGTGCCTCCAGGTTGTCATATATCAGATGTCAGAAGACAAGGAATATGTCATTACCACATGTGCAAATTTAAAATATGTCAGTTTCTGCTTGTGCTGACTAGTGACACGGCTTCTGACTGAGCCTCAGTCATTCCACACTCCTCAATCTTCTCTATTGTTCCCATGGCTCCCACCAAGAGAACCATGTCCCCTAAAACAACAACACGTATCATTTTCTTCCTTAATAAGGAACAGTATTCTGTACTGTGCCATAGGCAATTTGCAGAGAAAAACACATGGTACATATATTTTGCTTAACATGATTACAAAATATCATTCTAACTCAAGTGTGATATAGCTATATTCAATGGCTGCCATTTCAGGTGGATTTCATCTGAGTTTGGTCTAACACTTGAAATATCTGTCTATTATCCTTTTATCTAATGTTATAATTCAATTTACTTTTTGTCTGTGTCAGCCACAACATTCATTAATAAATTATCTCATATATGTATAATGTGTGCTGATCCTGGTACCTGTGCAATCTCACACATAGGTCTGAAGCCACTTGAATGCTTGGATTGTGGGTTTGAATCCAATTGAAGGCATGGATGTTCATCTGTTGTGTTTGTTGTGTGTTGTGTAGGCAGCCACCTCTGCAACGAGCTTATCACTTGTTCAGAGGAGTCCTACCGGGTGTGTGTGATTTAGAAACCTCAAGAATGAGATGGTCTATGCCCAAGATGTGCTGCTGTGCGATAAAAAAAAAGTACAGCGTGAATTACATTAACTTCCTGTAATTAATTAAAATAAATGCCTAACCCCATCTGGAACTCCATGATAATGGTTGAGTTTATACAGTGGATATTTTACAGTTCTAGGCATCCAATAAGCCCTTTGAGGATCAAAAAGGAGCTCACAAGCACATGGCTGAGAATCCCAGGTGTAGAAATGTATGAGACTTTGTGCACACACACACACAGACACAACCTTTATAAATTACTTGTTAGCCATGAATATGCTGGTCCAACTGTGAATGTGGAAGGCATGACATCTAGTGATTGCCATAGCAATGGAGAGCTGTGCTAAGTTAGAACTGATGAGTTAAGACCTTTCCTAAGTGCCTGTAACCTAACCACCTTGAAAGGGGCTTTGAAGAATCTTGTTATGCTAGACAGAATGCAAACAAATTGCAAATTCATTTATTACTTTTCATGCATCAAAGTGTTAAATGCTGAGAGGGGCTTGGCCCCTTTGGCCTTTAGGGATGGGCCATGCTTGTATACAGACCTGTTGAGAAGATTCTTGTAGCGTTCTGACAACCAACAATACATGGAAGACCATATTCACGAGCCACAACTGCACCTGAAAATACAATATATATATCACAACAAAATTCCTGTAATCTGGCATCTGATAATCCAGCAATCCTAATAATCTGGATTATCTGGCACTGGAGAAGAGTAGTCCCAAAACCGGAAGTTTTGTTTTTTTTTACCAAAAAATATTACATCAATGAAAGAGGCATATCTTTGCGACATGTTCAAAAAAGCCTCCAAGTGTCTGTATGTCAACAGTTGTGGTATCTGCTGACCAGTATTTTCCTATTCCATCAACTTCTTCAGCTATGAAAACTCCATAAAACATAGACCTTGAACCAGCAGATGAAGGAGATATCCAAATGGAATACTACTCTGATCAGTTGTACACACCAAACACGAGCAGAAACAAAAAAGTACCTGCAAGTACTTGGGTTAGTACAGTTTCCTTCTGATAATTTGGAGTTATTGATAAGTTGGCTCCTGTCTGGTCCTGTGCGAGTTGAATTAACAGAATTTTGCAGTATTTTACATTTCAATTATTATCTCCTTTATACTGAGTCCAGTGAAGCACCAGAACAGAAGTGAGATGCTAATTGCATATTGACATAGCTACAACATGCTGGTTGTTTTAGCCTCTCACATTCTTCAGAGTCACAGAATGTGAAAAATTAGTGGAATTATAACTGACAGAGGAAAAATGAATTACACACTTGGAGAAATATCTACCTGAGTCCTATTTAGTGCACCACAAATTTGACATAGACTGATTCTAAGAAAAGTAACAGACATGAAATGAATCAAGAAGTAAGGTTATACATTTGACAAATCAGAGTATCAGGGGCAATTTAATTAACGAATATTAATTCTACTTGCAATATTAGGGGAGGAGGAAGAAATGCGAAATGAATACTTACATTTTAGGTAGAAAATCTGAAGCAAAGGAACTATTTAAAAAATGTCAGAATGAACATGAGGACAGTGTTAAGATATAACTTAAGGAAATACAGAGTGAAATGAGGAATGGATGCAGAATCTGGTGTTTGGCTATTGTGAATAAAAAAGTGGGTTTTTGTGTCCCATAAAAGTAGAGGACTGTCATGACTGGCTCCTAGATCCTCAATAAGGCTCCATGGTGTTAGTTATTAAAAATTCAAATATCCAGCTGTGAAATAATATTTTCTGAATAAAAAAGATAAAAGTTATAACTCTATTAGAAGGATCTATCATGGGCATATCAAGAAATGTTTAAAAAAAAAGTGAAAGCTTCAGCAAGACACATATCTTGTGTACAGCAACTTTGTATGACATCCAAACTACATCTGTAAAATCCAACAAATTTACACCCACTGCAAAGGGGCTGGGTGGGCCCCATATCCAGTTTAAAAGCTTTGCAGTACAGAAAAATCACTTAACCCTGCCAGGAACTGAAATCATGATTCCTTAGGCATCCAGCCCAAAGCCTAGTCACTATACAGCCCCAAATTAACAATACAAAGGAAATCAGTATTATTATAAAATTTATTTTTGTGCCCCACAATACAAATTGCAAGTTAATTAAAATTTCATTTGCTTCCTCTCCCTGTCCACTCTAGTCCATTCCAGGCAGCAAGTGGGAAAAATGTCATGTCCTTCTCTTTCTTGTTTTGTTCATGTGTTTATACACCATAAATGAAGTGAGGGAGTATGCAGAATAACACACTCATTCTGTGAATTTAGACAATACTTTGGATTTGATTCCAAGTTCAGGAATGATTATAGTGACAGATTAACGTTTCGTCCTTTGTTCCCTCCATGTACCAGCTTGCATAGTGTTAAAATAGGTCACAAATTCTTCCACTCACAACACTCAAACATTTGACTATAAAAGAAATTCAGCAGATGATACACAGTACAGCTCTATAACCACAGACAGTAATAAATCTGGCATATTCACCATGTGAGATGAGGCCACCAAGTTCAGTGACAACTCCTCCAACAAGAGGAAAATATGGGCTCCAGCCAACATCAGTACTGCATGTAATGAGAATGTCACCATTTCTCAACTCTCCTATCTGCTCAAGGTTTACTACTACACATGCTCGCCCCATCACTGTGCCAGGGTAAACTGATGTTCCTTGCAGGCGAACTCCTGAAGTCATGGGTCCTCTCAATGTCTCCTTGGATTCAATCTGTAAAGATCACAAACACCCCTATTCCCAAGCACTGCTGAGAGAACCTACATTTTTGAAGTCCAAATACAAAACTACAGCCGCAAGGAGAAAAAGACAAGTGAATACAGTCAGGCTGGACCAGAGTAGAGCAATAGTAAGAACTATTTCTGACTGGAATGAATAGCAGAACCATTAAGGAAAAAGAGAAAAAAGTAAGGAAGAAATACCATGGGTAAATAAAAAAGTAATATATAATAATACATACAAAAAATGTAAATACAACCAATAAATAAAATCAAAGTACAAATATCAGGAAAGAAGAAGTGTAGCTGCAGGACTAACAGGAGAATGGTAGGCTGATGGAGGAAAGCTAAGCACATAGAATTTGTAAGTAAAACCTGAGCCTGAAAAGTGATAAATGATTTGCATCAGCAAAATTCCGTCTTGACCTCTCATTGAGCAAAATTTCCAGTTCCCTTCCTTCTGTGAAGGAAGAAATGTTGAGGATTTTGGGCCTGTATAGTAATTCCTGTAAATGTGACAAAGTAGTCTTTAGACAAACCAACTGTTCCAATGAGACCACGGTCACCGAGCACCATATGCACATCCATTTAGTGTATCCAGGTAAATCAGCTGTGGCCAACACAGTGCTGGACCCAACTCCAGAATATCAGTTTCCTCTCCATCAAATTCAGATACTATGGTCATATCTAGCAGCTCAGTGAGATGGAGCTCCATTCCAACAACATGCAGAGGGAGGATAAACTCTGCTTGAGCCAGTCTTCACAAAATACCCTCTACTCTCTCACTTGGTTATTCAAAATTACTTGACAGTTAATAAAAACAGCCCTGTCTTAAACAGGACATGTCATATGAAAATCACGTAATTTGACTCAGGGTGCACTAAATGAGGGGAAGCAAAGCCTGGGAAGTAGAGTTACTGAATGTGATGAGTGTGTTGTGGCTTTCACTGTACAGACAGGGACTCATTCATGATCACAATGACTGGTGCACTTCATTTCTGTCACTTACAGATGCAGGAGTTGGCATGCCTCTGACTAACTCTGGAAACACAAGCTGCTTCCACTCAGGTTCAAACCTCCTGCGCTTAATTGCCCTGCAAAAATCAATTACACAAGCCTTTTATTATATTGGCTGTTGTTTTTTAACATGCTGAGGCATGTGCTCTTACTCTGAGTGCAAACACATGTCAAAAACATTGAAAATGAATGTGACGTGGGTGATACCGGGAATGACAGAAGTGAACTCAGAGTAGAATGGAGAAAACTGCAGTACTACATGCTTCATAATTTATGCGGTACACTTCTATTACTAGTATTAATGTTAGGGTTGATGGTGAAAGAAAGTGAGAGAGTATGCGTGTGTGTGTGTGCATGGGCACACACACACACACACACACTATAGTTCACTTTTTTGCAACCACTTTTAAGTCAGTATCTATTTTGTCCCTTCCCAGCTAGTGTACTTGCATTTCACCATCTAATGATTTTTATGCCAGCATAAAAGATCATGCAGTGTTGTACAACTCACAATACAAGAAATATGGCAATAATTATTGTTTTCCTTCAGTTATATAACAATGATATTTCAACTATTGCCATATTGCACTATATAAGAGAGTAGGTAAGGACTTCAAAGGAACCAGTGATGGCACACCTTAATCAACTGTACAGGAGAGACTAAAATAACCACAATGTAAGACTTGGTCAGATTAGTGGACAGCTTCAGTATGACGCAAATGAAGCATATCCCAAATATTAGTCCAGAGCAAGGGTGTCCAAATTTTTGTAAACAGTGGGTTATATGATCAGAAATTCATGTGTGTGTGTGTGGCTGGAATGCGTTTTTAATTTATAACAACAGGTAAGTATTGCTTGTCCTCATCAGTAATAAAGAAACATTTGGCAGGTTGCTAGACCCTACTAAACCAGTACTCCAAATAGCTAGCTAATTAGATAAGTAAATTGTTTGCTAAAGATTTCAGATGGGCCATGCCCAGAGATCAGGTGGGCCACATGTTGTATGAACCTCACGTAAAGCAATATTATTGCTTTAAATGAAATATCCCCGTTGAAGTAACTATCATAAAATCTATCAATATTGTCAATCAAACCAATGCACACTTTGAGAACAACTCTATTAGGTGCCAACTAGTTTTGACCGTAGATTCAGGTGTGTTGGTTGTGATTGACAATTTTCGTAGATATTATGATTATTACACCAAAGGGGATGGTTCATATAAAGTTTATTTGTGCAAACCAAGTGCTTATCCACCCATACAAGAATCTAAAAAAGAAACTATACAACTGGCAAAGAGGGTGATCTCCAACTTATGGTTAATAATGTCTGTGTATGTTCACATTCTTGTATCATGGCCTGATGATGAACCAAGTCCAGGGTCGAAACTAGTTATCATCTAATAAATTTATTTGCACAGTGTGTGTTCGTTGTGATTGACAATACTGATAGATATATTTAACATTACACCAAACTGTTTGGTAGGACAAATATGATATGGACTTGGCACAGAACTGCATGGCTAGTGAAAAAGTGGAAATAAGTCATAAAAAGAAAAAAAATATTAAACTGAGTCTTAAAGAAATGGGATTTATTAAAAGATCCATTTTAACCCAGAGCAGAGTTCAGCCCTTGGCATTAAATACATTGGACTTCTAGACTTTTATTCACTCAACTGTATGACACTATATGAAAATTTAGTGTTGTAAAATTAAATTCGTATGACAAGGTGATTGTGAATGTTGATCTAAAGGATATATCATGACGGTGTCACATCCTACTTGAACACTTATCTCTTAACGTTAGTCAGAATTTAAAGATACACCAGGATAAACTTACTTATTTATAATAACAGGGTCCCTTGTTTGCAAGAACACTCCCAACTCATAGTGAGTGAAGTAGAATAAAAGCTCAGCCTCTGGTATGCGTCCCTCTTTCACCATGAGTTGTGCTAAGTGCCGGTATGCTAATCTTAATCGGTGGGTTACAGTGATATAGTAGTTTTTACTAGCTTCTCGAGCCAACACTGAGCTGCGACAGAGTGGTAGTAATGATCTCAGAACCATCCTGTGTACAGATAAAACTTGTGCAAAATTGCAGTTTGAATCTGAAAACTCATCATCACTTTAACATACAATACATACAATGTACTTTTTGGAGCTTTCAAAACAGCCATACAATTTAAAATGTTCTCAGGTCATCACCCACATCAAAGAAGGGTCAAAAAACAATGTTTTGGAGACCTGCACTAACTCCATCATGAGAGATGATGTCACACATGACCATCATCATGGTCTCTTAAAAATGCTGGTTTTTAACTAACTCGAACATGGCTAAAAACCTACGACAGCAACAGGGCAACTTTATTTATATGCAAACTATGTTTTCCATTTTTGTTGTACTATATTCTTAATTACTAATCATAATAAGAACTTCACCCATAGCAACCAGTTCATTAATTGCTTTCCAAATAGTTCCCTTTACCTCAAACAGAACACATTTCAATAATTTTCCTCTACTCCAGTAACATTACACGAATTATCCTGTCATTAAAACTGTACACTATTACATTATTAAATTATATAACCAATGAACACAATTATGGCACAACAGAACTGTTACAATAATACTGAAGAGAATTGAAACACTCAAAAACTTCAATCTTGTAAACATTTAGAGAATGTTAAAATACCAATACAGAGGAGGCAGACACTTGCAAATAGCTCCAAGCACTTGTCCATCACAGGCCAGCTTGAGTCAATACAGGTAAGAAGGGAAGGAAGGAAATTCTGTGGGGTGTAGGAAGTACTTATGGAAAATGGAGATAATATATTATGTAAGGTATCCAAGAAACAATTACTGCTGGTATAATGGCAAGAATTGTGACTTTTTAGAATTTAGAAAGTAATCTTCTATCCACACATCAGTCCAAATTTCATACTTCTGAAACAGTTCTATAGATTCTAACATTTTAGTTTTTATCTATATTCTGATACATGATACCCAACCTGATCTAGTTACCTTTCTTGCATTTAAAAACCATCAAATTCAGAAGTTATTGGACAGGAATGCGATTTTATATATAATGAACTAACTGTAATATGCAATCCACTACAAGGTTACTTTATTTGAACACAATATGAACCGCCACTCTCTTTAATTTGAACACTTAGAATTTGTGATTGAAATGTGACCTAAACATGAATTTACAAAGGCCAGACTGAGCATAATAAAAAACTTCAAGGGGGTTAAGACTATACATCAAAATGCCTTTAACAGTAGAATATATTGCCTATCTGTACCTACAACAAAATACATAACGTGAACTTGGGCCCAAATTTTAATCTTTAAATGTATTTCAAGTACAGGAGGTGGGATAGGAAATGTGGCATGAGACTATGCTATGGTGTGGACAACCAAGGAATTATGAATTTATCTCTTCCCCAAAGTCTCCTGACCAGCTTTGGACTCCACACAGCCTCCTATTGAATGGGTATGAGAAGCTCTTTCTTGGGGGTTAATTGGATAAAGCATGAACTCACCTCCATCTAGTGTTGAGGTTAATGAGTACAGCTCTTCCTCCACTCCCCCATATGCCTTCATGGCATGCACGGGGCAACATTTCATGTATTGTGCATATTTTACTTTGCACACAGGAAGAAGCAACATATCTATCAGCTTTGTGCTTCTGGGTTATGAAGCAAAAATAACATTTCAAACACCATTATTATTTTATTATTCTACTGCTTGGATTCAAACACACAGACATAATCAGGTATTCTAGGTTTGTTCATAATATACAGGAGAAACCAATGTCAAATTTTACCTGTATTTGTACACCTAATATGTGAGCAATGGTGTTACATTGGCATGTGGAACATTTTTGTTGGACATATCACAGTGTTAGAGAATGCAGTCAGTAATTTGATTGCACAATGAAAAATTTCACAGAAATTATTACAGACAAACTTGTGGCATCCACTAAATGCATTTACCTTCCCTTTACTTTTTATTTTGGCACTGAACTAAAAAGGAAGGTGTCCAGGATAATAATTAAGTGATATTATTTAACATATTTTGTAATTCATAGTTTATGTTAAATAACAATAACATTTTTCTAGGATAAGTGAAGTTCTGCAACTGCTAGAAGGCTTACTCCCTTGTCATTATTTCCATCCAACTGTGCTTACCAAATGAAACATGAGACCTCACAGAAACTAATCCTGCAATTTCCAACAGTTTTTGCTCACCTGGTGCTATTTTTCTTCACCGATTTCAGCTGCAACAGTAATTCTTTATCTGTGACATGTTTTTTGGCTGTTTTCTGAAACTTGTCTGCAGCTGCATTTTTCAGTGCTGTTTGCATAGTCTGCATCAGGATCTCAGGGTTCATTTCCCACGTCTCATTCATCAATTCAAACTACCAGCAAATGATATATAATAATGAGATGTCTACAAACATTTGTTATGTAACCTTTACAAGGGTAAATCATAAAATTCTAGGACTACAGGTTTCTTCTACCTGAATATCAAACATATTAACTAATTTTATCTGCACTTCTGTGATGTTCCTATGTCACCATCTGGATGATTTTTGGCAATTCCTCAAAATTGTTCCCTTTGGATACTTTCCAGTTTGTGGAACATAAAAGTGTCAAGATGGGCACAGTACCAGTAGAATTTTTACTTTGTCAAGGATTCCCTTATGTGTAGCACCAAGCAAATTCATTCAACATTATGATACAACACCTACCAACCCAACATTTGTTTTTATACTCCTTCCATTTCATACTACTTCTTCACTGTTTCCAAACATTCAGACCTCACTGACTGTTGTTATGAATCATCTTTAATAGAAATCCTGTTCATTTCAAAGTTATAAAAATCATTTGGATCTTCTAATTGAGCCTCAAGTTCCTTCTCAAACTGCCGATTTCAGAATACTGTAGGTTTATACTAGTATTTTTACAAGTTTCACATGGAACATAATGAGCAGATGCTTATCTGTAATGTCAGCCATTTTACAAGGCAATGGCTGTTATGAATACCTGTATATAAAACAATGTTTATTCATAACTGACAAAAAGACAGTGACTTTCCCCACCTTAGCTGAAGTCAGAAGTGATGTCCACATCATCTGTCATTTTTTCTGACTAGATTCTCTTGCTTCTGACATGCCATAAAATCCGTTCCATAATTTTATTATCAACCCTTATATACATTTTCAATTTTCTGATGATTACTATTTTGTTACAATATACAATATATTACCATTCACATGAAATAATGCCTGCAGCAAGGGCATAAAATTTCCAAATCACTTGATTCAAACAGGTGTGTATGCTTACTTACCTGCTGTAAATATTTCAACAACAGCAGTAAAGTATGTAGGTTTGATATCTGTTAGTCAAATCTGAAATTGTATATAAAATAGGAGGTGCTACCCACAAGTCCCCGAAATTTGAATGCTGTGAGAAAACCGCCTGCAGTACAGTTGTGCGCTGCTAGTTGTCACAAGCTGTACCTTTTGTGAATCAGTCTGCCATGCTCATTGTGTTGTGTGGGCATGTGTGTTTTTTCTGTTCATTATTTTTATGTCGTGTTAGTGTTGTTTTGCAATTGTACTGACCTGCTAAAATGACTGATGTGAAGAAGCAACAGATTTGCATAAAAATGTGCTTCAAATTTTGCAAGCAGAAACATACAAAACACTTAAAGAAGCATTTGGAGGTAATGCTCTAGGCCAAACACAAACCTAAGCAACCTAAGAAACCAAGACAATTTTGGAGCAATGTCAAATCACTGGTTTTTTTTTATTTTATTTTATTTTATTGAAGGCATTGTGCATAAAGAATTTGTTCCATCAGGACAGACAGTGAATTGAAAATTCTATTGCGATGTTCTGAGGTGATTGAGGGAAAACATCCGGCGCAAACTTCCAGACAAATGGTGCAACACCTACTGGACCCTACATCATGAGAATGCTCCGGCTCATGCAACACTCTTTGTGCAACACTTTTTGGTTTCCACAAACACGACTGTCATCCCCCACCCTCCCTACTCACTGGACATTGCCCTCTGTGATTTTTGTCTATTCCTGAAGATGATATTGAAGCTCCAGTGGCAATGTTTTGACAGCATTGAAGAGATCCAGACTGAATCACAGGACATGATGAAGATGCCGACACGAAATGACTTCCAGCAGTGCTTCCAACCATGGAAATCCCACTGAAATCGCTCTATTAATGCAGAAGGGGGGTACTTTGAAGGGGATAGAAGCGAATAGAAATTTAAATAAGTGATTAAGTTGCGCCAGAATAATTTCGGGAACTTTTGGGTAGCAACTCATAAAACCTAATTTTGTACTGGAAGAAATACACCAATATCTATTACTCTGTAAATGCTGTTACAAGGTGAATAAACTGTATGGGCATATAATTAGTGTATAAATTACTCATTTTGTATATAAAAATAGTACACAAAATGTAACTTCCATTCATTCTTAGCATACTCATGCTGACAAATCTGCACTCAGTCCTTGTGTTTGCCTGTATTCTAACATTAGCATTGTACAAGGGTGTTGATAAGCCCTTAGCCCGACCAGGAAGGAAACAAGCCAATGTTTCGGTCAGAATGGCATGAATTTCCTTTGGCGCCTTGCCTTGCAGGGGGGAAAAAAAACCTTGATGACAGCTTGTGTTTCAATGTTGCTGAAATCGCGCCTGACATGCTTCCGAGCTTGTTTCCTTCCTGGTTGGGCTAAGGACTTATCAGCACCCCGGTATTCCTGCATGAAGATTTCCCAAGAGGAATAAGAATTGTCTATCCAGGTTTCCTGTGTATCCTAACAAAGGCACTTGTTGTGGATTTCAAAAACAGAACTCATGAAACCTAACACCCACTTCACTGGTCTGTGGCCCACCATGCTGTTATTGCTAATTATAGGATATTAAAAAGTACACATTAGAATAGGTTTCAATAGCATAATGTACAATCAAGTTTTGTAAAAATCGTTTGACTGGTGCAAGAGTTTAAATGAGCAACACAGACACACAAACACATGGACAATATGGTGAAGTCATAATTACACTCTTCTTTTTAAGGACTGAAAGCAGGCAAACACAACAACTCTAATTTTTTCAGTTTTGTCTGCAACTTTCAAAATGAAATCATAGCACATTATTTTCCCAAATGCAGATAGGAAGGATGGGATGCTAACAAATTTCAAGAAGATATAGGAACTTATTTCAATGTCTTTCAAATTAAACTTTCCAAACACTGTCTTGCAGAAATGCTGCATTCCAAGTCAGAATCAAAGTGTAGATTTCCACAGGATATCTACACTATGACAGCTGATTTCTTTGACAGGATGTGAAAGAATATGTTGCAGTTTTAGAACTTACTTCTTTAATACAGCGATGGCCATGCTTGTCTAGAAAGCTCTGCAATTTGGTAGCCACAATGGGGCAGTTCTCCTCTAACCAGCAGGCAGCCTCAGATGGCAAGACCTTGCAGAAGTCACGTGCTTTGCCAGTTGCAGCAATTGATGATGCCAGATCCTGACCAAAGCAAGTAAAATAAAATAGTAGCAACCACTCATAAAGTCAAGCATTAAAGTAAATAACTTTGCAGCTAAATACATTAGACATCCTAATCTGGTTCCCAAGAGACCAGACAGGTGCTGGATTTTCAAATATTTGAGATTATCCAACAGCACCTGTACTGATATAAGTTGCTACAGGTAAGTTTTTGTTACTGCTCCTATACTTTGGCTGCACAACTAATCAGAGGTGTGTTCTACTTGGATATCTTGTTCAGCTGCTGGATCAGGGGTGACAGAGTCCCTTTATATGTTTCCTAGAGTTTATTCAGTTACTAGCAAGGAAGCTGAAGGACCAGGAGATTGTCAATGAGAAGTCCCCACAGCTACAGAAGTTAATGGATTAGGAGAGTCAAGAGACAGCACAATAGCCAATGTAGAGCACTTACAGAGGCCTTTCTGGAGGACTTCTAGACTTGGGATTATTGTTCTCAACTGCTCAAGCATCAGGACATCCAGAGTTTCACCATCCAGATTACAGGAGTTCTACTCTATGCTATTTATATTCAGGAATACTGCAAGGTGCACATACACACATGCACACACCACACACACACACACACACACACACACACACAAACAACATAATGACATCACCTTACAAATCTCTTACAAATGAACTAATTTCTGGTATGCAGTTCAAAGGTTCAACACAGCTACTACCAAAGCCTACCAGTGGGCATAACCCTGAGCCAGTTTTATCCATTTCTGAGCCTCACAACTTGCATCATTAAGGTACACATAATTATTATTCTCCCATTTATAAATTTCCCACATTGCTAAAGACCTAAACCACTATTAAGACACAGGCACAGATGGAAGGATAATATTAAAATGAATCTAAAAGAAATATGATGGGAGGGCATGGACTGGATTAATTAGGTTCATGAGTGTGACAATTGACAGGTTATTGTGAACATTGTAATGAACCTGTAAGTTCCATAGAAGGCAGGGAATATCTTGACTAGCTGAACAACTAGAACCTTCTTGAGAAGAGATGTGCTCCATGTAGTTAGTTAATTTTGTTGTTGGTTAGTTTGTTGGTTTGTTAGTTATTTAGTTATGTAGGTGGCTGGGTGGGTAGTTAGTTAGTTAGTTCACACAATAATAAGAACATACGTAGTCCATCAGCACACAACTTTTATTATAGAAAATCCCATAGCAGCTACATATTTCACCCTCACTAGTGCAGATGAAACATGTAGTTGCTATTGGATTTACTAAAATAAAAGTTGTGTGTTGACGGACTATGGCCTTATTGTTGTGCATTTTACAAGTACAAGTCACAGCTTAAGATTATTTACCATTCGGTCGGTCACTTGACCAGTCAGAGCTGAAAGACAAGAGACTGAAGCTAAGGGTACAAAGTAGTGAAGAAAGGCCATCTGTTACAAACGGGATAGAGTTCTTAGAACAAGTAAGTGAGTAATACAAAGCTGACATTAGGTCCATTGGGACTTAGTTTCCACTGCATGCACTCAGTTTCGTCTGACACTCACCTCTAGAGCTGCTGGTATCTCTGCTGACACCATAGCAGTGCAGGAAGACAACAGTAGTCCTACATCACTGTAGTGGTCTGCAGTTAGCTCTGAAGTCACAAAATGGCATTTCATCTACAGCGGTACTAGCAAGTGAAATACAAATAGTGACAAAGCAATTACTTACCACATTTGGGCCTCTAAATACAGAAAAATTCATACATGAAGTTCCTTGCTTTGATACAACACACATGTTCACTGGTACATTCACAAAAGCCTAACATTTGTAGCCAGCTGAATCCAGTCCACAACTTCACATAATTTTTCTCCAAGATCTAACCGAATATCATTCTCCCATTTATGCCCATACACTAAGCAAGATGATGCATGCAATGACAGTTATGGTTTATACTTATGGTTTATATTCTAATCTCAATCAGGACACTGAATACGTGACTACACTGGTTTACCACAGTCTCTCCCGGATAATACCATGACTGTACTTCAGTCAGGCCACAACTGCTTCTTTACACATTATTTCTAATTTACCATTCACTAGTCATCGTAACTTTCAACATTACATAATCTGAGCTGCAGACAATATCAATGTATGATTCACAAATAAATAAAGTATACCTAGATCTCCAGTTGGTCTCATCCCTCAGTTTTTCAAACTATCATTTTGTACACCTTATTCATTTTATGCATGCTTGTCAACTTAATAGCAGTATTAATAATATTATTACAAGGCTCAGTAAAATGACCATTAAGTGTAAAATTTTTATATTACCTCCACTTCCTTCAGTCAATATAAAGATAGCCAGCACTTGGGTGAACACACTTATTTGAGATATTTTCCCATGGCATTTAGACATCTGAAACACAAAGAACAAAATCAGACATGTTTAAGCATTACGTAAAGATAATATGTGATATGGTAACAAAACAAACAAACGCACATAAATGTATAAAAGTATCTTATATTATAAACATAATATGCCTCAATGTTCAATGCACGATCATGGGTTATTTAAAATTGATAATGCGTGAATATATATAGTTATATTATGTAACAGTACACAGGGCATAACATAATTCCCCTGAACAGTTGCTAGGGAGGATAGAAATCAAAACAACGTATTTTAGAAAAGAACCTATAACTGTGAAATCTTAATTTTGGATCTGCAACTCAACAAATGATTGATAAGTACAGAACCATGAACATGCTCAGAGGCTGTCATGTTTAGTGACCAAATTAAGCATTTTTGATATTGGTTCTGGTTTTGTAATATATTTCTCTTCTAGCCTCCCGAGAAGCATGTCAGCTGAATTTTGTTATGTTCTGTGTATACAGTATGGTAAGGACACAGCAGGACTTAGTCACAGCACACACCAAAAACTCTCAGGATATGAAGCATGAGCCCATCTGTAAGATGGGCTCAGACACAATGCTTCTGAACTATGCATACCACAAGCCATGTATGGCCAAGTTCCCTGAGAAATGTGGATATCAGAATGGCTTCAAACCAGACAACAAAGGGGGCGTGGTCTGGTATGCGTCCAGGTCCAGGACCAAAAAAGTCACTGGTGCTGGTTGTATAGATGGGGCTTGAGAAGGGGGCTCCATACCATGGAATTTCAGGCAGAAATATACACCATTAAGGCATGTATAGTGGAGCATATAGAAGAGGGTTACACAGGTAGGAACATCTATTTTTTTCCAACAGACAGGCAGCCATCAAGGCCCTTAGGAGCTTCCAGATGAAATTCCAAATTACTTTGGGACTGCCATCAGTCCATGGTGAAATTGGCAGAACATAACAAGATCCAATTTGAATAGGTGCCAGGACACACTCAAACTGATGAAAATGAGACAACTGATGAAATGACAAGACAAGGCTCTTCATATCCACTAACAGCACAACAGCCTGCACATGGTGTATCTGCAAGGGTTGCCAGACGGGGTGATCAGGGACTGGACAAGTAGAAAACAAGGAGCATCAGTCCATGCATGGACAAGGCACATTAAGGGCTTTCTTTAAAAAAAAACCTCTGTGAAAAAAAGCTGGGGAATTGCTCAATCTGAGCAGACACCAGCTAAGAATAATGACAGGGTTGCTAACAGGACGCTGTCATTTAAAAGGACACCTCTTTAAACCGAGGTTGTTATACAGTCCCAAGTGTGATAGACACAAGAAGCCATCTGAAATGACCTCACACATTCTTCATGACTGTAAGGCTTTGGCCACAAAAAGATTCAAGCATCTTCTTATGAAACCAGGTGACTTTGAAGACATCTCTGTCAGCTAGATACCGCAATTTGTTCAAGGTGCAGGAATGCTGAATTAATGAGCTTAACGGCTGCTCAAAAGATTAATAATGGTCCAAGTTCATGGGTCACTGTACTGCCCATGCTTCTGTGTTCTATTCTATTCTCTTTTATTCTGTTATAGTCATGGCACATATTGTAGTTAATAACCTGGCATTCAAGACGGATTCAGCAAAGGAGAAATCACAGAAATAGTAAGCTTGATGTGGAAGATGCATTCAACTCGGCATGGACTCCTAGTGTTTTAAAAAATTTACAAGAAAGCAGATGTCCACAAAACCTATATAACCTCATAAAAGATTACTTTACCCAAAGGAAAGCAATCATGGCAATAAACAACATCAAACTAGAAAGAACAGTGAGCAAGGGGTGTCCCCAGGGGTCATGCTTAGGGCC
>Ga0209755_10002929_pt1 | contig 22228 bp, 20 predicted proteins | sample TergutCo191P1_FD_187301 | JGI IMG/M metagenome (GOLD analysis project Ga0209755, IMG submission 187301) | Cornitermes sp. P1 segment gut microbial communities from Petit-Saut dam, French Guiana - Co191P1 (SPAdes) (version 2) | ecosystem: Host-associated > Arthropoda: Insects > Digestive system... | reverse complement strand
TATTGACCAGTATCCTTTTGCGGCCAGAGGGGATGGTCAGTGTGTATGTGCATTCTTTCAACCCATCTTCAATATCTTTGGTCTCAACAGAAAATGTGTGAAACCCATCTTCAGTAAGCTCCACATCATCATGGAACCTGAATGGAACACAAACACATGAATCACTAGCAGGTCTTTAAACTTAGAGCTGAGCTGGCAGAGCCAGTGGATCTGGATGCATAACGTCAAAAGAAATGGTCTGATTAATTAGTTTCTTGACTGGCTGCAGTATGATAGGTGGCAGTTAGGATAAAACTCCCCTGCTAATTGAAGGTATCAAGTAGAACCTGCTAGGTCAGATGTCATTTATTGCAAAGTTTAGTTAGTGTCATTTATACATAACACCTGACACAGTGAGAAAGTGTGTTGTGCCCTCTGTGATTTACACTTGGTCATACAATGGAATATTTCTGAGAACACTGTGAGTGCTTCATCTTCTGAGTCAAACTAGGCAATACTGTTACAGAAAACTTACGAATGTTAAAACCTGCTTAATCACGAGGAAGCATTGTATTCATTTTCCAAGTTAAATCCAAGCAAAATTTGAAGATTGATGTTTCTTGGGATGAAATATCATACAATCTGGTAGGGGTTTTAAGGGATTCTGTCACATCCATCATTGGAGTAGATGAAGAAGGAATATCTGATCACACCACATATAATTCTTTGCTGTTAATGTGATACCAACTGACAACTTACCAACTGCTGTACTGCAGAAAGTGGAAGTTTGAATGTCATAATGAACTGCAGCCAACCTAACATTATGGTTTTTGAGAGAAAGAATGTTCATGGAAAAATTCTATGTAGCTTCATAATGGTTCACACAAGAACCAGTCTTGTTGAAAAAATGTAACTTTTACATTACCCACATCTCTAAATTTTCTAGTTAACTTATATGCACTATGAAGAAGTTCTTGTACAAGTTGAGTGTACAGGCACATACAGCTAAGCACTGGACAACATCAAGAGACCATTAGTCTGCTGCAAAGCATAATTCACACATAGAAAGAAAATTTTAAAAATTTTCCAAAACTTCAAAATTGTTGTGAAGCAACGAAACATTAACACAAGATCCATGATGTATAAAATATAAACAAAATAAAATCAGGAAATGCTTCTTAATATTCAGTCCAGCAACCTACTTTCCAAAAGCATTAGCCCTACAGATCAAGTTACAAGTTATATATAAAAGCAGTTTTTCCCATTCTAAGCATGCCTTTAAAAATGTTGTTTCAGTCACTGAGACAAGAACATAGATTGCAGGTGTCTAGATATGAAATATTTCAGAAAAATTTCAGAACCAATGGAGATAAAGAAACTGGCATATGGTGTACACTGCATTTATAATGCATGCACAGAATTGTTAGAGTAGTTAAAACAGGCTGGACAAATAACCTGAAACTTAGGGGGGGGAATTGTCAGATTTTGATGAGGGAACAGCCTGAAAAGTGATGACATGGAAGACAAAAGGGAGATAAGCACACAATTGTACAATAGGTTACACATAGAATTTATGATGCCTGCTTTGCTTATATGCTTTTAACTACATAATGTGACATGTGTCTACTGCAAATTAATAACTACACAATTTCCATACTAAATAGAGTAACATCACAAATTCAGTAACAGTTTAACTGACCATTTGACATCTGGAAGAGGATCAGCAGTGAGCACAAGTGTCATCACAGCTGTTTCATTCTTAAGAACTGACACAGGTACCAATGGTTGCTTGATTTTTGGTTTCCGGAACTCATTCACAGCTGTGAAAACAAAAATACATACAGAATGTACACTTCTCCATTTAAGAAAGCAAATTCAAAATTAAATTCAGCTACAGAGGATGCAAACACATGAAACAACTCTCTGAACGCTCATTTCTAAGAAGTAACAGCACTCCTTCAGTCAATATGTCTCACTACAATCGGATAACCATATAGAAAGGATGGACGATTATTGTATCCTCAAAAAAGAAATGAGAGACTGTTTTGGAGGAAGTAGGCCCATGGGAAAGCCTAGAGGTGAGCAGAAGCACGCTGTTTGAAAGCATGCTGTAGATTTTCTCTAGTTGGAAGGTGGCAGCAAAGAAGGGAGAAGGGTGGAGAGAAGATTGGGGATGCCACAGACAGAAAATGGGGAAGTGCCACAAAAGACAAATAGCAAATATGCCTCAATTCTTGGTAGTATGATTGAAAATCCACTTCCATATTCCTAACTCCATATATACAGAATAGTATCTCATTTATCAGCAGTTAAAACGGTCAAGCAACCTGCTAGAATAGCATACAACATTGCATCAGTTTCTAACTACAAAGATCATTCAAAAACTAATGGCAAAACTGGTGCCATGCAACACTCTTGTGAATATGTCCATGCTGGTTGAAAAGATGGACTCTTAATTCAAGTGTCAGCCTTTCTGCATGAATCTGCAACCTGTTTTAAGTGTCCTTTAGTGGCATCGGTTGTCATGTGTCACTTGACGAAGTATGAACATTGAAATCCAGGTGTACATGGATGAGATGCACAACATCACAGAGGATTCCATGAAGCTAGTGGTGAACAAGCTCTGTCATGTCAAATTGTTACCAGAGAAGTGCATACCTATGCAGTGGGAAATTGGGACAGAAGCTAATGAATACAGACCTGCTAACAGAAGCTGAGAAGGTCCACGTTGCATGTGTGAGAACACTACTCAATACTAACTGACAGTAGGACACACGATAAATGATATATAAAGAAAAGATGCCGTACATGGTGCAGACATCTTCCACAAGTGTGGCAATGTGTCTGCAATGTGGCAGAAGACCATTTATAGTTTATAAACAGACAGCTTTAAAAGATAAATTCTGTTAATTTTGGAACAGTGCTGCCATTAATTTTCAAATGACTTTTTTGTAAACAAAAGCTTTGTAATTGAAAGAGAAAGTTTCTATTCACAATTTTATCATCAACAATTGAACTCACAAATAAGAGACAGCTTGGCTTCATGGGTCTTCTCTCCAAGTCTATTTATGATCTTGCACTGGTATGTTCCAGCATCAGACAACTGGGCATTCTTCAGCTCCAACTTGTAAGATTCACCACTGTCTGACAGCTTCATATGATCAGATGAGGTAACTTCAATCCCATCATGGTACCTGGGAGCACCATCAGAAACTTCAAGATAGCAATACAAGGTCACTGAAATGATCTGCATTCAAATATGTGAGCAGCTACCCACCACTTTGCTTCTGGTCTTGGGATGCCACTTGCTCGAACCTCATATGCAGCAGATAATGACTCGTATACTTCTCTGTCATTCATATCCGTGCCAATAATTTGAGGAACGGCTGAAAAAATCAGCAAACCCACCAAAATATTCTTCACATATTCAACAATGATATTAATACAAACAATTTAGACCAAGTACAATATCACATTAACCTTTCTCAGCACTTCATTAAAGCCAAAAATCAGTCTGTGACAACAACATAGCAGTGCATGACTATCTTCTGAATAGTAACTACTCCACAGAAAAGGAGACACATTGTGGTAAAGACTGACAACATAATAAATGCCCCATACAGTTCTGATGATACTGACATCAGTCCAAATAGCAATAAATTAAAGCACATAATATCTGCTATTTGAACAATTTGGCAAGATACTGAAGGCATCAGTAGTACACTAAATGAAAGTACATGAACATGTGCATAAGAATCATGAAACAAAAGAAGAGACTATGTCATTCTGACAATAACACATTAACAATCACTTAAACTCCATTAGAGAAAGTATTGCTCAGGTTAGCTTTTTTTAAGACAATTAAACACAGGAAAAAGTCAGTCTCTATAATGTCACTTTAATCAACAAATTGGAATATTCATGAGCAACTGCTATGTACTATATAGTATGCACGAACTTTAACTCTTGTCTTACCTTAGAAGTACTACAACTACACAAAGGAGCCAAAAAAGTATAAACTTACCAAATCTTGTTGATTCCAGGAGTAGAAGTAGCCAGCATAAAAACAACAGACATCACACTCACAGTTAGCGCGTCATGCAATCTACAATTAAAATGGGTCTAATTTACAAAATGGTGGGTGTGTGTTTGTAAATGAAATGTCACAGATGGTACCACTAAAAATGAGACAATGCTTATTTATCAATATCCCATCCCTCAAGAACTAGCAGATATGTGGAGGTGACCCTGTAGGCAATACCCATGTACTGTTATAAAAACCTAGAAATATGAAGGTTTACAGTCTCATTATCACTGGCACTAATTTTAATTAATTTGCAGTAATTTACTGCAGGATCCTTGAAAAATAGATTATCAAATCATCTCACAAAAGTATGCTGTTAGAAGAATACTGAAGTTAAGCAGAATGCCTAGCTGAAACAAGCAGAAGAGAAACCTTATTTAAAGCACTGAGCATTTATGACAAAAACATGTATTACTTCCATTGCATTACTGCAAATCCATTGAACATAACCGAACTTTCAAGGAGGAAAAGTGAGTGCTGGAGTGCATGAAAATTGGTCAGTTATATGTAGCTGAATGCACTCACTCTTCCTCACCTCAGTAAGCAGAGCTAAAAACAAGTGTTACATCTATAAAAGTAAACTCCCAAAACATACTTGGTGTAAGTAGAGCTTTGCTAATGGTAGTTACAAATAAACCAGGTATTTAGAAAAATTCAAAACTATGAAGGTAAGTAAATATCAAAAGATAATACAGCAATTACCATTGCTTTCAGACACACAAGTATTGTTCTTTTGTGACAATGTGATATCTGTGCACAGTAAACATTTGTGCAACAATTTAATCAAGTCCACTTCAGAGAGAATTTTTCAGTTATTTGTCCTATTCAAATTCCCAGAACTTCTGGGCCTATATTATGAAGAGCTCAACACTGGCACTCAGCCTTCTTTCTGCCAAAACCTTCTTCGATACAGAACATTACAAAAAGGTCCTATAATTGCTAGAACCAACCATGCACTCATACATATAAGGAGAACTTAGTTTTGTCCACAATTAAACCCATGTACTTTGTACTAAATTAAATAATCTCTAAAAAATTACAAAAAATATAAGTACAAGAATTATTCTCTTAAGTTCAACCACAACAAATATATCACCTTTGTGTACTTATGATATTCTGTCAATAAAAATCAATAATACCATACCCCTCACTTTTTATATGTAACTAAACAAACAAAGAGACAACATGCTTTTTAGTGTGCCCTGAAACTGGTATGTGCCATTTTATCCAATTTTATATCTTAGAATTGTAGAATTAAATGAGAGTTTAATAGTTCAGTGCTTTCAACAAACAGGAGGGATATATTCCCTTCGTACAAGTTTTGCTGCAATGATGATAATAAAAATATGAAGCACATTACTGCTATTAACTGATTTGATGACGAAGACATACCTTGCCTCAATGTTTTGAATCAGTTCACTTTCACATACAGTACCACAGAAAAACAAACAGATAAACTGCCTACCACTTAATGTAGTTAAGATATTAATCTCATATCTGCGTGTAGTGAATGCAAAGTGCTCATGTTATCACCTGCATTATCAAGATTCTCTTACTTCTTTCTTGCCACCTTCCTGACATCATCCCTTACCTTCATGTTTCCGCTCTTCCTCCTTGTCCAGAATTTCCTCCAAAACACTTCTTTGTTTTCTAATTCTCTGCAACAGTGCCTCGAATGCGGGATCATCTCCATCTTCATCTCCTTTCCTCTGCCCCTTTAGAGGTTCACACTCAGGTACTTGTTCACCTAGTCGTACCACTCGCCTCTGTACAACACACTCAACCTCCTCTCCTGCACATAATTCTAGATTCATGCCCTTTTTTGCTTCTGGTGCTGAAGAAGTGATGTGGGCTACTTTAAAGTCTTTTTTTTTTTCACTGTATGAGGCTTCCTCTGCTATCTTACCTTTCTCTGACTTGGCTTCCTCTAGGGTCAATCTAATTTCTCTCAGTACTTTATTATGGACATCACATGGAGCTATATGAAACAGTTTTCCTTTTTGATATTCCATATCAACTAAGTCATCCATATGAGGAACCTGAGATGAATGTCCATAGTCACGAGAAGCATCTTCAGCACTACAAGTTTTAGAAATACAGGCTTTCAGACTATCCTCATCATCTGAGGTCAGAGACATTATTGAGACTCCATGACTTACAGACAGTTGATGCTGTCTGTTAATTTCATGCTCATCAAGATCTGTGTCTGAAGTTGGCTCTTCAATGTGCATGCCGATATTGAATTTACTCTTTGTATGTAGCAAACATGGGTATTCAGAGTTACTGTCTTGTGTAAGTTCTTCCTGTTTAATTCTCAAATCTTTCATTTCAGCGACGTTTGGGATGATGTCCAGAGATTCTTCAGACTTTACTTCATCCCACGTGATCAAAAAGTTTGCCTCCTGTCGTTCCATATTTTGTATTGCCTGTTGGCATATCACTTTTGTTGATGATGTTTCCACACGAGTGTGAATTGCTTCAGAACCTGTAATTAGTTGAATGTTAGCAGCAACCAGACTGTTAGATGTTAGTGTTGAACAGTCTTTTGAATCAAGAGTAGAAATAAAATATCTGCTGCATCAAACTATCAACACAAGTATCAATTATGGAACTGAGAAATGGATGAATTTTGGAGGAAATGATCCAGCATTTGCTTGATTGAACAAGAAAACCCATAAAAATCCCTCCCAAGATAGTCACTTCATAAGAAAGATCTAAATTGTATGCCTCCAGAATATGAGCCATTTTCTTTACTGCATACCAGAACAGCTCTGTTAGAGGTACAGGAAGGCATACTAAATGTGGTGTGTTTTATGAAGTACATAAAACTTAAACTTACAATCAGTATGATTGTGAAAGGTCATCATCATGGAAACACATGCACCTAAACTTAATTGCATCTCACACCCTTCTAATATTTCAGAATTAAGATCCTGTATTCTTATAAAGTATGCAACATTAGTCAAGAAATTTAGTAATGGGGCCTCCTCAAACCACACAACTCCGGTTTCTGTAGTTCCCTCAAGCACTACAAAGCTTAAAACATATACAGTAATTAAGAGAAGAATGAAGAACAATCCATTAATGATGATTTACAACTTCAGAGTCAATTAAATTTGTGCATACATTTCTGTTTCCCAGCAGGATGTGTAAAGAGAGCCAATATTGAATGTCCCTTACAGAAATACTTCAAATCTAAGGTTCTGCATAAACCACCCACTGGATTTAACCGGGGACTGGTTTGAATGGAAGTTATTTAATGCAATGTATAATTTAGAATAAACACTGGAATATGCTCAAATGCTACACACCAAAAGCCCAAGGCTATCAGAAAAAGTTGAAGTACGTTTACATCCACTTTACCCTTTCTCACTGTTATTTTTCTAGATTCAAAAGACCATGCACTTTAATGAATGGCACTAGTACATCTAAAAATGTATATGCCAACTACCGTACAGATATAAAAATAATATACTTTGTGACATAGGCTTACATCTCTTACTACTCTCAGTTATTCAGTACTTCTACAATGATGCTGCTGAAAGCTGAACATGCCTTGAAGGATGACAGTAATGCAAGAAGTATACTTTAATGTATCAACAGATGTTGGTAACTTCCTACAAACTGCACGATTTTCCTTGACATGATTATAAAATCCAGTCACAATTACGTCAGAACAGGAATATGAGTTAATCAGAACTGTCGATGTATTTTTATTTTTACTGTTATTAAGTATGCTGAGAACAGTTGCAAGATTACATATCTGGTATCAAGAAAATAATAACTGAATACACACACAACTACAAAGCCCCTCCTAGCTGTCAAAAGTTATTTTCCTTTTTTAGACTTCAGCTTATCAAAATCAAATACTATGAAAGTTACACTGCTCAATGAGGCCACAAGAAATGAAGGCACCACCAGCAAAACACTTGAAAGGATTTCTGTTACAAAGCAACCGATATCAAAATTACCCATGTACAGAATGTGAAAAATAGAATTAATCTACTCAGTGCTATAAAGCAATAGGTCAGACCAACTGCCTGTACTGTGGAGAAAATACATCAAATTCTTGTCAGTGTTCTACATACAATAAGAAAAGCTGAAATACAAAGAGTAATAGAGCATATGCATAGAGTAGTGTTGCCTTGAGATCATGTTACACAGCCCAGCTTGTGTTCTGAAAGGTTTGTTTATGATATGAATATATACCAAGTACAGTACCTTGCATACCATCTTCTGAGAACACTGCCATCTGGTGCATAGTTGAAGCTACAGATATAGTGACAGTCTGTTCGTCATCCCCACCACGAGAGTATGTTATACTTTGAGTCTCAACTGTTGACAGAGATTGCCTTTCTGGCTGTTGTGCTTCTAACACTAATACAGGAACACACATACAGTGGTTATTGAAAACAAACAACATACACTGAAACCCAGTTACAAAACAACCTCAAGTCATAAAACTGTTAATAACAAAGATCACCATTGGAAACTATTTGTTGTTTATCCACGAAACCACATGTCCAGGCCTTCATAAGCCCACCCTGACAATGGTATTAGAAACTTATAAATCATTCAGTTTCTCAACCTACAATATTTCAAGAACTCATTTAATTCATCTTCTTAGTCACAAACAAGTATTTTAGAGCTCTCTTTTCATAAACCCTTCCAAGCAATGGTAACTTTTCAGATTAGGGTATTCCAGAAGGGAATTAAAACTCAGTATAATTTTATGGTACAGATCATGTTGATTCTGGTTTGTGGGCAGATAATGAATAGCTAAGTACAGAATTCACATAGCACATGGATGTCATAGCAAGCAATCTGCAGCACTGAACTGAACTCAACCTTATTTGTGCAAACAGAATTAAAAACGTGGCTGTCCATAAAGGTAGACTGTGAAAGGAAAGGTGAAACAACACACTTGTCTGACATACAGAGCTTCACATATTCTAAGCCCCTCTTCATTGTCCAGCAGTTTAAAAAAATAAAATAAAACCCTTTGGTACTGACAATAAAGAAGGCAATTTCTGTTATTTTACTTGGTTTGCTACATCTGGGTTTCACTGCATGACCAAGCTTCTATACATTACTGTTCCCTTGCTTACTCAAATTTTAGTTATCTGTAGCTTAGTTATCATACATACAGAAGCACATGAAAGTACATGAAGTATTATTTCAGTCTGAATACAATTTTATCCACAGTACGTGAGAAGATAGTTAGCTACACATCCATGAGTAGTTTTATTCAGAAAGAAATCTATGGATAGAAATCAGAAGTGATGAATATTTCACTACAAAGTTCCTGTCTAACAATTCATGGATCACTGTATTCTCTACATTGACTATCACATACGGAAATATCTCAACAGCCAAATAATTCCATTCGCACCTCCTATGGTTTCCACTAATTTAAAGCATTAACCATGAACATACAACATTTTAAACATAAATTTTCTGAGAAAGAAAATAAATTCTTTGACCACAAGAAACACTAATACAGTGAATCAGGAATTATTTGACTATTTCATGTGTGTGTGTGTGCGTGTGTGTGTGTGTGTGTGTGTGTGTGTGTGTGTGTGTGTGTAAGAACAGTGCAAATGGTATACCTTCAGTATGAACGCCCTGAGGAATGACCTGTACTGTCACCTCCTCTTCAACTACTTTCTCTGATATAACTCTGTGTGATTCCTCTGATTCTTGTTTCTCCTTCTCCGCTTCATCTGGTGTCTTGTCTACCTTTATTACTGACTCTTCTTCAATCTCCTTTTTCTGTGTAAGGGCTGTGGTGGTGAAAGTTTTTAATCTACAACTAACACTTTGTATAATATCCTGTGTAATTGTTTCAGTAGTGCATTTACTTTAGTATGTGACTTGTTAAAAGGACAACCAACACTGAATGTTTTTAAACAGTACAAATTAATTATGCAGGCATGTCAAGTATGCATAAGATTCCATCACATATTCAAAACGACTTGTAACCATGCACCTAAAACTCTGACACACAGTGGTTTCACAATGATAAACTTCCTGTTCAAATCTTTAAACTGGCAGATTTGTCACCTCAACTGATTCCACACAGACTCTGTCAATTCCCCCCACCAACACAAATCCTAGGATATTACAGCAAAATAGGCTAAAAGCACTTCTTCCCACTGGCACCTCTCAATGATGCTGGATTATCTCTGCAGCTGACATACAATTAAACAAAGAATGAATAAATATAAATACTGATGCAGATTCAGTTTTATGGAAATTACAATTTTTTAGAAAACAAAACTACTTAGTCTCATCTATGATTTATAAATCCGACCACAATTAGCCAATCAGCTTAGTTGGTTAGCCTGTTAGCGAGCTAACTGACTAACTACAAGGAGTTGAGTCCTTCTTGATGCAAGAAATTCTCTGCATTTTACAGAACCTGAAGGTTCATGACCATGTACACAAGAGTGCGCCACTTGTGTCTACCTGACCCAAATGAATCTAATTCCTTTTGTTCCACTTTACTACTCTAATATCCATTTTAACACTATTGTCCAGTCTCTGACCATGTCTTCCAAGTGGTCTCTTTCCTTCAGGTTTTCCAATCAAAATCCTGCTTATATTTTTCTCCTGTCCCATACATGACACATGTCCTCTGCCTAAGCTTGGCCATAGCAACCAGTTATCAATATTCAACTACAAGTTAAAACTGCATTTGTCTGTAAATAATGGATGCAATGACATGTGGAAATTGAGTCTATTTTTTTATGTACCAATGTAGTCCAAAGGTGATACATACTCAACTGACTAATGGCAGGATAATAATGAGTAGCAATTGGTCAAGAGAGCAGACAGAAATTATCATGATCTGTTTCAAAGTACAATGATGGTATTAAGATGGAGGGACTGAAACGAACCGTGTATTCCTCAACAGTGTACACAAAGACTTCCAAAATAGGGATTTGTGTAAGCAGGTACTGTTCACATCACCAATGCATGAGAAAACATAATAGCCATTTGCTGGAGAGGAGTTAACTTCATGTTTCAAATGTTCACATTAGACAGGACTGCGATGATTTCTACAGGTCTGACAAAACATAAATCTTTCTGACATTGAACCCAAAACTTCACCATTGTGTTCACAAAAGCCTGCTTTGGAGTTTGCATTGAGCCAGCCCAGCCCCTTTTATATCTTGACAACTCATTTCTCAAACACATATTTTTATGTCATCCATGCCAAATAACAGTTCCTATGCAAATTTATATGTCTGTTGCATTAACTATGCCATTAAACTTTGCAGACAGTGCAAGTTGTCTCTAATGTTCTGACATGTTTGGGTCAACAACTATTCTGACTGAAGTTTCTTGTTGGTTTTCACAGTCTCTTCTGGCAAATGCCATGACATTACATTACTTTCACTTACACCACAACCACTTCCTTCCACATCCTCTCTAATTCATTACTCATTAATCACCCCACCATTTAGCATTACACAGCCTATGCTACTGACAGTATCATTAAATAAACCACAAATAATCAAACAAAATTAATAATAAACCTCCATGACAATGCAGGCTTATATGTGGTTACAAAGCTCGTTTAATATTGTGTGGAATCTTGGATGGTTGATCAAAACTCCTTAAGTTTCCTCAATGTGTGATGTGTCAGTTCATGTTGCACATAAATCTCACACAGTACAGGGAGTCACACTACACTAAACCATCAAACAATTCTGAAATATGAAGGAATTAAAGATAGGTTCACTGTAATCTGCACAAATACACAGAGCAGTGGAGGTGTTAACAACCTGTCATCATGGATGGCTGTCATTATCAACCAAGGGGATCATGCCTTTAGTACATGATGCACTCATAACAAACAATGTCACACATTTGGCATGATTAGACCATAGTTGAAAAGAGGAACATTTTGTGAACGCCATTACAGAAAATGCAGAATTACAGTCAAACCACTAAATGTAATAAATAAAAGAAAACTCCTCTTTTCAACTTAAGGAAATAGCATGAGGACAGGGAAATGGCACAGCATGGTTTCAACTTTCCTGATTTCTAATTGTTTTAATTCAACAAGCAAGACCAAACCACTGTAACCATGGAGTGGTATTTGTAATGTTCTGATAAAGAATTTCAATTTTTTTGAACTGCAGATCCTTTACTTCATCATGGAACCATCTCTGAACTAGAGAGATAATTGAAAGATACATAATTTCATATGTAACAGTGTCAGAATTTTTCCCAAGAAAATTAATTCAATGAAAAATTAGATCACAAAAATTAGAAAATTTACACATCACAAAAATTCTGACACCCTCACTCTGTTACTGCCTCTATATTTTCAATTCCTCAATGCAAAATGTTGATATACCATATCACAAAGTTGGTGCTGTAAAGCAAAACCGTTGATATATGTACTTTAAACATCTTTCCACTTTGACTACAACAAAAACAGAAGAGCTGTAATCGCATACATTACAAACAAGCACGATCTGTAATCTTTGCATGGGTTCATGACCAATTGTGACTGACAATACAGATGCTCTAAAAACATATGCGTACTGTAAAAATTCTCAAACGTGTGCTCACTCTAATGAATTACACTTAAACCCATACGAATTACAGAAGAAGCGTGTTTAATTTTTCTTGCCAAGTTTTGATCCAAACATTTTTCATTCCACTATTAATGTCTATTTGAGAAGAGCACACAAATGTAGGTAAGTATTCTATAGCCTCATTGAAAGTTCTCATAAAATTTTACAGTATCAATCATATTCAAAATTCAAAACTTTCATTAATTGAAACTGGTTGACACATTCAAGTGCTTCATGTGTACAGGCAGATGAAAAAAGCTATTTTAATGTGTACTCTCAATGGATGTAAAATATGCTCAGAAACAAATTTCCATAACAACATGTTCTTTCTACTGTCACTGAACCACACTCATTGAACTAAGCAACCTTTATTTCAGTTGACAATTTTTTACTGTTTTGACTAAAGGTGTTTTGTAATGCATGAGATTATTCATTAGTCATACTTAACAGCTTTATCAGAGTAATATTAATGTATTACACTAAACTATATATATATATATATACACACACACACACACACACATACACATATATATGTGTGTGTGTGTGTATATATATATATATTATATTTTGTAATTTTGTAATATATAGTTAGACAAGTCCAGTGTTACACATGTAATAATATGGATCTGTAATAAACGAAATGAAATGAAACCAAACAACAAATCAGCACTCAAGTTAAATAAATACCAACTCCAATATACAGGGTTTCTCTTGATTAGAGTGAAGACACACTCCACTGTAGCAGAACCTAAAGGTATATCACTTTTTCAACAAAAACCCATGATCAGACCCTATCTTACACCAGGTGAATATATTTCATATATTTTCAGACCATTTGTCTAAGATCTGTTTTAATAATATCCTTCTATCTATTTTTCAGTCTACATATACTTCCCTTCCCACAAAGTATCCCACCCAATACAAGACTTTATTACAACAGAAGTTAACTATGAAATGTAGCAACACAAACTGAAAAGCTGAAACCAGACATAAACTTACTTTTGTTGTTTGGAGACAGACACTCAAAAAACTCTCATCAGACTGTCTACTTACTTAAAGCCTGCACTATGACTGCCAACTAAGAGGTGCTAAGCCTAATACTTAAGATAAAAAAGTAAAATGCTTAGAATTATTCAAAACAATAAGAAATTATTAAGTATTTCCACTAATATTGCAACTTTATGTACACAGATTAGAACTCAGTGAAAACCACATTTAAGCAAGAGCGTAGAAAACAAAGGGATAGAGACGCATTTCATGACAATCAACCTGCGAACCTACCTATTTAACTTCCAAAATCCTAGAGACTTCTAGCAAGACTGAACGTCCTTTAAACCATTTTATTTTTTACTTTTATCCAGCTTTCTAGTCTCCCATTATCCTAACTACAGATTTCTGTCTGGCACCATATTACTGTTGGTGAATGAAAGAGGTTGCTTCATATCTTAGTTGCTCCTTGTACTGAGTTTCACTCAAATGTAACAACTGACTCAAAATTTATCAAAAAGCTTCAGGTAGCTAATCACAGATCTCAAGGATCTTTTACATTCAATCCAGAGCAGACACCATAAAGTTGCAATATCCTCAAAGTTATGAACTTTTTGAGTTACCAATACTCTTGGCCTGTTTACACAAATATTACACAATTGCTGATATAAAAGATATCACTCTCAGCTCTCAACATTCACAGGTACATTCACTTCATTTCAAGTACCGCACATTTGTAAAATATCATACATTAATTACAACATTGACAGGAAATTTAATAAATAGAAAAAATGAAAAAGGTAAACCTAAATACTTTTATATCATTAATTTGTATTAAAATTGAAATGAAAACTATTTACTTTTAATCACATAAATACAAATTTATATTGACATTAAGAGATTTTGTCTTAATTTGGTAACTTAACTCAGGTGTCAGGCTCTTGACAATCACAACATAATGGCACAGAAAATATATACTACTCTTTGAAAGTGCAAACAGAATGTCTCAGCACATTAATATTATAGTTCAGAATCAAAGGAAATATAGATATTAAATTTTACCAAGAATATACAATTCTTTAGTAAATGTGAATCTGGATTAACACATTTGTAATATCAAAAAAAGCCAGAAGACAAACAACATGTCAAGGCTAAAAATGTAATGAAAATAAAATACAGAAAGTAGATAACTTTTGCCATTCTAGGCGATAATATGGGAGCAAAATAACAAAGTGCAGAAATAAACAGAATTCAGTGTAATGTTGAGAAAAATAGTAGGTAAATACTTTGAAATTGGTAATTATTGTAGACAGTAAAAAAGTATTTACTGTATGTATTCAAGAAGTGCTATCAATCCAGAGAAGCATATGGTGAAAAAACATGGACATGGACCATGGTAGATATCAGAAGACTAATGACATGCCCTGAACTGCAGCCTGTATGTTGCTTGAAGGAACATCTCTCCTAGTGTTTTAAAATTTTTGTGGACATTCTTGTGTTTTAACTGGGATTTTAATGCATGTGCAAGTGTATGGCTGTTTTACACATTAACTGTACAACAAAACATTTTGAGGGCATGGTGTTAGTTACTGAGAAGATTCCTGATGATGGCACCTACTGACATGCCTAAACATGTAGGAGATTTACTAATGTCTGATGTGTATATTTTGGTGCATGTAATGTTGGTTACATAAACTAACTTCTATACAATACACGGTACACAAGACTTTAAAATAGTACGATACACATTTGGACCTAAACTTGTTGTTTTTTTTGTCATGAGATAAATGAGGAATGATCAAAATCACTGATGAAAGTGAGGAGCAATATAATAAGTATGCAAATAAGTGAGGTAAACTCATCTCTGGAATGACAATAGAAAATGACCACTAAAAACAGTAAAGGGAAGAATATGCAGCTGTACTCACTGTTGACTTTGACTGTACTCTTGGTTGATGCTGTACCCAAAAAGTTCTCTGCATGAACCTCATAATCACCAGCATCTGCACCTTTTACAATAGTCACTGTCAGACTGTAGTCCTCCAAGGACTGTGTGTCTCGGGTGATTTTGATGTGGGCATCTGCTGTTACCTCCTGCCCATCTCTAAACCTGCACACAGTTGTAAGGGTTAAAAAATTATTTGTTTCTTATATTTATAATCCGTATTTCAGAAGTATGAAGAGTAACATGTATATTACCACATTTCAGTCCTTGTTCCTGCCATAAGACTGCACAAGGTAAAGAAATTTCCTTTTACTTTATTCCAATACTAACACAGCATCACAATTACAACAGAAATACTTTGGAAGAACAAGCTGCACAAAATCCAGAGCAGTAATTCAGGGTGAATAATCTGTGTCTGCAATAAATACTTCTTTCACTACTGCCTACTTCATTAAAACAAACTGGGTGTTTGCATTTGTGTGTGTGTGTGTGTGTGTGGGCGCATGAGTTTTCACATGAGCACGAGCATTTTTCAGTGCATCATGTAACATCCATAAAACCAACCACATGTGTGTTCTTGACTTTTACATAACCATGAAGCCTTTCCTTTTATCTCTCACTGGAACATGCATAGCTACAAAACCACTACCACAACACTGAAAAACAAAACAAACAATACATCATCATCCTGTTATTAACAATCTACTCATTGACATGTAGTATTAAACTTATCATACTGTTTACCAAAGGTGAAGAAGCAGTACTGTTCTCATTTCCCTTGGATAATAAATACTAACTTCATGGGTGTGAAACTTGGTCGTTGACATTGCAGGAGGAAAGGAAGCTGAGGGTGTTTGAGAACATGGTGTTGCGGAGAATATTTGAACCTAGGAAGGACGAGGTTAACGGGGGAATGGAGAAGACTGCATAACGAGGAGCTAAATGATTTGTACTCCTCACCCAATGTTGTGCGGGTGATAAAATTGAGAAGAATGAGATGGGCTGGGCATGTGGCGCATATGGGTGAGGAGAGGGGGGTGTATAGGGTTTTGCTGGGGAAACTGGAGGGAAGGAGACCACTGGGGAGACCTAGGCGTAGGTGGGTGGATAATATTAGGATGGATCTCCAGGAGGTGGGATGTGGGTATGTGGACTGGATTGGACTGGCCCAGGATAGAGACAGGTGGTGGACGCTTGTGAGTGCGGTAATGAACCTTTGGGTTCTGTGAAATGCAGTGAATTTCTTGACTAGCTGCAAACCAGTTAGCTTCTCAAGGACTCTGCACCATGGAGTAAGTAAGTAAGTAAGGAGTAATAAATACTAACTTCACTTTTCTGTATCCAGTGCATGTACTGCTACCTGCAAATCAACTATCTTACATAAAAACGTGTAAAACACCTGGCTCCAGTACGGAGGTCTTGGTTGGTGAACATCATCTGAAACTCACAAGATGCAGAACCAAACCTTTTCAACTGTCCTCCAAATCAGCATGCTGTATCATCCAAAATTTAACATGGGAACCAGGGAAAATAGCTAAGACACAAAAACTCTTCTTTTCTTTATCAGAATGTACTCACCATTTAATCTTTGGTTCAGGAACAGCAGAGCACTGGATGGACAGTGTCAGTTCCTGGCCCTCATCAACTTCTTTGTTTGTGAGACCTTTTGGGAAACGAGGTTTGTCTGGAAGCAAAAACCAGAATTCAAGAAAATTTCCCAAACTCATAAAATTATATGTCTCATGACATCCAAACCAAATCTAACCACAGCTCTAAACATAGTTTTCAATTCACAAGTCATGTTCTTTGAACAGTAACAATATCAAGTGAGCAATACACCACTTACCCAAACTCATTACTTATTTCTAAAATGCTTCCCTCATGTTTTTCTTTACCCAATAATTTTAATTTATTATTTGCCCCCATTAAGCTACCAGTTAACATTTTCCAAACCACATCACTGTTTGTTGGCAGCTTCTAAAAGTAAAAGAAAACAGATTTCGAACATCCTACGCAGGTATGGCAGTTTCTATTTAAATCCATACCTTAGAAGAAAGACGAACCACAGCAAAAACCCTTCTTATGTTACAATTTACTTACACTGCACTGTGAAATTAGAAGTTGTATCACTGGTGCCTAAATCATTGATGACCTTGCACGTGTACTTCCCAGCCAATTCTGGTGTGACATTTTTAATAATGAGCTTGTAATCGTTCTCATCATCCTCATGACTAAACTCTGTCTTCTTCTCCGTAATTTCTATGTCATTTAGGTACCTGCACGAGGGAAAATATGCATTTTGTATGTAAAGTGCCACAGTAACTTATAATGCACTTCAATGTGTGACACACACATTAAAACAAATACCATGTATGGTGGAAAAATTACAAGTATGAGATGAGATGAGAGCAGTATATCAAAACAAATCTCAAACAAATTATGAAAGTGGAAGACCAATTCATGTTGGGGTGTTATGGAAGGTGCTCACAATATAGGTAATAAAACTTTAGCTTCAATATTGATGTGGCATTGCTTGAGCAAGTCAAAAAAGCAACTACTCTAGCATGGAGTGGCTTAATTTTACCATGCAGTAATGATTGATGACTCAGTGGAATTTATGGCACCTACTATATGCAAGTATCAGATGTAAATGTTTATCATTAATCACCATATTTCTGTTGGAAATTTAAATTTATGTTATGCATTACTGTGGTTTTTCTGCATGACTAAAATGGGCACATGTCAAACCAAAGATAATGTGCAACTGATGCCTAGCAGTGATGATCGACAAATGAAAAATGATTTGCACTTGCCTCATGCAGCACTGACTATGTATCAGAGAGGAGTCATGTATTCTGGTATCAAGGTTTTTAATGCTCTCCCTGTCACATTGAAAGACATTTCTGGAAATCCTAAACAGTTTGAGGTAGCCTTAAAAAAATATCTTCCATCACATTCATTCTACAGCCTATATGAATTTTTTAATGAACCTAATGCTTAATTACCGACATTTTTTTTTATTATTATTTCTATACATGTATGTGATTATTTAGTGCCATTGACTGATGCACATCTGTTTCCAGGCACTGTACTCTTTTATTACCCTGTTCTTAGCAAATTCTGTTGCTTCATTGATGTATATTACTGCAACTATATTGTCTTCATAGTAAGATTATGTTGCTAATCCTTATATAGTACTATGGATTTGGTGGCAGCTTAAGTTAAGTTAGTTAACTTATTGTTAAGTCAAATAAAATTACACAATGTATTCACATCTTAGTTATAAATTTGTATTATTAATCTGAATAACTTTTATATTGATTACTATTAATGATAGTGTATTTATATTATATTTATTTTAGGCATATTCTAGTGACAAATTCTATATCCTATAGGTTTGACCTTGTACGGATTTGCAGAATGCTTAATAAATAAATAAATAAATAAATCATGGGATTACCAAACATTTGGAGAAAAACCTATTCTATCTCTAGAAATCCAACACAGATGTTTTATTATCCATGGCACAGCTGGCTGTGAATTCTGTTGTTGGTTGTATAGAAATTGAAATTAGGGTGAGATGCAAAATGAATCATATATGCGCAAACCAATACTTATTTCTGCAGCATATTGAAACAATTTGACTGAAGAATGCTAGACTCAGTGCATAAACATACCATTTGAGAGTAGGCTTGGGATAAGCCTCAACATTAATGCTGAATTCAACATTGACGTCTCCCTCATTTGCTGCAAAGTCAGCAAGTTGCTTTTTGAACTCAGGTGCACAGCGTACATTCAGCTCACTTGTGTCCTTCACCCAGCCATGGTCATTCCAAACCTGCACAAAAACATACCAGAAGCTAAATTAAACTCAGTCTGCTAACTGACTTTCATATGTTATACTATTACCAAAATAACACTGAAACATATCTTAAATATTAATTTCCCCTTTTACAAATATCCAGAATAGATTATATCATGTCTCTGCGCATGCAACATCCATCTGTAAACTTCACAGTTTTTTTTTACTTTCCTTATCATTCTGTATGGCCTTCTATAAGCCTACATAACTGCAGTATTGGCATGTTTCTAACAAGCACCAATAAAGTAACAGGTGGTAGTTTGAGGTTTTCACAGTGGTGCAGCTCAAAATCCAATTTTCTGGGATATTGCATCAATGGATTAATCAGAACCAATGGGATCAGTTTATTTAAAACCCAAAATCCCCTTTTAAAGTTAGCAACACCACTGCAACATCCTAGAAAAGTCTCTGAAAAGAAAAAGTACACATTTCTAAACATACAGTTTTTCTTGAGTCTCACCTCTGCTGCAAATAATCCTGCATCTTCACGAGTCACATTTTTAATGACCAGCATATGCAAATGACCGTCCTCAGATATTGTGATACGTTTTCCATCTGCTTTCACATCTTCTCCATTTTTCGTCCTACAAGCAAAGTATTATACACAATACAAATTAAGAACAACAATCAAAAATTGAAATGTTCAGGAAGTTTACAGTGCTCTTAATTATTAATACTCTGTCCAAAGTGAACTACTTTGAACAACAACCCACAGAGGACCATATGAGACTCTTCAATTTTAACATTTACATTCATAAAATGTAATAATAGGAACAAAGTAAATGTCACTCTTTATAAACAACAGACACACAGTGACAAGTACACACACAGTACTTAGATGTTCTTCAGAGGGGGAGAGGGGGGATTACATCCCTGTTAAACTTGCATTTCATGATGATCTACATTTCTCATATTATATGTATGAAATGGGGCATCAAGTTTCTTTGGGCAGTCCCTGGAAAAATGTATATAATGGATACTACTTTGCCTACACTTCACATTTAATAAAACCAATTATAAGCCTGTGTTAATTCCGCATATCACTTTGGTTGTAATTACAAAATATATGTAACTAAGTCTTTACAAACATCATCATGCTTTCTATACTGCGACATAAAGTTTCGTTAACCCTTTAACGCCGAATGGCCACTAAAGTAGCCGTACACTGAGCCCTTTAAATAGCCGAATGACTACTAAAGTGGCCGGGAGTGGGGGGGGATTTGATCCAGGCATCAAAGATTTAATTCCGGCTTCAAAGGGTTAACCACCGTTTTTAAATGTTGTGATATTGTAGACAGACTTAGTAAAGGCAGTAGGTAAATCTGTCCCTGTGCCCAACACAAAGATGTATGGGGGTGAAGAGGTAATCTTCCACTCATTCTTAAACTCAGCATGAGATGGAGGCCACTTTACCCATGTGGAAAGAACATCCAGCAGCTACTTAGTGAGGACAGACATGTTTTGACAAAAACACAGAATGTTTAACACAAACTTTTCTTTAAGAAATTATACAGAAAATCAAAAATTGTAAGAAATTAAGAAATGTAATACAAACAGATCTTCAACATGAAAAAGACAATCAAGAAACACAGAAGAGTGATGTGTCACAGATTCAAAGAGTTAAAACCAGCTTTCTCATTCCACTCACCACTTGACCTCTGGCTTGGGATCTCCTTGCACTTTTATATCAAAAGTGACTGTATCATCTTCTTTTGCCTCAATTTTCTTGTTCAAATTCTTCAAGATGACAGGTGGAGAATGAACAACAAACTGCCAAAAGGATGATGTCTGACTGATCTCATTGACAGCTACAATCTGAAATATTCCAGCAAAACAGAATGACATTTCACTCTCATCTATCTCATCATTGATGAACAGAGAAGCGTTAAGGAAGGACCAAATCATGAGATACTTGGAGATGAAGGTCTGCACCAGACTGATTGTAATTTTAATATATGAATCAGTCAGGTTACTTTAATCAAATTTCACTACAACTTCGGAAGAAAATCCTGTAATATATACAGAACATGACACAAATAACAATACCTTAGTAATTCAGCCTGGTGGTGTCTTTATGCTAAAAAAAGGAGGAAATTTCATAATAGGAATCACGTGATTTATACAAAGTCTTATGCACTGAACATTCAAGGCAATAGCAAAGAAAACAACAATGTATAAGTTCTGTACACCAAACACTGGTCTTAATATGCTATGCTGGAAGTATAACACAGTACTGTAAAATCGTACCATAACTGTATGCCAATCTGCATGCACAAGAATGAAATACACCATTCACACGACTTTTGACCTTCTGTATGTAAAGTAAAAATTGAAACACCTTTCATTTTGGGAGAGAAATAACTGACTTGGCCATATATCAAGTTCGTAGCACAAATATGTACTAATGACCAGGACAGTCACCTGCTGACTGTGTACAAGAGTAACGTAACATTATGGACATGTTGAACAGTCACAAAGATTAATGCTTACCGAATATGAACCAGTATCCTCCAAGTGAGCCTTCTCAATAGTGAGAGTGTGTGTCTCTTTCTCCTTCACGATTTTGATGCGGTCTGACTGGGAAATCTGCTGGCCTTCCTTCAGCCTGGGCAGTTAGGATATATTCATCATCAGTTGTGTGAAAAATAAAGGGGCAACTAAGTGCAAAATATATACATGTGTTTGTAGAATATTTGCAGTGGGAGTGAAAAAATGGCATGTAGGCTAACAACTGATGAAGGATGATATAGGGCCATGCTAGGGAAGGAGAGGGGGGG
>Ga0209755_10002928_pt1 | contig 22234 bp, 27 predicted proteins | sample TergutCo191P1_FD_187301 | JGI IMG/M metagenome (GOLD analysis project Ga0209755, IMG submission 187301) | Cornitermes sp. P1 segment gut microbial communities from Petit-Saut dam, French Guiana - Co191P1 (SPAdes) (version 2) | ecosystem: Host-associated > Arthropoda: Insects > Digestive system... | reverse complement strand
GCAATAAGGGCGCCCACAAATATAACAATTGCGCCGATAATTGCAATTATCGGGTTTGCTTTAACCGCTTTGTTAAGGGCGAGAAAAGCCACCTTCATAACTTTTAATGCGGCGGCCATTTTTTGCACCATCTTATATCCCTTCACAACTACCATGAAAGCTCCCAGGGAAGCAGTCAACGCGACAAGAGCCTTGCCCGCTATAGATAAAATCCTTTCCCAGTTGTTGAAACTTTGGACAAAATATGTGACCCTTTCTATAACAGCGGTAAACCCCGGTATTAACCTCATTGTCAGCTCTTGAGCTATGCCGTTTGCCGCGCCTTTTAATCGAGCCAAAGCGTCGTTAAAGTCAGCAGCCTTTTGAGCGTTTTCGTTAGAGATAATGCCAAGGCTTCGCGCCTCGTCCCTTAGTTTTTCAATCCCTTCCGCGCCCTGGCTCGCCAATAAGAGCATTTCCGGTCCCGCCCTGCGCCCAAAGGCAAGCATGGAAAGCTCGGTACGTTTAAGCTGGCATTCGGTGTTTTCTATGGCCCTAATCATTATGCCGAAAGCCTCCTCGCTGTTTCGCGCGTTCCTCATGTTGCTTAAAAACTCCTGGCTTGTGTTGCCTAAAGCCTCGTGCAGCTTTCCCGTGCCGGCCCTAAGTTCAATCATCCCGGCGTTTAGCCTGTTGAAAGAATACTGAAGCGTGTTCCCGGAAACTCCCGACATTTCCGCGGCGTGCGAGAGCTCTTGCAGGCTCTCCGCCGAAAGCCCTATTTGCCGTCCGTAGTTCAAAAACGAGTTTGCGGAATTCGCCGTTCTTTTTGCCAGCTTTAGTATGCCGGCTGCCGCGCCCGCCAGAGCCACGGCACTCGCCGCCAGCGTTTTCTTTGCAAGTTCCATCGCCTTGGTTTTCCGTTCCTGCGCTTTTCTGGATGCGTCTATTCTTTTTTGCAGCTGCTCTTGTTCCGCCCTTAGCGCCCTAATCGCGTCGCTGTTGGGGTTCATCCCGTTTCTTATGTTTTTCTCTATTTCCCTCGTGTAGTTTCTGACCGATTGCTCAAGCGCGGCCGTTTCCCCCCTGGTGCCTATCAGGGAGTTTTGGAGCATTTTCTGCTTGCGGTTGAATTCGTCAACTTCGTTTCCCGCAAGCCTTTTGGCGAATGCTTCCATTTCCTCCCGGGTCTCGGCGGAACTGTTTGCAAGCTCTTCAAATGCGGCAGTTGCCTTGTCAAAATTCGCACGAATCCTTAAGGTTAAATCTCCCACTTATGCTACCCCCTTTATAATATACCTGTGGTTCATATAAATTAGTTGTTGTATTGCTTGCTGGCTAGATGGTGCTCATACTGTTTCTCTAATGATTTAAACATTTTATGCATATCCAATAGCCAGCTTGGAGCCGAAAGCCAATTGTCATAGGGAAGCCCAAAATTGCAAATGTTTTCATAAACATCGATATAATGGAAAACGTCATCGGTCAAATATTTCGGAAGCTTCTTTTCGGATATCGGCTTTTCCTCGCCCCAGATTTCGACAGGATGAGGCTCGTCTATTGCATAGGCGTTATTGGTCTTGGCTTGGCTTACGGGCATGACATCCGCCGCTTGTTCGGCCCTGCGATAACCCATAAGCCATAGCTTAAACCCGAGCCTTATTTTTTTTTATAATCAGCCGTGAATTCGTCCGCCTCTTTCGCGTACAGATACGCTTCTTGGGCGATTGCGAAAGCCGCCTCGCCTGGAAGATGCCTGAAAAAATCATCGGCGGTTTTTATAGCATTATTATCATAGGTCAAATCCTCTACTCCCTCTACGCACTCGCTAAAGAATCTTTTGTAGTCGATTCTGTTTGACATGATGTTCGAGACCATGTTGTTTATGATGTGGTCAACCAAAGACTCTTTAGATTCGTGGCTATCGTCAAGCGTCTTAAATGCGCTTGAGTCCAACACGGATTTTTGGTCTGCCATCGGGAATTGCTCGTCAGGCATGGGGAACCTTGAAAAGATTATTTTCGCCGGGTTTTCGGATTCCATGTTGCCGAAACTTTTGAATATGAAACTCTTGTTTTTTTGCTTGAGCGACTTCAATACCATTTTTTATTCTCCTTATGTAATTTAGTTATAAAAAAAGAGGCGCCGGAAAGCGCCCCTTGTGATTTACGCCGCCGGCACGCAGTAGACGATTGGCGAGCCATGTCCAAGAGTAAAGGATATGTCCTTACTCTGTGGGTCTCCGTGGCCTAGGGATATGCTCATGCTGTTTATAACAATTGGAGCAAATAAATAGTTCTCCATTTGGCCGGTTTTTGCGCCGCTGTTAAGCTGCGTAAGTATATAAGCCTGCGAGTCGTCCTTGGGATGCACTTCATAAACGCCGTTGCCGTTGTCATGCACCACCGTCATAAACTTGTTCAAAATATCCTGAATAATATTTTCAAACTCGTCCGTTACCGGGTCATACCTGAACAGCCCGGACATTGAGCCGGAGAAAGTGGTAATGCCGCTTGCGATAGTAGAGGCCGGATGGCAGTCATCGCCGACCTCTACGGCATCCTCTCCGAGCTCAAAAGACGCTGTGGTCTTGCAAAACCTTTCCTCGTTGATATGATAAATCCTATCCCCCGCAATTAGGGTAAGCTGCGTCCCTGTTCTGGGCGCCTGAAAAATCATGCCGGCCGGAACGGGAAGCGCGCTGCTGTCCGCCCTGTCCATTACGAAATATTTTTGGCCGGCAATCGTGCTTCCGGTAGAAATTATAGCATTGTTTCCACTGTCAATAAAAACGTGGGCACGTTGCCCGGTGTATTTAGATACCATTTATTTGTCTCCTTCTTTGTCATTCTTAATATCAGTAATATCATTAATGTTTATTACTTCCGCCTTGATTTCGCACGACGGGCAGTCCTTTCTGCGCTTGGCTTGCTTGGGCTGTCTTTCGTGCTCTTTTCTTGCATCCTCCGATGCAAATACCTTATATCCTTTTGTCATTTTTGCTGCCTCCTTATTTAGTTTAAAAACCGATATCAAGCGTGACCGGCGTTTTTGACGACACCAGATTCTTGTTTCCCTCGACGTAGTGAAAAAACCCCACGCCGTCAATGTTGATATTGTGGGCTATATCTATTCTCTCGCAGCGAAACATCTCGTATAATGCGCTGGTTGCGTCCATCATGTTCGCCCTCAGGGTTTCAACGGCGGCGTTCCTGAAAACAAGATATACGTCGCACGATACCCTTGCTATATGTACGCAGTCATCCTCGTACCGGTCTTCGCTCAGGCTGATTCTGTCGAAATCGATGAAAAGCGTGAAATCGTTCTTGAACTTGTCAAAGTCCAAAAACTCGCAGGTGATAAAAGGAGCCTTTTTTACGTCAAACGCTTCCAAGTATTTGTGATAGTTTGTCTCGACGAAGTCCTTTACCGTGTCAAGCTTTTTTCTGAAGTCTATCATTGGCTCAATTCCTCCCGCATCTTGCGCTGTAATTCGTTCGCCATTTCCCTGTAGCCTCTGGCGTTCCTGCCGCTCCACCAGCTGCGCCACGCCGGCAATGCGAACGGCTGCTTGTTAAGCCTGTTGTTGTGGACGGCCCACGCATAGGGCACCGTGTGCTTGCCGAATCTCTCCCGGGTGGTTAAAGCGGCAAAGCGCCCTCTCATATGAAAGCCGATGGAGTCCCTTAATTTTCCGGTGTCGCTTGGAGCCCTCGCTCTTGCTTCATCGGCTATTCTGTCGCCAACGCCTCTCATTAGGCTGGCGTAGAAACTTCCAAGTCCGGCGGAAAATATCGCCAGTTTGTTCTCGAACTTTTTTGCATCGAAAGCTATGTCAATCATGTTATTTCCTCTTTAACCTTAAATGCGCTTTAAGCGATACCTCGATATGGGGAATAGATATTTTGAAAAATTCGTAAAATTATGAAATGTTCTAGTCCCTGACTCAGAAAATGATTTGCTCGTAATCCCGATATTTTGATTAGCCTCACTCTCAAGCAGGGCCGCAATCCTTAATATGGTTAAAATAATTTCCGCCGGTATATTATTTGCGCCCGATTCAAGCAAGGCGTTCCCGCCGTCCAATATCGGCGAAACAGTGGTCGCATCGGCGTTTCCAACATAATCATCCGCGTCGTTTGCGGCATCGCCGCCATCGAACAAATCGTTATCTGAAATGACTGTATCCGTGTCAAAGCCCGCGTTATATACGACAATAATATTTCGCCTTCCTTCTGGGAATATGCCGTTTTTGTAATATATATATTCGTTTACCGCCTCAAAGCGGGTTATCGGTATCGGCTCGTCGTTTACGGACACTTTCAATATTTCCCTTATCGGCCTCGCCTCAAGCTGCGCGTCTTCCCTGCCGTTTCCATTGGCAACGGTCACGTATTTTTTCACGCCAAGCTCATAGCCCAGATAATTCTCGACCATGCCTTCCGCCGCATCGATAAAAGATTGCAGTTTTTCCGGCTCGGCATGAACGCCCGTGTATTGGCTGAATTGCTCTAAACTAACGTAACTCATATATTTTTTCCTTTTGATTTATAATAGCTCTGCTTCGTCCTTGAACAGATTATATAGACCGTCATCTAAATCGTATTCCTTGCCAACATAAAAAATGCCGAAAGTGCCGATATAGGAGGTTTTGAATCTTACCTTGACATATTTTTTTTCAGCTTTTTGAGCAGTCTTCTTGCCAGCTTCCTCAATAATCTCTTTATCGTTTTGCTTTTCGTTTTTCCTAGCCATAGTTATTTCCTTTGAATAAGGCAGGGTTGCCATTTTACTAACAACCCTGCTATGTGGTTATATTGTTGTTAAAGCCCAGAAGTTGGTGTCGAGTATGCGTCTGCCATTGGCAAATACTGTACTTTGGAAATATGTTTGGGTGGACCCTAATACCTTGATTGGCTCGATTTGTATTTCGGATGCCAAGCCAAAAGCATAGTCTCTGGCCCTGAAAGCAACGGCGACAGCGGAACCGGATACGACAGAGTTAGGCGCGAAACCTGTCAAGAGAACCCTTACGCCTTCAACGGTTTTGTTTCTGATAAGCTCCTCTTTGTAAAGCTCTGCCACGCCTGTGGTTGCGTCTCCCATTATTCCGCTGTAAACACTTGGGTGAAGAACGATAATGGCATCGTCCGTGTGGTCTTTTACTGTCAATGCCAGGCCAACCAAGTCCATGACTCTTGGAACGCCGGCCATTGCGCAATTGACGGTGTTGGTGTTTCCGGTGAAAATGCCTTGGAAGTTTAGGCCCGTGCCGTTTCCTGTCAATACTTGGCTTGCGAATCCTTCTGCGAACGCCTCGGCAAAGATGGCTGGCAATTCGGTCTCGAAATTGACGCTGCCCAGCTGTAAAGTCTCGGCGCTTACGGGCAAGATAGAGACGAAAGCGTGAGGTGTCAATTGTCTTACGCCTAGTGCGGCCTGCGTGTCATTGGGTATGCCCGTTGCGCCTTCGGCAAAAGCCCCGGGTGTCGCAAGTGATGGGGATAAAACGGGGATATTTGTTGCGGCATTGGGGCCGTAGAAATATCTGACATGATTAAGTATTTCCCTCTTTCTGGAAAGCTCCTTTGCAAGCTCGGTTATCTGATTGATTGCGCCGGTGTTGTTTAGGGTGATTGCCCTCTTTTCAATCATGGCGTTCCTGACGTCGGCTAATGCCACGCTTCTTTCCTCCCTGTCTATAGGCGCGTTTGCCTGCGCTATTGATTGCTCTATTTCCCTCTTTTGAGCCTTGAGCGCTTCAAGCTGATTTTTTGCGTCCTCCGCCTTAAGGGTGCCGTCCGCCACTTTTTCGCTAAGACTGCGAAGGGCAATATTTACGTTTAATAATTGTTCGCTATTCATAATTTACTCCTTAATAAATTAGTTTAGGCCGAGATAGCGGCCTCTATTTCCAATAAAATGCTTTCGCTGTTTTCGGTCAAAGTGTCTACCTCGCTGGGAGTGGCTTCCGCCGGCTCCTTTTCAACGGCTTTAATACCGGCAATATCCGAAAGTATGTCTATCGTGTTTTTTATGATTAGCTTGTCGCTATCGTTCAATTCGTCTTTGTCGAGCGTCTCGTTAAGCTGCTCGATGTCGATTTTGCGTTTTGCGAATCCTCTTGTGTAAGTTATCGAATTGGTTTCCTCATAGGCTGGGTTAGTTACACCGAATGAAACTTCATGCAATTTTACTTCCTTTAAAGTTCTTGTGTTGTTTGTATAGTCATCAATATATTTAAGAATACTAAAACCAAAACTCATTGTTTTCACATCGCCACGGGTAATAATCTCATATAAGTCATTAGCATAACTGGTTGATGGCAATTCGCATTTACAGACAAGCCCTTCGTCTGTATTTTCGAGTTGCAGCGTTCCCGATTTGCTGGAGCCTAATACTTTGTTGTCATCATGATTCCATAATGCCCTAACTTCGCTGCCGTCTGCGAGGGATTTTTTAAAGGCAGTCTTACTGATAATTTCACGCACGCCATATATTGGAACGGATTTACTATCATAAGGAATTATACCGCAGATATATTTTTTACCTTCTTCATCAAATATTGACCTTACCTCTGCATCCTTAAAAGATAATTTTCTGTTTTCTTTTTTCATATTATTTAGTTTCCTTTTTTATAATGTTCCGCTATATGCGCCAACCGCTGCTCGATTCGCACCTGCGTCTGTAAAATGCTGTTTACCTGCTGCTTTAGCTCCTCGATTACGTTTTCGTGTTTTTGGACGTATTTGTCCAAGCGCTCGTGAGCCAGCTTCGAGGTGTTTTCGTTTTTGTCAATCCTGCCGGCGAGAGTCGATAGTTTCCAAACCACCGATATCACGGACACCGTGAAACCGCCCAGCAAGCCAAGCGCGGTTATAATTTCCACTATCCCTATTTCCATAAAGCCTCCTTAATTGTTTGAGCGAGTATATTCGAAGATGAGATTAAACTGCGAATTCTCCCACGAAGTCCGCCTTAATAATCTGATTGCGAAAATCTGCATGGTCAAAGTGCCTTCGCCTCTCAAAGTTATCGTCGCCGAGTCAAGGAACCCCCTTCCGGCAGTCCACTCCCTCGTGTCGATAAGATGCGAGAATGTGCCGCTTCCGCTCATTGTCTGGTTAACCACGCGGCTCGCGTTCCCGTGAACGCTGTTCGCCATTGATATGGTATTGTTATTAATGCTGACCTGAAACGCCCCGGCTCCGGACGCGCTTCCGAAATCAACCTCCAATAGCGTCGGCATTGTGAAATCGAGCACCCCGGGTATCCTCATGCTTGGCGTTGTTTCAGTGGTTCCCGACGGGGAAACGGCGCCTATGGTAAAACGATTGCCACCCATTGCGAATCCCGCAGGCCCCCATGCTATGCCGCCCGCCGCGCCGCCCAAGCGTCCGACGTTCAAACCGTTGATATTGTTATGGGAACCGCTAGCCGCAAAGTTTATCGTGGGGCTTCCAACGTTCCACCAGTTCCAGACCGGGGTGTTTATTACGCCCTGCTCGGGCCAGTGGCCCCTTAGCTCGCCGGTCTGGAAATTGATGTCAACGGTTGTTATATTGTCGATGAAATAGGGATTGATTACGTGGCCCCTAACGTCAACGAAGGAGCCGAGATTTTCTATAAACCCGAAAGTGGTAGGTGAATTGGTTCCCGTTTCCCCCGTCAATACTTTCCTGAAAATGGGGTTTCCGTCTATCCAAGAGGCGCCCGTATAAACCTCGTCGGGGCTGAAAGAGTTTTCCTCTCTTATCTGCTCCATAGCCTGATATACGGCATCGCTTGTAATTAAATTATTACTTCCCTCTGTTGCTTCAACATCAATCGGTATGCTTTCCCCAAAAGTACCTGGAGTTGCACCTCCTGTTAAAACTCTACCCGAATCAACAGCACCTGTTTGAGCTTGAAAATCATCTCTGTTTATGGGAATCGGGTTGCCCCATGCTAGCTCTATTGTAGGAGGCGGCGGAGGGAAAGGTATCATCCCGTATGCGTCCCCTTCATACGGAATCTCGACAATATCTATGACGTACCAGATAACCCTTAAATCGTCGTGCGTTTCGTCGTTCAAAACGAACGCGTGGTCGTCTATGCGGGGCACTCTCCCGAAAAGACTGGCCGCAGTGTCGGCGTGTATTGGTAAATCCGCAAAAGTTGGTACGCTTCCCAAAAGGGTGGGTTTCAGGTCGCTCATGTGGGATATCGATTTTGTCATTACCCGAATAGTCGCGCTGTCAACGTTTCCGATGAAAACGCCCTGTGTGCCATTATCGTCAAACACCAGTGTTTTTCCGGCTTGAAAATTGCTGAAAGACCCGAACAGATGTATTGGAACATCGGTAGCGCCGCCTAATTCGCGGGTTAGATACGCCCCGCGCAATGACGTTGTTCTTATCCCGTCGATTACGCTGTTTGTCGCCTGAATCTGCCCGTTCAGCTCCGCAAAGCCGTTCGTCATGGCGTTGTTCACTTCGTTAATCTGCGATTCCCTTGCGCTTGCCTCGGCTGTTGTTGCCTCGACGATTTGCCGGTTTCTAAGAATAGCCTCGTTTTCAATGGCGATGGTTAGATTATTGACCTGCTCTTGCCTTGTGTTGGCCTCGTTCTGGATGGCTTGATTTGCCTGGTCAATCTGCGTTTGTCTTGTATTGGCCTCGTTCTCTATTGCCGTTGAAAGCTCGATAACCTGTATTTGCCGGGTTTCCGTTTCGTTTGCTATGGCCTCTCTTACTTGCACAAAATTATTATTGGTGTCAATTACAAAATTATCAAAATCAAACCTTAAAGTGTTTATGTGCTGGCCCTGCTGGTTTTGAATGTTTTGCATTTGGTCGGTCAGCCACTTGAGGCTTGTAACGCTTGTATCCAGATTAAATATGCTTGTGTCTATGCCGTCAAATCTTTGGTTTGCGGAGTCTCTGAAATCGTTGAACTGTTGGGAAATATTTGTGTCGAATAATTCCAGAGTGCCAAGGCGATTCATTATATTCGTGACATTGCCGTTTATGGAGTCGATGGAAGTGATATTATTGGATACCTTGGTTTCAAGCACCGAGCTTCTGTGTTCAAGGTCTGATACTCCATTCTCAAGATTGTTCACACGCTGGATAGTGTTCTGCAAAGAGGCCAAATCGGTGTTTTGCCTTATGTCCTCAATGTCGGCCTTTATCGTTCCAATATCGGCCGCTTGTATGGCATCTGCTATTTCGAGAGCGTTGACCCTGCCGGCGAGCCCGTTTATTGCAGAATTGGAATTGTTATTGTTTTGAGATACCGTATTACTCAAATCGGTAAACGCCGTATCCATTATGTTTCGCCAGACTTCAAATGCATTTACCCTGCTTGCCCAAGTGTTTATGCTGTTGTCTATCGTGTTAAAATTATTCTCGTTGTTTTGCCTGTCTTGGTTTGCCCTTAATTCCAACGCTTCGACGCTTCCGGCGTTTTGAATTATACCACCTTCTGCATCGGTTACCCTGTTGATTAAATCGGCATCCGTCTGTGTCAAAACATCCATGCTGTTCCGTATCAGGGCAATATCGCCGTTTACGGCGTTGATTATGTCTTCAATGTCGTGGGCGTTCGAGTCCGCAAGGTGGCCTGTGAATTCCTCCGCGCTTATATAAGAGTAGTTTAATTCGTTCCAGGAGGCGATTCCATCGCCGGTCTTTATTCTGCGGTTGCCGCTTTCCTGTATCTCAACGCCGAATTCGCCTCGGCTTAAAATCGGGTTCGCTAATTCCCAGTTTTGAGTCGTATCACGGCGCATGATTATGCGGGCTATATTTGTACTCATGTTTTATCCTCTCTATTTAGTTTCTTACGCCTTGTCATCGCCTTGCGGCAAATGGTCGCCGTTCATTCCGGGCATCGATTCATTCAAGGCTTGCTCATACTGTAGTTGCGTAAGTTTGGCCTTGCTCATATAGCTGTCCCGAATCTCCGGGGTTACGGGCATGAGGTTGGTATTTATCCAATGGGTGTCCCCCGCCTCTATCGGCGGAAGGTTTTCCTTCGCCCTTATTTCGTTTATCGATAAAATGCCTATTTGCATCTGTCTTGAATAGGCCGCTATCCTGTCATTCAAGGATGTTTTCATCAAACTGTTAAATGAGTACTCAAAATACAGCCTGCTTCTTTGGTGGGAAAATATTAGCCTGTTCATGGCCTGCTCGAACTGCGTGGCCAGTGGCCTTATTGCGGACTCGATATACAATGTATATATGGATTCCACGTTGGAGGTTTCGGAGCCGTTCAACAGGGTCAACGGGATGCCGAATAATTTCGCTATCTCCTTTTCCTGATGCTGTCTGTTTTCAAGCAGCTGGCTCGCCTGATTGGTGGGCGTTTTGGTTTCGATATTATCATATTCTATCCCGTTGTGCTTTACCAATGGTCTGCCGGCGTTTCTTATGCCCGTGTAATTCTGCATGAAGTCGGCCTTGATGTCCCTGATGTCTTCCTTGCTGGCATCTTCTATGAATTTGGATATGTCGATTATAAGGCGATTGCCGACGCTGTTGCTGAAGCTGTTGTTCACGAAATCGTCGAGTTCGTTGCTTAGCCTGAATATGTTGTCGCACTCGGAAAATATGCTCTTGCCTTTTAGCCCATCGTAGGAATATCTGCTCGGTATATGAAGTATTTTGTCGCTCTTATATTCATTGCCGTTATAAGCGAACACCTTCTGGTTCATGCCGTTTCGTTTTAGGGTTATTTTCGCGGGGTCAATCCTGAATAACGAAGTGATGATGCCCTCTTCGTTGGCGTATTTGTACCAATAGACGTTGCCGTGCTCAAAATAATCCACTACGCTGCTGTACATGAATTGGAACTTGGTCTCATCGGCGTTAGGCCATTCGAGTAAATCATGTAACGTATGGTTACTGGGCAGGGCTTGTCTGGTTCTTCTGTTGTAAAAGTTGCCCGTAAGATTCGCCATGCTTGACGCAATCATGTCTATCGCCGCCCAGCTTGTGGCGTCGCGTCCCAATCCGTTTGGAAAGCTTGTGTTTGCAAATACGGCAGCCAAATTATTGGCCGTCCGTTTTTCTATTTCCTTTTCGGTTCTACGCTTGAATATCTTATCAATCAAGTTCATTATATACTCTCCCTATTTAGTAAACTAATTCTGAAACAGCCACCGCACCGCCTCTATAGAGCCTTTTTTCCTGGTTGCGGTTCCTTCATTTGCTTGGCATCTGTCTATTGCCATTATGCTTGAAATAACGGAATCGATGCGCTTTGTGGAACTCTTATACTCTTTCAAGGGCTTATAATTATTGTTTGCATCTGGTTTTATGATGGCGTTTCCAACCATCCATTTTGAGCACGGATTTGGGTCAACGATTTTATCCTCCAAGATAAGCCTCTCAAAGTTTTTGGTCGGAGTTGCCATCTGTTGCAAGTTTTGGGCATATTCCGCTAATATTGTTTTAGGCAGCAGTTTTTCTAAGTTGTCTATAATTTTGTTGCTTTGCCATCTGTCGTAGGCAATTTCGGCAATGTTAAACGTTTCATTATCCCGTTTTATGTCTTCGATTATATAGTCATAATCAATTGTGGCTCCTGGAGTTGCAGTTACCACTCCATTATCGACCCAGTTTTTTATGTTTATATTTTCGACGCGATATTTTTCAAAAATCTGTTCAGATGGAACATAAAACTTATGATACAAAAAATATTTCCCGCCCTTTTCGAAACATTTTGTGTAGGCCGTGAAATCATTGATTGAAGATAAATCCAGACCGGCGAAACAAGTCAGCCCGTGAAACTCAGATATGTTTTTTTGTTCGTTTCTGATTACGGTATCCCAAGATTGATAGCTTATCCAGTTGCTCGTTTCGCTTGTCCAGATATTCAGCGTCTTGGCTTTGTAATCGGTCTGGTGGCTCGGCTGGCCTAACGCGTCCTGCAAGTCCTGCTCCAATATTTTTCTGTCGATGATTGCGTCAATGCTGGGATTGGCTTTGACATACGATTCCGGTTTTTTCCAATCGTCGGATTCGTCAATGCCGTAGATGATGCCGAAATAAGTGTCATCGGTCAAAAGGCCGTTCAGGATTTTTCTTACCTTTTCGTCTTCGTCATACGCCGGCAATGATATGTCGGTTCCGGCTGTGGTAATTATCAAGACTAATCCGTTTTCTCTGGCGCGGGAACCATATCGCATTGCGGTTACGGGCTTGTCATTGGAGAAGCAAAAGTATTCGTCTATTATCGCCAACGATGGCGCATAGCCGTCTATCGCCACGGTGTCGGCGGCGAAATATGATATTTTCGAGTTCTTGTAAAATATGTTCGTGCCCGTGTCATCGATTATGTCCTTCAAGCCTTTAGAGTTTTTGCAGATTGTCCGAAGGTCTCTGAACATTTTCTCGGCTTGTCTCATGTCCTTTTCAAAAAAATAGGTCTCGCTTGATTTTGTCGTAAGGAAGTCCCAAAGCAAGAGCGGAAACATTAAGCCTGTTGTTTTGCCGTTCTTGCGGGGAACGAATACCGCGCCGCTTCTGAAACGAAGTTTGTTTTTGTTGAACTTGTAACGCCAGCCTAGGAGGTTAGAGTGTATGAAAAGTTGCCAAGGCAATAGTTGCAAATATTTTCCGTTGGTGAGTTTAAGTCCCTTGGTGAAGTCGTAAAACTTCTGGACTATATCCCAATCCATATAATAGTCCCAGCTCGGCAATGACTCGTTTTTCAGGTCATTGATAAATCTTTTCACCGCCTTCTTGACGTATATACCTGACGAAATAGTATTTTTGGTTATGGCCTTGCAATACTCGTGGACAATATTTTCTATTTCGGTTTTAGCTGGCATTACAAATCCTTGTTATTGATTAGCTCCGATATTACGTCCTCGCTTTGGATGTTTTTGGGAACAAATGATAGATGGCTGAAATAATGTTTTTGCCACATGATGAACAGGCGAGAATACTTTTCCATTTCGGCGGCACTTTCCTGTATTTTCGCATCGTTCAATTTCGCCCACAATAAATCGAGCATCGTCTTGGTTTTGGATAAATAGTCCGCTACTTCAGGACTTGCATTTTGAACTTTGGCCGCCGCCGCCTTTTCCCTAGTGGTGTTTGCTGTTCCCTTGTTTAATTTTTCCTGTAATGATGATTTGCTGCCTCTGGCCATTTGATATTCTCCTGTATATTTAGTTCATGAGTATGAAGAAGGCGGCCGGCGGCGGCCTGAAATCGAATTCTAATTCAAATTATAGTTTAATTATATTAAAATATTATTTAATCGTGAAAAGTTGTAATTTTTGCCTACGACCCGCGAGGGGTGATAAATGCGAAAAAATTTTTTCGCGAGTCGGGGGGCATGGGGGTGTCGATGAAAGGCGGGCTGACAGTTTTCTAGGGTGCTGTATGCCTGAATTGCAAGCGGTAAGCAACATGTTTTTTTACCGCCACCTTATTTTCACTTCCCCCTGTGATGCTCAAGAATAGTTCTCGACATCTGCAAAATCATCTCTTTATGGGAGTCGCTAACTTCATTATAAATCTCAAAAATCCGATTTAACCGTACATCTGGTGGCGTGTCGGCGTTAAACATCGGCCCTTCGCCGGTCAAAATATAGTCCTTGTTTACGTTGAACTTTGACGCTATCAGTTGGCAAATCCTGTCCGATAATTCCCTGTCCCCATGTTCGATGCTCCCGTAAAGCGAGTTCGAGACGTATATCTGCTGGGCAAACTCCTTGATTGGAAGCCCGAAATACTTCCGTATCTCTTTTAGCCTGCTGGGTACCGACATAAGGCCATTGTATCACGCTGGCTTGGGAATTTCATCGATATTTGGACGTTTTGAGGCCAATTATCGGATAAAAAGAAAAAAGCCCGAGTTCCTCTTGACATAATCCTATATTAGGATGTAATATATCTTATATATGGATATTTCGAACAGCGATAATAAAAAGGCCACCGGCGATATTCCAGATGAACTAGCCATGAATTATGGGGAAATGAACGAGGCTGGGAAGGAAAAGCTGTTGATGGAAACGGAGCAGATACTGCAATCAGATAGGAAAGACGGCCAATTGAGTGAGGCCATTCCAGATTGAAAGAACGGCCCTTGTATGAGGGTCTAACAGACTTTGTTATGGAGGAGAGGGAAGATGACGGGACAGGATTTGGTAAGGGAAATTCGGGAGCTGAATGATGTGGTACACGTATTGGCTGATGAAAAGTTGAGCCCCCAGGGTATAGGCGAGCTTAGTAACTTGTTTACAGGGGAAAAAATACGTCATCTGGAAGAGGCCCTGCGGTTTTTGAAGGAAATAATCAATGAACTGACACTTCCACCCGGAAAGTGAGCCGTTAAACAAATGATACTCAAATATTATTTGTTATTGCCATATACAAAATATGCGTGCCTAACAGATGCGGCACTACTACTCGAATTCCCTCCGGAATCCTGTAGTGATTTATCGCCCATGTGGTCAGGCAAATGGTTTGGCTTTGTTTGACCCTCCTGCAAACTACTCCCTATCAAGAGACTTGGTAGATGTAGTGTGCGATACGTATATGGCTTGAAAACGAAAAGGTCAAGTTTTTGGCCTTTTCTATTTGTTAATAATTTCCCGTATGGGAGATTAAATAAAAAGTTTTCGGGTGCTTTAAAACCGAAAAGGAGAATTGAAAATGAGAACTTTGGCAAAGGCACTAATTGTTATGACGGCAATTTCGGGACTGGCACTAATGGGGTGTGACAACGGGAGCGCTGCTGGTGCCACTGGGCCTAGTAATGGCACCGGCGGAGGTGGCGGGGTGATTGCGGAGCAATATCGGGGGACTTTTGAGGTCGAAAATGTACCAGGTGGGGCTGGGGGTGCGATAAGACTTACAATTGCACTTACCTTAGATGAAAATACTGTAACACGCACTACCAGAGTGGAAGGAGGTACCACTGTAACCAACGATGCTCCCTTCCCCGCATGGACTGAAGGGAACAGACTATATGGTCGGCCAGGCTATAATGAGGGAATGCCTGAGTTTGTAGCACACATAGGGACTTTTACTAATGCGAACACACTTGCAGGGCAAGGGTTTATTTTAGGTACTCACACTTATATTAGAGTGCCACAGGAGTAATATTTGCATTAAAAAGGCAGCCTTCGGGTTGCCTTTTTATTAAAAAGTTAATTTAAATATAGCCACTCCACTTTTGCTAAAATAAGTATATAGTGAAAGTTAATTTAAACCCAGGCAAGCAAATATTTTTACTCACCTCTCCTAGGAAAAGGCGAAAAAATTTTGGCTAACGTCCCCGACTTTTGATTATACCATCGGTTCGGTTAGCCAAGGTATAAAAACCTATGGGGGTAACTTTGGGCACACCACACTCCTGTAAGAATGGGCCCTTAGTTATCCCCAATATTCTAAGTGTACTATTTAAATAAAGCGCACCATTACGATGCGCCACTCCACGGGTAATCCTTTCAATATTGACGATATAGTGGAATTTACCCATATGTGGAGGGACTTGCGGCTCCCCGCAAGAGTAATTCAGGTTTAGTCCATCCTGTAATGGAATTACCCACTACAGGATAAACTTGAAAACAAAAAAAAGTCAAGATTGCTCTTGACCTTTTTTATGCAATAAAAAAATAATTTATTATCTAAGAAAATCCGAGGTAGTCTATTATTCCTCTGGCCTTTCCCCTGGAATAACGCGCACATCTATTCTGTTGCCTCTACCGATAATCATTCTTTCTATTCTGAAATTGTGAATCTTCAATAATTCTGCTAGCTCATCGCCCTGGGTATTTTGCACAAAGGTATTCCACCGTGCATAGGCTGTTCTGTCAGGTTTGGAGACGGAACAGCACGACTAATTGGGACTTTTAGCACGGATGGAAATGTTCTTACATCGCAGCATTTTGGTCATGTAAGTCATCCTCTTCTCCGTATAGAGTAATACTTGTACCACGATTAACCAAACTGCTAGCCAATTGGACGCTCTATTGTCCAATTGGCAGGGCTGTTTCACGCATATTTTTCCCAGTTCTAGCACTTCGAGTGCACGAAAGAGCACGTTGTTTAATAGCTTCGATTTTTGTAAGTATTAAAAATATAAGATATCCTTGGGGAAAAACCAGCTTTCGATTTTATTTACTCAATTTTCTTTGCCTGATTTCTCTTGCAGTAATAATTCTATGACAAACAATGCAAACCACTGAAAGATTATCTTCATCATAAAATAATGTTTCATTGCCGCGAGGCTCAATCTTATGGTGCACTTGAAGATTAGATTTGGCCCCACACTTTACACAGCACGGAGTCCCGGCAATAATTTGCTTTCGCAGGCCGTGCCATTTGCGAGTATTATAGAGGCTCGTATTTGAGCGGGTAGCGTTTGCAAACGGGATTCGAGGCGGCGGCTGATGGGCTTCGCAGTACGCCTTATCGCTTGGGATTAATTTGTTGCAGTTCGGCGCGCGGCAGATTTTAGCTTTGGGCATTATCTTTTCCTTATTTGTCCAGGCGCAAACCCTTCTGGACACGCAAAGCAATATCTATTTTCAGTGCCGTTTGTATACCATTTTTTGCCAATGTTTAGCCTGTTTCTCTCAGCCCGCATTTTGCTTAATTTTTCTCTTTGCTCATCGGTGTGGATATAATTTCGCTGTTTGGCATATTTCCTATTCAGTATTTCGGTAACACCTTGCTTGAATTGCTCGGCACGAATATGTTCGATTATCATTATACTGTTTTCCTTTTAATTATATTAACGTATGGTATACCCGCTGTATTTAAGTCCTCAAAATAGCAGCGCATATTTACTACAGTTATATAACCGCCATATCTTTTGTCTTTTACTCGGTCGATACGATTATTCCCATGTGGAGAATGGTCTCCATCTTCAATAGCATTATTAATAAATCTCCTAAGGGCGGGGCTATTTTCTATTATGATACCCCTGCTTTCGGTATCGTTGAAAAGGAAATGGTCGGCCTTACAGAATCTCCACCAACCATCTTTCTCACCTACAAAAAGCTCTACCCAGAAATATTTACCTTTTCGGCCATACATTGCATCGACATAGTTACACTTTACTTCGACGGAACCTAGTTTATCGGTCAAATAATCCACGTCTATTTTTCTATGCTCTGGGCAGTCCCTTACGTCTTGATATGAGATATTTTTACCTTGAAAATATTTTTCAGCAAATAGCTCCGCCTTTTTTCCCGTATCCAAATTCCTTTCAAAATTTCCAGCCATTATTTTCTCCTTTTAAACTTAGTTCTTTAAAAGGAGAAACTTATGGTTGTTCTATTTTATGAACAGCCCGAGGTTGTGCCGCAATTTAAACACAGGTAGCAGCTACCGGCCCTTACTTCCGCCCTGTAAGGCATGCCGCAAACCGGGCACCGGCCCAATCCATTATCTTCGTTATTATTTTCCATAAATATATTAGTGCAAAAAAAGAGGGATAGCCAAATATAATCGGCTATCCCATCAGGAGAAAAATGCCCTGAAAGAATCAGGCATTATATTTAGTAACACAAAAAATATAGGCTAGAAGCTTAATTTATTAGGGAGGGCTTTTCATCCTCCCACTGTCCTATATATTTTCGATTCGCCGCTCCCAACTAGTACGCTAAATCCAAGTTCCAATTGCCGTTATCGGATATGGCACCCCAAAATATGCCGTTTTTTATTTGCAAATCCAGTATAAATATTTTCGTTCTCAGAGCAGGCATAATAAAATAGATTTTTCCAAGTATATCGTGGGTTAGATTGAACAATTTTCTATTTTTCATTATCGGCCTCCTTTGATTGGTGCTGGAAGTAACCCGAATTGGAATACCGGCTTTGGCGGTTCTGGCTGGATAAGTTTTTCAGGCTTTACGTTTTGATAATATTCAAGCTCGAATTTTTTTACGGTTGATTCGTCTTTGATTAGATTGCTTAGAAATGCCATATTGTTTTCTCCTACTTTAAACAATTAGTTAAAAAAACGAATCACATTATATTCTTCTTTGGATGACATAACATCAGAATTAAAGTCTTCAAGACCGATTAAGTCAATATCTCTAAATATTTCCTGTCTGATAAAGGACAAATCATCGGCGCTCTTTACTACAAGACAGGTCTTTATCCATTTACCCAAATATACCTCATGCAACATATGAACTTCTTTATCGTCTCTGTAAACAATAGTATTTCTGGTAGCGTGTTTTCCGTAGTTATTAATCATACAAGTTCTCCTGTAATATCTCCTTTTGAGTTTTCCACTTATTGCTCAACTTTTTCTTTTTATACTTAAAAGGTAGATAAAATTGTTTTTGATGGAATTTTTTATGACATTCCCAACATAACACATTAAATAAGGTAGGGGTTAACCTATTATATTCATTATTTCTTTGATGATGTACTCCTAAGTTTTTATCGGTTCTGCACCCTTCACAGCAGGGAATGGATTCTCTCATAAATAAGGAAAATGCTTTCCATTGTTCAGTACATCTAAATGCTTTTCTTTCTTTTGTGTTCATTTTTATTCTCCTAATAATAATTAGCAAAAGTGATGGAATTGGTAATTTCACACTCCCCGTGGAGGGGAAGCGTTCCGCTTCACCGTATCATAGCTCGCTTCGCTCACTATGATGGATTAGGTAATAATCAAAGTTTGTGGTCTCGGGCGGCTGGGTGTTGGTGGTGTTCTGGTGGGGATGTGTTCTGGATACAGCTCCGCCATTAAGTATACTGGCATATACCCAGAAAAAAGTTTATGAATTCCTATTTGTGAATTCCCGGATTATTGGGGAATCCTTGCAATTGAACAACCTACGGGACTCGTGGGTGCCGGAGCCTATCCGGTGCCTGTACATCGTTAGTTAACCCCTGATATGACATTGTTTCAGGTTAGTAACTTCGCAGGAAGTCCCTTGCGATTATCATCACAAGTTCTGGAATATATCCACAGTTTATGGACGGCTTGCTAAGAATTTCCCTGCCGGAGTGGGCTCGGGCCAAGTGGCGCGGGCGAACCAGAATCCGCCGCTCTCTAAACGCCTGTCTCGGTACTTCTACCTGACTTCTTGGCAAACTAAATCTTCCAAGTTATCCTTGCCTCACCCGATTGTAACTACTTCAACCGATTGGTGAACCTGCTATCGCACAGGCGTTCTCGTTGGGAGACATATTTGGATACGAACGATTAAAGACCCTTTAATCTCTCCCGCCGAACTCAAACGGCCGCCCTGCCTCGGGTGATATTATTTAGTTCAAATTATTTCCAGAAGTATCGATTTCCCTTATCCCCATGTTTTCAACGGATACATGGTGGTTGGCGTTCAAGGAATACTTTTTCAATAATCTGTATGTGGTTATATTAACCACTGATATTTAGTTAGTTGTTTTGGAATTGAGAGGTTAACGCAAATCTGTAACTTTGTTACACTGTTACAAAAAAAGGGCTGCTCTTATTCAGAGCAGCCCTTTTTCTTTATTCTTGGACGGCCTTTCTTTTAAACACCCAGACCCGCTGGGGTTTGGCCGCATCCCCCCAAGCGAACCCGAAACCCTTTAATCGCCGGGTCTCATTATCTAAATCCCACTCCTTATTACCAGCAAGATGGTTTTTCAGGGAGCTAAACAGCTTGTTTGTGGTTGTGATATGCTCGCTGCTTCCCTTGAACTTTAGGAACGAGGCCAAGGCGTTCTCCTTGTGCAGAATCCTCTCGTTTTCCTCATATGAATCCCACAGGCGGTTTTCAAAGTTAATCGAGGACGTGCGGTTGTCATCGAGTTTGATAACGTAGTCGGATTTGGTATCCATTATGAACTCGAACCAATCGGCAATCTTGCCGGCTGAGAAGGCTTTCTGGGTCTGCTTCACCTCGGTCATGGGCGGCTTGTTCAATTTGGAGGTGATTTCCCTTGTTTTAAGCTCGTGCATGAACCTCCCCAGCAAGTCCCTGTCATCGATGGCTTCCAAAAGCCCGTCGAAATATTCGGGGGTGATAAAGTCCTCCTCTATGGTGCTAAACACGGCGAACCTTCGGTCGTCTTCATCCATTTTGACCGCCCAAGCGTTGTTCGTGGTGAAAATGGCTCTGGCCGGGTTTAGGATGCTAACCGGGTTGCTTCCTTTTCCCTCAATCTTCATGACCGGCTGGGTGATATAAGACTTCAGCTTTGCCGCCGACAATTCCGATTTTGTCGCAAATCCTTCATCGAAGTTCACCAGCAGTTTGTCCTTCAACTCCGTGTTGAACTTTTCGCTGTATCCCTTGCCGTTGTTGTAATGATAATACTCGCCAAATAGAGCGGACATTAGCTTGTCAAAGAAGATGCTTTTGCCGCACCCCTGTCCCCCGATGAACACCAAAGCCGTGCCTTTCTTGTGGTTCGGGTTCTGGAAAATATCGGCCAGCCAGTCCTTGACCCACTCTTTTATTTCCTTCGAAACGTCGCCGCACAGGTATTCAAGGTGGTTCCAGAAAATGGAAGCGTCATGCGTGTTGTCGGAAGCACGTATGGGAAACTCGACTTCCAATTTTCTTGCCGTGTTGAATGCTGGCTTGCCCTCTACTTTCCCGAATGGGCGGTCAATGTCGAAAACCACCTTTTCTATTATTGGAAAGTCAGGATGATTAGCTGGGATGGTGGCCAAATCCAGATATTCCGGAGAGCCGTTTCCTTTGTATCCGATGATTAGCCCGTGGTTTTTTACAAAGTTTGGATACGTCCAGCGGTCTTTGCCGTCATTGGACATAAACTGCGTTCCGGTTGCTGTTTTGAACCGAAAGAATCCGCTTTCGAGCATCTCTGCGATACATTCTTCGATGGATTTCATTATAATTCTCCTTTGTTTCGTAACTTTGTAACTTCGTTACGCTTTGTTTTTATTCTGTTGTTGCGGGGGCTACCCAGCGAATAGCCCCCTTAAAAATTATTCGCTCACGGGTGACATGGAAACATCACTTGGCTGATGGTCTTTCCATAATTCCGCCCTGATTCTCATCAGAATCATACCTAAATTATTCTCACCTATGCCGTTGCAGACACCCCAGAAAGTATCACGCCACCAGTTGTGCTCTATCAACATTTCGTTCCCGGTGCTTATCAGTTTAGCCGCCAAATCGGGGTTCTGGATAAACTTCTGTTTTACCACGTAATACATGACTCCGAGCTTTATATCATCCCAGTTAGGTTTGGCCTTGCACCTTTTGGCTAGTTTTTTTGCGCCAAGTGGCGTATGCGTTATAAACTTCTCTTTTGTCTTCGGGTTGTCCGAGCGAAAATAGTGATATGCGTTTTCACTGCTGGGGAAAACTATATCGCTTCCGGTTCCTGTTAAGTCACCCTCGATTTTTACATCGCATGGATAAAAGTTGCTTAGAAAGAAATAATCATCTCTAAATCTCATAAATACTCTCCTTTTGTGCATTCTTTGCGCTTTTTTTGTTTCTGTAGATAGAGCTGCAGCACTCATTTCGATTGAAGTTTGTCATTCGTGACCTCCAATGTTTTGATTTTTTTACTGCTTATAAATTAACGATTCACAAAAACACATTTCGTTACCGGTAACTTTTTTTATTCCGTATCAAATGAAAATCCGTAATTCCAATTTTCTATGTAATTTTTTGGCATTTTGAAAACCATGCTTGATGATGTCATTATGCTGTATAAATTAACGAACCGAAAAAGTTATTTTGTTACCGGTAACGCACTTGATATTTGCCTCTTGTAGAGTATAGGATAAAGCCATGAGTGATGTAGATGCTCGGCAGTTTATTTACCGCTTCAGAAAAAATACAAAGGGCCTCAAAAGGGCGGAGCTATGGGTTACCAAGAATGACGGCATACTCGCATCTCGGGTTGACGGCAAGCTGCCCGAGATAACAGAAAACGGGTTGTCGGAGGGATTGAAGAGTCTCGGGTTTGAGGATGCGGAACTGGGCGTCGTATATAATGAGATGCTGGAATATGCGAGGTTTATGGAAAGCAGGCTCAAAAAGGCCATAAGGCCACCCAAAAAACTGCCCCGGACGGCTTTATGATAAATACAAAAATATTAAAATAATACAAACAAAAAACTGTTTACAAACTGGCGGGCATATTGTATAATTGAATTAGGAAGTAATTATATAATAAGAGGAAAAACAATATGCTGTTTCACGAGTGGAAGCTTGAAGACGCGCAAAAAGCCTGGTTTGAGGACGGCTTGGAGGAGGGCCTTGAAAAGGGCTTGGAAAAGGGCAGGGAAGAAGGCTTGGAAAGAGGCTTGGAAAGAG
>Ga0209755_10002927_pt1 | contig 22238 bp, 17 predicted proteins | sample TergutCo191P1_FD_187301 | JGI IMG/M metagenome (GOLD analysis project Ga0209755, IMG submission 187301) | Cornitermes sp. P1 segment gut microbial communities from Petit-Saut dam, French Guiana - Co191P1 (SPAdes) (version 2) | ecosystem: Host-associated > Arthropoda: Insects > Digestive system... | reverse complement strand
TACACCATCAAAAATGTGGACATTGAAATGGGCATTGCCCACACCGGCGGCAGCAACGAAATTTACCTGCGCGTACTAAAAAAATACTACGAAAACGGGCAGCCCACCATCAAAGAAATGGAAAAATGCCTGTCCGGCGGCAATGCCGACAGCTTTTGGATACACGCCCACACGCTTAAAGGACTATCCGCCAGCATTGGCGCGGCGGCGCTGTCCCGCATGGCAGACGAGTTAGAAATCGCCGCCAGCCAAGGCAACATGACCATCATTCAAGAAAAAACCCCCGGGTTTATAAAGGAGTATGAGGAATTGTTAAACAACATTCACCCCATTATTACCCAAGAGAAAAAGAAAGTGTTAATGATTGACGACACCGAAGAATACTTGCTAATCCTGAACGAAATACTAATGGAAGAATACAAAACCATCATAGCACTGGACGGCGAGGACGGCTTGGACGTAGCCAAAACCACCAAGCCGGACATCATCTTGCTGGACGTTATGATGCCCATCATGGACGGCTACGAAGTGCTGACCGAGCTGAAAAAAGACCCCGCACTAAAGGACATCCCCGTCATATTAGTAACGGGCAAAACCCAAGCCGCCGACGAAGCCAAAGGCTACGAAATGGGCGCGGCAGGCTACATCCGCAAGCCCTTCCAAAAAGAAGTGGTTAAAGAAGTAATTGCTTCAAAAATATAATCAAAAAAGAAAAGGTAAACGGAGGAGTTTCCAATGAAGGCACTAGGTAACATGAAAATCCGCACCAGACTGTTTGTAGGTTTTGCACTGGTTTTGCTCGTCACCGTGGGTATGGCATTTTATGCCGTAACGCGCATCCAGGCAGTGGATTCAGAGTACACATTTGCGTTGGAATACCCTAACGCACGCTACCGCCTACTGCGCGATGTGCAACTGGCGCTGGCAGAAGCACGCCGCCTTACATCCCTCATCGCCCTTAATGCAGGCGATGCTACCGTTATCAACCCCAATGTAACATTGCTGAACCAAGCCTACCAAAACGCGTTAAACGCGCTGGCTGCCTATCAGTTTTCGCTGCAAGATGACGACCGCATGGCGACGCATTTAGTGCAGAGCCGTATGGCAGGCAGTAACGCCATCCGCGAGGGATTCTCTCGCTATATGCGCGAGTATTCCAATAATGCCGTATCACACGCCCAAGCCGGGGATATTGAAACCGCCCGCGGCTATGTACTGCGCAGTGTGTCCATGGTCGATACCATCCAACGCGACTTTGACGGCATTTTCGCAGACACCGTGTATTTGATAAACAATATCAGTGCCGACATCAGCGCATCAACCGCCACATCGGTCAATTTAATGATTGCCATTACCGTGGCAGGTGTGCTGCTGGGTATCGTCGTTGCCATTCTGATTACCTCATCCATTACCGGGCCGGTGGCAAAACTGGCGCACTTGGTGGAAGATGTAACCGACGGCAACTTGAATATCAACATCGATAATTCGCTGAAAACCAAGGACGAAGTCGGCCACCTGGCGAAAGATATTTACGACCTGGTTGAAATTATTAAAAACATTAACAACGACCTTATCATCTTCGGTAAAAACCTGGGCGAAATGGGTGATTATGAATATCGCATGGACGTCAACAAATACAAAGGCGCATATGCCGAAATTATCAACGGCGTACACAGCGCTATTGAAGCCGGCGATGAAGAAAGCTGGGTAATGATGAACGCCATTGAAGATTTGGGTGTCGGCAACTTCGCCCCCAATGTCAAGCGCCTGCCCGGCAAACGCCGCATCGTAAATGAAGCCGTAGACAAATTTATTGCGCAAATTAACAGCATCGTAAAAAATATCGAATCTATGATTGACGCCGCCACCAACAAAGGTGACATGCACTTCCACATCGAAACCAAAGGCTACGAAGGTGGTTGGTTAAACATTTTAGAAGGCCTAAACCACATTGCCGAAGCCGTAGACGCCCCCATTGTAGAAATCCGCGACTTGATGGCAAACTTGGCACAAGGCAACTTCGACAAGCAAATGACAGGCAATTACAACGGCGACTTCTTGGCGATTAAAACCGCCATGAACGACACCATGGGCGTTATTTCCAGCTATATCCGTGAAATTTCTACCGGCATTACCGCCATCGCCAAGGGCGATTTGACCACCAAAATCACCCGCGAATACATTGGCGAATTCGCAGAAATTAAAGAATCCATGAACGGCATATCCGATGTATTGCACAAAGCCATGGCAGAAATTACCTTGGCGTCCAAAAACGTGCTGGAAGGCGCTAACAAGCTGACCGCCAACGCCATGGAGCTGGCAGACGGTTCAACCGCCCAAGCCGCCTCCTTGGAAGAATTGCACACCACGGTAGATTTGATTAACAAACAAACCCAAAAATTTGCCGAAAATGCCAACGAGGCAAACACCCTGTCCGGCAATTCGACCACCAACGCCGGCCGCGGCAACGAAGCCATGAAGCAAATGCTAACCGCTATGATGGGCATTAAAGAATCGTCCAGCAGCATCTCGGTTATCATCAAGACCATTTCCGACATCGCCTTCCAAACCAATTTGCTGGCGCTAAACGCTTCCGTTGAAGCAGCCCGCGCAGGCGACCACGGCAAGGGCTTCGCCGTAGTAGCCGACGAGGTGCGTTCATTAGCATCGCGCAGCCAAACCGCCGCCAACGAAACATCCGCGTTAATTCAAGAATCCATCGTCCGGGTAGAAAACGGCGCATCCATTGCCAACGACACCTCCGAATCCTTGGATAAAATCGTGGTCAGTGCCAACGAGGTATTACAACTGATTAATGCCATCACCGGCGACGCGCAAGACCAAGCCAAAATGGTATCCGAAATCAGCCAAACCTTGCTGGACACCGCCACCACCGTACAAAACAATTCGCGTTTTGCCCACGACTCCGCCGCCACTGCCGAGGAGTTGAGCGCACAATCAGAAATGTTACGTCAATTAGTGTCTTACTTTAGGCTATAAAATTTGTTATGATTAGACGGGTGTTGCCTGCATAGGCTTCACCCGTTTTTCATATCTTTGTTGCGAGGAGTGTTATTTGGGTGGACAAACTTCGGGGGTCAGACGAACGGGCACTTATGATGATAGAAAACGCGCCCGTTGCCGTGGTACTGCATAACAAAGATATGACCACCATCGACTGTAATAAACGCGCAGTGGATTTATTTGGGTTCAATAACAAAAAAGAGTTGACTACGGATTTTTATGCCGGCCAGCCTGAATTACAGCCCAATGGAAATAACACCAAAAAAATTGTATGGGATTGCTTCGACCAGGCGATTGAAAGCGGCTATGCTTTCTTGCCTGTTTTTTATTTCTATCGCAAGGACGGCAGCGTCCTGATGGTAGAAGTCACCTTCGTGCGCGCCTTTTATGGTGGCCAACCCGCCGTAATCGAATACAACCGCGACATAACCAACGAAATGCAGCGCGACGAACTAATGAAAGTGTACGTAGAAACATCGCCCATACCCTGCGTGATATATAACGAAGATTATTCGCCGCTGGTAGTCAACGACGCCACCCTGCGCCTGTTAGGGCTAACCGGGAAAGAACAGTATATAAAGAAGTTTTGGGAATTTTGCCCCGAGTTTCAGCCCTGCGGACTGCGCACCACCGAGAAGTTTTATCTCATGATGCGCAAAGGCTTTGAAGGCACATTCGAGCCCTTTGAATGGCATTTCAAATCAGCAGAAGCGGGCGAAGTCATCCCCGTAGAAATAACCGTGCAGCGCATGAAAATAACCATCGGCCCGGTAATGGCAGTATTCGCCCGCGACCTGCGCGTAGAAAAAGCCCGCCTCATGTCCGAAGAGAAAAACAAAGCCAAAACAAAATTCCTGGCCCGCATGAGCCACGAAATCCGCACCCCCATAACCGCCGTGCTGGGCATATCCGAAATTTATCTAAACCGTGGCGGAATGCAACCCGCCATGGAGGAAGCCTTCTTAAAAATTCACAGCTCGTCCAAATTGTTGCTGCGCATTGTAGACGACATGCTGGATTTGTCCAAAATAGAATCCGGCCAAATGGTGCTGAACCAAGAAGAATACGAAATCGGCAGCCTCATACACAACGCATCCCACGCCAAGGTACTGCATTTCAGCGAAAAAGAAGTGGGGCTGACGTTGCACGTGGACGAAAACCTGCCCCGCCAGCTAATAGGCGACATGCGCCGCATCGAGCAAATACTGTACAATTTGCTGACCAACGCCTTCAAATACACCGACGTGGGCGAGGTAGAGCTTATTTTTAACAGCACCCCGATAAACGACGAAGAAATTGAATTGTCCATCACCGTGCGCGACACGGGCATTGGCATGACCAAACATCAAATGGATAAAATCGGCAGCGAATTTACCCGCCTGCACGAAAATGAAAAACACATGATTGAAGGCGTTGGACTGGGTATGCCCATTGTGTTCAATTTGTTGCACCTCATGAACGCCAACATCTCCATGCAAAGCGAAGTAGGGGTGGGCACAAGCATAACCGTAACCATCCCGCAGAAGCTAAACAACCCCACCGTACTGGGCAAAGAATTCGTAGAAAAGTTGCAATTATTTGAGACCGTTAAAGGGAATTTTGAAAAACGCTTTAAGATAAAACCCGACCCCATGCCCTATGGGCGCGTGCTGGTAGTAGACGACCTGGACGCGAATATTTACGTGGCGGTGGGGCTGCTGCGCTTCTATAAGTTGCAGGTAGACACCTGCATCAGCGGCTACGAAGCCATCGAGCGCGTAGAAATGGGCCATGTCTACGACATCATTTTTATGGACCACATGATGCCCGGCATGGACGGTGTCGAAGCCATGGAAAAGCTGCGCGCCTTGGGCTACACGCACCCCATCGTGGTGCTGACCGCCAATGTCATGATGGGGCAGGCAGAACGTTTTACCCAATTGGGCTTCGATGGCTTTGTGTCCAAGCCCATACAAACGGAATATTTAAACGCCTGCTTGGTCAAATTTATTAAAAACAAGCAACCCCCCGAGGTGCTGGAACAAGCCGCACTACTGATGAACGACGATACTACAGAGGAGCTGGCTGACTTCCAAGACAGCGAGCCGCTGATTAGAAAAATCCGCGCAGACTTCGGCAAAAACCACCGCAACGATGTGCAAATAATTTCCCAAGCCCTGCAAGACAGCGACATGAAAACGGCGGAAATTAAGGCACATTCGCTAAAATCCATCGCCCGGCTAATGCACGAAAACAAGCTGGCAAAAGTAGCCGAAGAAGTGGAGCGCGTACTGCGCGAGGGCGATGTCCTCTCCGCAGAATTATTCGCCGGCATGAAAATAGAATTTGAGCGCGTATTAGAAGCTATCCGCGCCGAAAACGCCGCCACCACCGTCATCCCCGAAATAAAATACAATATCGACGAAAACACCTACCACAAAGCCCTCGCCGCCCTGGACAAAATCAAGCCCCTGCTAGAGCAGCGCGACGGCGAATGCATCAAATTCCTGGACAGCCTGCGCCCCATCCGCGAAGCCGCCCTATTCATCATGCTGGTAGAAAAACTACAATTCCCCACCGCCCTAAAAACCGCCGACCTCCTACGCAACATCCTAGAAGAAAAAGTAGGCGCCGACCTGTTCCGTTTTATTTTAGAGGATAAGTGGAAGTAGCATGGAGGTAAATAAAATGACAACGCACAACATTCCCCTACAGTCATTTGTCGCGCATGGAAAAGTACATGTAAACACCGCTGGCGGCGTGCTTTGTCTAAATACGAACACCGCGCTAGACACAAATTTTCATAGAAACGACCGCCCCATACGGCATTATGCACACATTCCGCAGCGGTTTAAGATACCGTTTCGCATTGATATTACGGTACAACTTGATTCGCCTGCCTTTTATTTTATCATTGGCGATGGGCATATTGGCTTCGCAACCGGGTTGGACAACCGCCCCATTACCGATGTATTGGGCATGGCAAAAATGCGCGGCGAAAATAAACCCGGTTCACAGGTTTATTTCGATAATGAAATCCCCCTAAATGAATATGTGGATATTTCCATTACCTATGGCAGCAAGTCTTTGTGGATAATGGTAAACGGCGCGCTTCGCGGATTTTCTGAAAAAGAACCGTACATCAAGGCGTTGAAGAAGAACACGCTGTCGGAAGTCTTTGATAAAGGCTTTAACTTTGCGCTAGCCTGTGATAAACGCACGAAATTATCCGTAAAATCGCTTGCCATTACTGAATTTGGCGATGACGAACCTACGCATGAAATAAAAGCATTCAAACGCGCGCTGGATGTGTTCCCCAATTTGCGAGAAAAACCATCTCTCGACCTATGTATTCAGGGGCTTTCCGCCGAATTGCAGCAAGAAGTGCTGTGCATGGATACCTATTTAATGAAGGACATGAAGCAGCACTTGAAATTTAAGCGAAAAATAGAAGGCGGCTATCCTTGTTGCAAGATTACCTATGTTTCTCAGTGGGGGTTTCGGTACAAAATTTTCATATCCAACGCCTATTTGTGGCATGACAACGCGTGGATTGCCTACAACACCCGGCGGGAAACAGATAGCTTCGGCGGGCGCAAAAAAGCAGATTATACCGTAGAAACACTGCATATACTGGCAAAAGAATCGCCTGCATTTGCTGATTTGATGTTTGAACGCATACAAGAATGCAGCATGTGCAACCAGGGCGGCCCATGCAGTAACTGGGAAGTATATGAGTACAACGAGCAAAAAAAAGTGACCTGCGCTTGGAATAATGGTATGCACTTTAAGATGTTCCCGGCCGATTTTGATGATGTGAAGAAAGTAATCCGCGCCATCAGCCAATTACCAAAGAATACCGCATGAAAATCATAGGCATTTTTATATTATCCTGTTCTACACTTTTTTGGGCCGCCGGTTATTTATTTTCGTGGCAACTGCCCTTTCCCGCGGGGTTCATCATTTTTGTTCCCAACGCATTCTACCGAGGCATTTACTTGTGCGCAAAGCCGCTTAGCGCAGAAGAAATGCAGCATTATAATAAAATCCGCGGAAGCAAAAATAAATCCGCATTAACGGACACAGAAATTACATCGCGCAGAAAAAAAGCGGGCATTGCTTGGATGGTGTGGAGCAGTGCCCTTGTTGTATTTTCCTTGATACTACTTTAACTGCCCGCGCATTAATTCCAGCCCTGCGGCTAGGGCGGCGTCTGCTTGGGCGGCGTCTTTGCCGCCGGCTTGGGCGTGGTTGGGGCGGCCGCCGCCGTTGCCCCCGCACAGGGTGGCGGCGGCTTTTACAATGTTGCCTGCGTGAATGCCCGCTTTGACGGCATCGTCCGAGGCAGAGGCAAGGAATTGCACCGCATCAGATGAAGTGGCGGCCAGCAGCAGACAACCCGAGAACGCCCCGGCTTTCAGCTTGTCGGAGAGTTGACGCAGGGCTTCGATGTCGTAGTTGTCCAGCTTGGCGGTCAGTAGGGTGAAGCTGTTGTGCGTGGCAGCTTCTGCCAGCAGTTTGGCGGCCACTTCTTCGATTTGACCTTTGGACGCTTCGGCTTGTTGTTTGGCGGCAGCTTTTTTTAGCTCGCGATTTTCTGCGAGCAGCGTTGATAAACGGGTAGTCATTTCAGCAGCGGGGGTTTTGAGCAGGTCGGCCATTTCGGCTAGTTGGGCGGCGGCTTCGCTGAAAAGTTTTAGCGCGCGTGCGCCGGTGGCGGCCTCGATGCGGCGCACCCCTGCGGCAATGCCGCTTTCGGAGAGGAGCTTGAAGGCGTTTATTTCCGCGGTGTTGCCCAGGTGCGTGCCACCGCACAATTCTACGGAGTAGGCGCTTTCGGTGTCGTAGATGCTGACCATGCGCACGGTGTCGCCGTATTTTTCGCCGAAGAGGGCCAATGCCCCGGCGGCGCGGGCTTCGTCCGGCGTGGTTTCGGTGGTGACAACGGGGTGTTGCGCTACAATTAGTGCGTTAATTACATCTTCTACGACGCCGCGTTCTTTGGCGGTGAGGGGCGCGGGGTGGGTGAAGTCGAAGCGCAGGCGGTCGGCGGTTACTTCCGACCCGGCTTGTTCTACGTGGTCGCCCAGCAGGGCTTTTAGCGTGCGTTGCAGCAAGTGGGTGGCGGTGTGGTTGCGTGCCACCGCCAGCCGATGGGTTTCATTTATCCCTGCCAACACCGTTTCGCCTGCGCGGAATGTACCTTTTGTCACCTTGCCTACGTGGATGGTATTTTCGCCCGTTACCTTGATGCAGTCTACAATTTGTATCTCGTTGTCTGCGCCGACGGAGATGAAGCCGACATCCCCCGCCTGGCCGCCCGATGCGGCGTAGAATGGCGTGCGCGACAGCACCACCGACACGTCTTGCCCTTCGCGGGCTTCTTGCGCCGCTTCGCCGTCGGCCAGCAAGGCTAGAATTTCGCTGGTGCATTCCGTGTCTTGGTAGTGGTTGTACCCCATAAATTCGGTGGGTAGGTTGGGCGGCAGCGCGTGGAACATATCTTTTTCTGCGCCCATATAATCGGAGGTGGCGCGGGCGGCGCGGGCGCGTTCTTTTTGCGTGGTCATTTCCGCGTCGAAGCCGTCTTGGTCAAATTGCAGCCCCGCTTCGCCCACAATTTCCCGGGTAATGTCGGGGGGAAAGCCGAAGGTATCGTACAATTTGAACGCATCCGCGCCGCTTAGGGTGGTTTCGTTGGCGGCTTTTAGGCGGTCGATGTGCTTTTGCAATAATGCCAGCCCGGTGTCCAGGGTTTCCAAGAAGCGGGTTTCTTCGGCGGTTAGGGTTTGGAGGATGTGGTCGCGTTTTTCGCCCAAGTTGGGGTAGGCGGGCGTGTAGTCGGTGATGATTTTTTCCACCACTTCGCGGACGAATTTTTTCAAGCCGATTGATTGCCCATAGCGCACCGCGCGGCGCAGCAGACGGCGCAGTACATAGTCGCGCCCCTCGCTGCCGGGGCGCACGCCATCGCCCGTTAAAAACGTAACCGCGCGCAGGTGGTCGGCGATGATTTTTACCGCCAGTTGCTCGTCAGCACTGTCTTTTGGCGTGGGAATCAGCCCGTAAACTGTATCGCAGATTTTTTTCATGCTGTCAATTTCGTACACGCTGTTTACGCCTTGCATGACCAGCGCCATGCGCTCCAGCCCCATGCCCGTGTCGATGCTGGCGGCGGCCAGCGGCGTGTAATTGCCCGCTTCGTCCTTGTTAAATTGGATGAAAACTAAATTCCAAATTTCCAAGAAGCGGTCGCAGTCGCAGCCCAGCGCGCAGTCGGCGCGTCCGCAGCCTGCGTCTACGCCGCGGTCGAAGTGAATTTCGCTGCACGGGCCGCATGGGCCAACGCCCAGCTCCCAAAAATTATCTTCGCGCCTCATGCGGACAATGCGCTCGGCGGCTATGCCCACGTCGTCGCGCCAAATGGCGGCGGCTTCATCGTCCTCATGAAACACAGAAATCCACAGCTTGTCCACGGGAATGCCCATCTCGGTGGTAACAAATTCCCACGCCCAAGGGATGACTTCCCTTTTAAAATAGTCGCCAAAGGAGAAATTCCCCAGCATCTCGAAAAACGAAACGTAGCGCGCCTTGCGCCCCACATCGTCAATATCGCCGGTGCGCACGCATTTTTGCACCGTGGCAACGCGCTTGGCGGGAGGCACTTGCTGCCCGGTGAAAAAAGGCTTCATAGGCGCCATGCCCGCGTTTATCAGCAGCAGCGAATTGTCCCCCTGCGGCACTAATGGGAAACTGGGCAGCTTGTGGTGTCCCTTTGCAATAAAAAAATCCAAGAACTGGGCTCGGATTTGGTCAACGGTTAGATATTTCATGCGAATCACTCCTTATTGTCAATGGGGCAGTATAAAAAACTTGCCCTGTTTTTGTCAAACGGAGTATAATCGTGGCGCAACCGTGGGCTTGTTAGGCAAGACATTCAGCACGAAGAAAGAAAAAGAGCCGCCCATCTGTCGAGGACTGCGGCTCTGAGTTGAAAAATGACTAGACCGTGAAGCCAAGCCAGAAGCGGTTGTGCCCTACACAGGTTACAGTTACAAGCTGTAACCTGTTTTTATTATACCCACTCTCTACAGCGTATGCAACATCCTTTGAAAAAAATTAATAATTCACATGAATATTTCCGCTATTCGTTGCGGCGTGCAGCGTAAACGTGGGTGCGTCGTCCCGCACGACGCGATTATACCGCCCGCTGGCTACTACGCGGTCGCCATTAACGCGCACATTGCCGGAGCGGGTACTTAATTCCAGGTGGGCGGTGGTGCTGGCCGTGCCCCCTTCGTGGGTAAATCGGATGTTGCCGCTGCGGCTTTCCAAATGAATATTTGCGTCGGGTTGGGTGTGAGTGGTGACATGGATATTACCCGTGGGCACATACAATTGCAAGCCGCGCACATTGCCGCTGTTGACATGAATATTGCCGGTGCGGCTTTGCACCGCGATATAATCGAAGGTGGTGCGGGTGAAGTGGATATTACCCGTGCGTGCATAAACATCCGCGCTGTGCCCTTGTACATTATATATCCGTACATTGCCCGTTTGGGTGTAGAGGACAATATCCTGTGCGTCGCCGTCCAAGTGAATATTGCCCGAGCGGGTGCGCGCGCCTACATAGGCAAAATTTGTGTTATTCAGGCGGATGTTGCCGCTGCGGGCATCAATGGTTAGGTTGCTGCCTTCCACGTCGTAGACGCGTACATTGCCCGACTGCACATCAACATGCAACGTATTCACGGCCATATTGTGCGGCAAGTATAACCGCGCCACCCGGGAAGGCCCGCCCGAGACGCCTATTTGCAACGCCCACGAACGTTGCCGCTCGGCGTCTTGCGTGTTGATGGTCAGCGTGCCGTTCTCGAAGCGAATGTCGGGGGTGAAGCCGCTGTACAAAACTAGCCGCGGCTCGCCCGTGGTGGTGCGCACGGTAACGTTTATGGCGCGTGCGTCTATAATAACTTCGTTTACGTTTTGCCCCAGTGCGGGCAGTGGGTGTACCGCGCCGCCGCGTTCGCCCGTGCGTTCTACTTGCACCACCAGACTGCCATTTTCAAAGAAGAGGTAGCCGCCGCGCACGCCCATGCCCCACGCAATGGCAAACATAATACCGCCCACCAGCAAGAACACCAGCCCCATCCGGTTCCACGGCATACGTTGGAAAAAGCTTCGTTCAACGGTGGCGTCATCCTGTATTTCTTCGGTTGTTTTTTCGGTTGTTTCTACGGGCATTCCTTCATTATTATACCGTTCGTCCATGGTGTGACCTCCTGCTGGTTATTTTATTCCCTACAAATCGTGCAATGCGCATAAACCCGCCGGATGCGCGACGCGCGCCGTTGGCTATCAAAATACACAGCCCAATACCTGCGAAACCCATGCCCGCCGCCATCAGCGCGAAGCCCATATCATTGAACAGCAGCACCGGGCTGGCAACCAAGCCAATAATCCCCGCCACACCCAGCGCAAACGCCGTAACCACCAACGAGAAAATAATCGCCGCCAGCGAAATAAACAAGGCAAAAGCCGTAGCCCCCACACCAATTAAAATCGGCAGTCCAATGGGCAATGCGAAAAATGCCAAAATAATAAACCACGCTTTCTTCATGCCGCCTTTGGGGGGCGCGCCGCGGTGTTCTTGCAAGGGGGCAGAGGCCAAAATAACCGCCGCCGCTTCTGCCGGCGAACCCAGCGACGCCACTGCCGCCACTTCATCCTCCGCGTCCGAAATATATCCGTCGTAATAATCCAGCGCGTCTTGCCGCTCGTTCTCCGGCAGCATGTATAGCCGATGTGCCAACTGGCCTAAAAATTCCTGCTTAGTCATTGTAATGCTCCTTCCAATAATATGCCGTCAATGCGCCCCTTAAAATCTTGCCAAGCGTCCATACATGCCCGATGCTGCGCCGCCCCTTGCTCCGTTATCCGATAGTACCGCCGATTGCGGCCGTTGTGCGGCAGGTCATACGTGGTCAAACACTCATTCGTTTGCAGCCGCCGCATTACCGGGTACAGCGTGGACTCCGACACATGCAGCTCGTTTTTCACTCGCTGGGTCAGGCTGTAGCCGTATTCATCCCCCTGGGAAAGCACCGCCAACACGCACCCCTCCAGCAAGTGCCCGTTAATTTGTAATGTCATTGAGAACCTCCTTGTCATCGTTCTTGCAATATTATACATGATATAATATGCCGTGTCAAGCAATAATATGCAAAAATTTTTTATTTTCGCATTTCTTGCCTTTTGCAAAAAGGGTGACTATACTAAAACACAATAAAACTGTGCATGGAGGTTCGAGATGTTCACATTTAAAAATCCCCAACCCCCTATATTAGATGGCAATATAACCTGGGGAGAAGCAGAAGAAAAATACCCCGACAAATTTATGATAGTAATAAACATGCACATTGATAAAACAGAATTGCATGGCGATATCATTGCCATCCTAACACCCATGGAGTACAGCGAATTAGACTTCCCCGAACCAATGGCGCCCCGTTACGATGTTTGGAAAGGATTGGATATAAAAAGAGGAGGGCTGGGCGTTCATGGCCTCTATATGTAAAATTGACGTTCGTAAAACAAAAAATTTGTTTTGCCCCATTAAACTTCGCCATGGCAAATTAACATTATCCATGAATGCTGCCTTGCTTGATTCGGGCGCATCCATATGTCATATGACATACCCGCTTTGGCTTCGCATGGGGCTACACGAAACGTGTTGGAACAATAACGCACAACTTTGCAAACTCATGGGCATTTCTGCTCCCGACAATATGACATTTGATAACCTGCCGCTTGCCTCTACCATATCCATATTAGGTGATGGCTCGCAGGTTAAAGTTTATGAATTTCGCCTTGATGCGATAGAGCTTGGAAAACCAAGCCTAGGGTTTAATCATTCAATCCCATTTGACAATATAACGGTTCGTTTAATTAACCGTAAAGACTCCGATTTTATTGTTGGATGGAACATTCTTAAATACCTAAAACCTACATATGACCCATCCCCAACAAATTTAACCTATCAGCTTGAATTGACGGATAGCGGCCGCCAATTATTCCAGCAAGACCGCATCGACAAAGCAAATAATTTTATGCAGCACATGTTTAATTATCGGCAGGGATAATGCTGCATCTCCACGTAAAAGGGGGTGTCTCGCCAGCGAGACACCCCCTTTTATAATTCGGTTCGGTAATTTAATAATATATCGCTGCGCCATCCCCCAAGCGGTAAATATCCACCCGCACGCCGCGTAGCCATTCATTCCCGCTGCCTACATAGAAATAGTACAGCCCATTCAAATTAGGGGACGCCACCCGCAGCGAAATTCCGCCTGCTTCAAAAAAATGGCCAATGGAAAATTCAAACCACATGCCGGACTGCGTAACATAGTCTACAAAATAGTCTTTTAGTCCGGTGAATATGCGGTGGCCGTATCCTTCTTCTACGGTGATTCGGACATGGTATCCGCTGTCGCTGTTCATTGCCAGCCGCGCCACGGGCCGCGCTTGCCCCGGCAAAATTTCATCAATAAAAATGCTGGCGCAGGGCTCGGTTACGAGGGTGGTGCTGTACTGCTCCTCGACGAAAAGAAAAATGGTCACTTCGGCAATGTCTAGGTTTTGCACTTCGCTGAATGCGAACCACACGCTGGTAATCGGCTCGTTCGCTTCATACCTGAACATTGCGCTGAAGCGGGGCGGGTTTGATGCTTCATGGGGCAGCGAAAGATATCCGCCGGCTACCTTGTTGCCGTTAATTATCAGCGCAACCTCATTGTTTGCCGGCGGCGCGTTAAGGTCAAGAAACAGCGCAACCAAATAGGTGTGCCCGGGCAACAAGTTGGGAAAATTATTTATCCAATACGAAAAAGTAATCGCCAAGCCGTAGGGCGTGGTGGTTAGTACATATTCGCCCGTGCCGCCAATATTGGTTACGCCTTGCGGCGGGTCGGTTTCTTCGGCGGGCTGTGCGGGGGCATAAGCTTCCGGCGGGTGTGCCGTTTGCGCGGCAACGTAGTACGCGGGGTCGTGGTCGTCAAAATCCTCGTAGCGATAGCCCTCGTCTGCCTGCACGGCGAACAGGCCGCCGACTATCACCACCGCCAGCAGCATGGTGCTGACCAACGCCGCGCCGATTTTTTTCTTTCGTGTGTCCATGATGGACAGGATGCGTGTTTTCATACCTGTTTTCCCTCCGTAAAATGATGTGGATAATGCGGTTTTTAATTTTGCTTGGTATTGGACGACGTCGATGATAATCTCGCCGTAGGATTGGCGGGTGCGGTGGTCGGCGGCTTGCAGCACGGCGGCGTCGCAGGATGTTTCGCACAGGATATTGATGGCGCGCCCCGCTAGGTACACAATGGGATTAAACCAGTGCAGCGCCGTAGCCAGCAGCACCAACAATTTATACAGCAAATCATTTCGCGCATAATGCACCAGCTCGTGCCGGAAAATGAAGCGCAATTCCTCCGGCGCAATGGCGGCCGTGGGAAGCAAAATCTGCGGGCGAAACAGCCCAATCATCATAGGGCTGCCCACGAAAGGACATTGGAAAAGGGCAATGCGCCGCGTAATATTCATTTCATCGGCGATGTGTTGCAACAATGCTTGCGTCGCTTCGTCTGCAATAGGCGCGCGCCAACGCCGCACCATTTTCAAAAAGCGATAATGCCGTATACCGTGAAGCGCAAGGAAAACGATAACCCCCGCCAGCCAAACGAAAAACGCCGCCTGCCACCACGAAATTGCAAACCCCGGCACTATCGCTTCATTATATATAAGTCCGGCTGTGCTAATCGGCGGTTGTGTACCCGTAACCAGCGGGGGCATGTGGGTGGTTATTTGCGTAATCGGCGGCGGTGCAGGGGCGGGCATTTCTACGGTGACAAGTGCGCCGCCAAACGACGGACGAAACGGAATTATCAACCCGACAATGATAACCAGCCACGCATAGTACCGCCCCTTCGCGCTGTAGCGCTTGGCTAAAAACGGCGCGGCGGCAAGGTATAACAGCGCCAACACCGCCATCGTGACGGAGCAAATCAGCAACGCAACCATAAAATTTTGCATGTTAATTCCCCCGTTCGTTCAGCAGTTTGCGCAGGCCGTTTACATCGTCGTCGGTTAGGGTGTCGTCTCCGTGCAGCATCGCCACCAAATTTAAAAAAGAATTTTTGTGGTACTGTTTAATAAAATGGGCGGTTTCAAATTTTAAGTAATCATCCTGTTTGACGAGGGGGAAATAAATCCGCTCGTTGCCGACTTTTTCCGTGCGCAGGAAGCCGCGTTCTACCAGGCGCAGCAGCAAAGTTATGGCGGTTTGTACTTTCCACCCGGCGTGGTGGCCGTGCTGCTTCATGATGGTTGCGGCAGATAGGGGCGGGTGGTTGGCCCAGACTACTTTCATGACATCGAATTCCGCATCGGGTAATTTTTTCATCAGGCATCAAGTCCTTTTCTGGAAGAATTAGACGCGCGTCTATTGTGAATGCTGCTATTATACACGCGTCTAAACTTGTGTCAATAGCCAAAAAAAAATCCACTAAAGCTATTTCATTGGTAGAAATGCTGTGCTATACTGGAAATTGCAGGGTGAAAGCTCGGCAATTTGCACAAAACGTGCATAAATCGGAGGGATGTTATGCAATACGGGCATTTTGACGCAAAAGCAAGGGAGTATGTCATCACCAAACCCAACACACCCGCACCATGGGCAAACTATCTCGGCTCGCCCGAGTACGGGGCAATCATCACCGGCAATGCCGGGGGCTACAGCTTTGTAAAAAGCGGCGCGGCGGGGCGCATCTTGCGTTACCGCTTCAATGAACAGGACAAGCCGGGTCGGTATGTATACCTGCGGGACGACGCTGACGGCGATTTTTGGTCGGCATCGTGGCAACCCGTGGGCAAGCCGCTGGATGTTTATAAAAATGAATGCCGCCACGGCACAGGCTACACCAGCATTTCGGCGGATTATAAGGGCATCAAATCAAAAGTAGATTACTACGTGCCCCATAACGAAACCCATGAAATTTGGCATGTCACCGTCACCAACACATCGGACAAAACGCGCAATTTATCTACCTTCGGGTATGCCGAATTTACCAACGATTCGCATTACGAACAAGACACGGTGAATTTGCAATACACCCAGTACATTACACAAACGTACTTCCAGGATAATTACATCAAGCAAGCCATCAACGAAAATCATCAGACCTTCTATAAATACGACCAAAAAACCCGCTTCTTCGGGCTGGCAGGGGCAGAAGTAAAAAGCTACTGCGGCGACCGCGAGCAATTCTTGGCGGATTATTCCGGCTACAACAACCCCCAAGGCGTGGTGCAGGGTAAGCTAAATAACAAGCTGAATTACTGCGGCAACTCCTGCGGCGCGTTGCACACCGCCTTCGAGCTTAAAGCGGGCGAAAGCAAAACGTTCACCTTCGTGTTTGGCGAGAAAAAGGAAGCCGAATTCAAGCAACTCATGGCACGTTATGCCGACCAAGCCATCCCCGCCAAGGAAATTGGCACGCTGATTACCTACTGGCACGGCAAATTCACCAACCTGACGGTCAACACCCCCAACGAACATTTTAACAACATGATTAATATGTGGAATGCATACAATTGCTTTATCACGTTCTATTGGTCACGGGCGGCGTCGCTGGCGTATTGCGGACAGCGCAACGGCTACGGCTACCGCGACACGGTGCAGGATATCCAAGGCATTATCCATCTTGACCCCGCCGAAGCGCGCGAGAAAATCATTTTCATGATATCCGGGCAGGTGCATCATGGGGCGGGCTTGCCGCTGGTGCGCTACACCCACCGCCCCGGTCACGAGGACACGCCGGACGATTTAAGCTACCGCGAATCCACCGGCCACCCCTCCTACCGCGCCGATGACATGATGTGGGTATTCCCCACCGTGTGGAAATACATCTCCGAAACCGGCGACATGGCGATGCTGGACGAGGTAGTCCCCTATGCCGACAAAGGCGAGGACACTGTCTACAATCACTTGCGCAAGGCAATTGAATTTACGGAAAATCACCTGGGCATCCACGGTCTGCCCGCGGGTCTGCACGCCGACTGGAACGACTGCTTGCGCATGGGCGCGCAGGGCATTAGCGTATTCGTTGCCATGCAATTTTATTACGCGCTGGAAATTATGGTGCGCTTCGCCAAGAAACGGGGCGAAAACGCCGCCGAATTCGCCGACAAAAAAGTCAAATACGGCGCAATCATTGAAGATAAATGCTGGGCGGGCGATAGGTTTGTGCGCGGCATTACCGACAAAGACGTGGTCATTGGCGCGCCCGCCGACCCCGAGGCTAACATGTGGCTGAACCCGCAATCTTGGGCGGTCATCTCCGGCTTCGCGGGGCAGGAACGGGGCGAGCTGATTCTCGACACGGTAAATAAGCGCCTGAACACCCCCTACGGCGTGCGCATTATGGACCCGTCCTATGTGGCACATGCCTTTGACGGCGCGCTGGCGTTGCTGTTCAACCCTTCTACGAAGGAAAACGGCGGCATTTTCCAGCATACCCAAGGGTGGATTATTTTGGCAGAAGCCCTGCTGGGCCGCGGCAACCGCGCCTTCGAGTATTATCTCGAATCCTGCCCCGCCGCACAAAATGACATCGCCGACATTCGCAAATTAGAGCCCTATGTATACGGTCAATTCACGGAAAGCATCGACAGCCCCAACGAAGGACGTTCCCACGTGCATTGGCTGACGGGTACGGCCAGCACCGTTATGGTAGGCTGCGTCGAGGGTATTTTGGGCTTGCGCCCCGACCCGGACGGGTTGCGTCTTGCCCCCGCCATTCCCAAAGAATGGGAGGGCTTCACCATGACCAAGGTATTCCGCGGCAAAAAATTAAATATCACCGTGAAAAACCCAAGCGGCAAAGAAGGCGGCACGCCCAAAGTGTCCTTGAATGGCGAAGCATTGGCAGACAACTACCTGCCCGCCGCCGCATTAAAAGACACCAACGAGGTTGAGGTAGTCATGCAATGACCGCCATGGAATTTGTAAAAAACCTGGGCTTCGGGTGGAACTTGGGCGATACAATGGACGCCCGCGTAAAGCCCGACGACCGCCCCCATGTCACCCCGCAGATGCAAGAAGTGGCGTGGCACAACCCCGTTACTACCCCGGAAATGATTAACATGGTGGCGGCGGCGGGTTTCAAGCTGTTTCGGTTGCCTGTGTCGTGGTCGGATTTTATTGGCCCGGCGTCGGAGTATACTATCCGCGAAGATTTTCTCGACCGCGTGTGTGAAATTGTGGATTATGCCTTTGACAATGACATGACCGTAATCATCAATTTGCACCACGAGGAATGGCATTTTCCGACCAAAGAAAACTACCCCGCCGCCAGCGAAAAACTGGTGGCGGTGTGGAAACAGCTGGCAGAAGTGTTCGAGCCGTGCTGCAACAAGTTGATTTTCGAGGCGATGAACGAGCCGCGCAAATTCGGCACAGACGTGGAATGGAACGGCGGCGACGCCGAAGGCCGCGAAGTGGTGGCACAGCTGGGGCATGACTTCATTAAAACGGTGCGCGCCACGGGCGGCAACAATGCTACGCGCTTTTTGATGGTGCCCACGTATGCGGGTTCGTCTGCCGAGGAGTCGATGGCGGGCTTTGTGCCCAGCGGCGACGCCAATGTTATCGCCAGCGTTCATGCGTACACGCCTTTTCCGTTCGCGCTGTCCAGCGATTATTCGCACCCCCACTGGACGCCCGACATGGAAGCGTCTATTGATGAGCTATTCGCCAATATTGATAAATATTTCTTGTCCAAAGGCATCCCCGTTATTTTGGGGGAAATGGGCGCACGCCGCCGCGGCGATAATATTGCCGACCGCGTAGCCTGGGCGAAATATTATGCCAAAACCGCCCGCAAATACGGCGTGCCCTGCGTATGGTGGGACAATGGCCGCATCGGCGGCGACCCCCGCGCCGAGCAATTTGGCTTGCTTGACCGTCCCAATTTGCAATGGGCGTTTCCTGAATTGGTGGAGGCATTTTTATGCGATGGGAAGAATTAACCACGCTGCAATTTGAAGCCGCCGCCAAGGAGGGTGTGTGCATTTTGCCCATCGGCGTGCTGGAAAAGCACGGCAAGCATCTGCCGTTGGGTACGGATATGTATACCTCCACGGCGATATGCGCCGCCGCTGCCCAACAGGAAAGTGCCGTCGTTTTCCCCTACTATTTCTTCGGGCAGATTGCCGAGGCGCGGCATTGTCCGGGCACGATAGCTGTCTCGCACCAGATGATGATGGACAATTTGCTGGCCATGTGTGATGAAATTGCCCGCAACGGCATGAAAAAAATCCTTATCCTAAGCGGGCATGGCGGTAATAATCATTTTCTGCCCTTTTTCGCGCAGGAAATGCCCCGATTGAACCGGGATTATCAGGTGTACACGGGCAATGCCGTTCAACTGACGCCCGAGCAACGCACCGAGATACAAACCATGGCGGGCTATGACGACCTGGGTCAGCACGCGGGCTTGGCAGAAACCTCGCTGATGATGCACCTGCGCCCCGACTTGGTTGACCCCGCCGTGCAAGACCCCATTGAGGGCGAGCTGCAAGGGCGGCTAACCGACGTAAAAACGGAGGGGCTGTTTACCGGGTTTAATTGGTATGCGGGCTTCCCCAACCACTTCGCGGGCGACCATTCTAAGGCGAGTGCCGCCATTGGCCAGCGGATTTTTGACATGGCGGTGGCAAACACCGTTGCCAAAATAAAAGTGGTGAAGGCGGATAACGAATCGCTGCCCATGCTGACGGAGTACGCGAAGAAAACTATAAGGTAAATCGCGCCACACGACACGCTTCGTGCGCGCGCTACAAATAAAAGAAAAGGGAGAGATGCGACATGCGCAACTCACAAGTAACACCTGTAACCGATGCCAACGCGGCATTGGAGGCTTTAAAAGCCGGTAACAAGCGTTTCGTAGAAGGCAAACCCAGCCCCAAAAACGACAACGCCGACCGCACCGAAACCATTGGCACACAAAAACCCTACGCCATTATTTTAACCTGTGCCGATTCACGCACCGCGCCCGAGATTTTCTTCGACACCAAAATTGGCGATTTGTTTGTACTGCGTAACGCAGGCAACTTTGCCACCGATGTTGAATTGGGCTCGATGGAATTTGCTACATCCGTATTGGGCGCGCCCATCATCGTTGTAGTGGGCCACACCAACTGCGGCGCTGTTTTCGCAGCGTTTGACAAACCCGCCGGCTTGCCCGACAAACTGCAAATCGTTGTCGATAACATCGCCAAAGGCATTTCCGGCGCACCGGACAAAGACGCCGCCACCAAGGCAAACACCGAAGTGGTGGTAAACACCATCAAAGCCAACCCCGTTATCCAGGCGCAAAAAACCATGGTACTGGGCGCTTACTACGACTTTAACACCGGGGAAGTTAATTTCTACGAATAGGAAAGTCAAAACCGTGGGGCGCTGCCCCACACCCCGCAAGCCTTTAAAAAGGCTTGACCCAAACTTTATTAAAAAGCGGTATAGTGCAAATTTGCACTGTACCGCTTTTTGCTTTCAATGAAAAATCAGCAGGATACAATTTTTCCGAAGCCTAGTTGTTTTATGTCGGTGTCGTAGTTGCCGGTTAGTACCCACAGTACCTTGCGTTGCAGGGTTTTCTTTAGGGTATATTTTTCATCGCAGAAGCCGCCGTCGGTGAAGATTAGGATTACTTCGGGTTTTTGTTTTTGTTTGTTCAGGTATTCAAAGTACGATATAACGAGAATAGACACGTTTGAGGGGTACAAAAAGGACTTGAAAATATACGCCGTCGCGCTTCCGGGAGCAGCGGCGGTTAAGGAATGGCAGGGGTGAACGCCTTTCCATTTTTAGGATTGAAAATTAGGGCAGGTATATTATAATGATAACATGGTGAGTTTGTAGTTAAAAATCAATTTTGCGAGGTGATAATATTATGATAATAAAGAATGTTTGTTTGGATGATATTCCGAGTTGGATATTATTATCAGAAGAATACGACAAATACGTTAAAGGAAGTGTTTCCGACCTTTCTTTATGGTATGAAGGTAATGACACGTTACCTTCATTTGATGTTTATATGAAATCAAAAATACAAAAAAACGAAGCGTTTATGGCAATAAATGACAATGGCGAATGTTATGGGATTATTGCAATATCTCCTTTGCGTAACAGTATAACTTTTTTTGGTATATTCCATAAACATGATTTTAATACAGTTGGTGAAATATTGTTAGAACACGCAATATCGAAACTGGATGAAAATGCCAGCATCAGGATAAATGAACTAAAAAGCAATTCCGAGCATATACAAAAATCGTATACGCTTTTAGATAAATTTGGTTTTAATTATTTGTGTGACGATTTAGAGCATGGTGTACCTGTAAATTGCTTGGAAAGAAAATCCAACAATTAAATATGGAATATTTTTCATACAACATAAATTTATTTTTGTTTAGGAGATAGGATTATTATGGATACATACAATCATTATCGAAACTGTACCGATGTAAACAATATAATAGATAACATTAACGATATGTTACTTCCTAAAAATATGTATACAGCGTGTCATGGTAAAAATCATGCAATGTTTGTTGTTGATAAAGTTGAACATATCTTAAAATCATTATCATATGATTTAAGAATTATAGAGTTGGGTAAAATTGCAGCATTATTACATGATATAGGCAATATAGCCGGAAGATGGAATCATGCGTTAAAAAGTGCCGCATTAACAACGGTATTGATGGAATACCCTGTTCATTTATTACCGGATGAAAAAATGATGATTATTCAAGCAGTTAAAGACCATTCAAACGGTGAAAATATATCAAGTGCAGTGGGCGCGGCGTTGTTAATTGCTGATAAAATAGACATTACTAAAAAAAGGATTTTGCCTGTTAAGACTATTGACACATGGCATAAAAATCTTTTAGAAATTGATGATGTGAGCATATGCGTTTCTGATAAATCCATAATAATTAACTACATTACCACAGGGTTATTTTCCAAAGAATTATTGATAAGCGAATATGAAAAAGGATTTAATTTGCCAATAAAAGCGGCAAAATATTTGGGTTGCACTTGTTATTTCCAATTTAATGGTATTGGATAATAACGGTATTTATATGTGCATATCGACGCATATAAGAGTACA
>Ga0209755_10002926_pt1 | contig 22248 bp, 18 predicted proteins | sample TergutCo191P1_FD_187301 | JGI IMG/M metagenome (GOLD analysis project Ga0209755, IMG submission 187301) | Cornitermes sp. P1 segment gut microbial communities from Petit-Saut dam, French Guiana - Co191P1 (SPAdes) (version 2) | ecosystem: Host-associated > Arthropoda: Insects > Digestive system... | reverse complement strand
AATAATTTTTAAATGACCAACTATATTTCAAATTCTCAAATGAATAATCATTGGCCACCAGCCACAAGGCAGGATGTATCTGTATCAATTAGCTGATAACTCTTCCAAACGGATTCAATACTCCATACGTGAAAGTTACAAAGTACACATTTAATATAATTCATTTTATGCATTGTCATTTTACTCAATTATATACACCAAATGCATACAAAATGTGTAAAATTACAAGTTATCTGTATATACAATCTCTCCTACATATTTTACCAAACATTTGTCATCTTCAGGGAGACAACGATACAAAGAATTTATGCAAGTATAAAGTTAATAAGTCAGAATTTACATATACAGTGTTAAAAAAGTAGTAGCAGCTAAATATAACTTCATAAACATTACATTTTTAACAATGGATATACAAATTCCGACTTATTAATTTTACATTCATATAAATTCTTCTGCACTGTTTTCAGCCTGCAAATGGCAAACATCTGCCATAAAATGCAGCAGAGATTATGTATATAAAACCAACAACACAGGTAACTTGTAACTATATGCACTTTATATGCACCTGTGAAGAACATGTTTACCTGAATGCTACATCAATTAAAAATTAAACATTAAGAGAAACTTTGTTCATATTTTTTTCACTGCATCACTTATAACAGAATATAATTTATTGCATTTCACATTTTAATTTCATTACAGCAATGACATATTGACTACAAAGATGAACATACACCAAGGACTACAATAAACAATGAAATATATTTTAACCTCTGGGTGATGAATTTGGACATTTAATTTTCAGAGCACTCTTCATGTAAAATGTAAATATTTTATTAACCAAAAAAAAGATAACATTATGAAACACATGATCACTAGGGGGTAGCAGTAAGCCAGTCCCACATATAGTACACGTGGTGGCTGGAAGTTTACTACCACAGATATTAATACTTAGCCCACTTCATTTACAAATACTATGTAGAGGCAGATTTACCATGGCATTGCACACAAAAACTTGGTTTTTGGCTAGTTTAAGTGTGTGAAACCACATTAGACCATAAGAACCTGAAGAAGGTATGGGGGAGCTTTTCATGTCTCGTAACTTGAGTGCATGTGGTTGCTGCAAGTCCAAAATATGAAACAACCAAATCACAGGCATTACTAGCCTTCATGTGTTGTACGACTTGTGTAATATGCACCGTGAAAGTACACTTACAGTAATTTCCATAAAGTGTAAATTACTTTCTTCACTTAATTGTATAGGCTAATATGTGTGATAACTGAAAACGGTAATGGAAATATGCTCCTTATACATGAAAATTTTCATGTGCAATAAATTGGTGAAAAGAGTCCCGCTTTTTAAACTCAAACACTGTTCACGCATTCTTCATATGTATTAAAATATGTAACTCAGCCCTCGCAATTCATCTTGATTATCACAAATCAATGGCTGTAGCACAAGCATACAAATACACACCTCCCACAGCTGCTGCTACAGACTGCGCCAAAATGTTGGCTAGACCTGCCACAGTACCACTGTTTGCATGGCTTGGGCCAGCAACAGTAGCACCATCCTGCATCACAGCTGTACTGCTTGTGGAAGGTACAGAATTCCCAGACACATTTGCAGTAATAGAAGTGGCCCCAGAGACAGCTGATGAACCACCATTTTCATCACTTCCATGAGGTCCTGAACTGGCTGTTCTTAAGACAATCTCCTGTGCCTCCCCTCCAAAACGACCAGCTATGCGTAGTGAAATGACCTAAAACAAGGGGGGTTCACAATTTTAATTAGAAGATTGGGTAACCTTTAAGTCCCCCAACACATCCATTTCTTCACTTGCAGGTTAAGATAAAGGAGTTATCAAGTGTACCGTTCTATGTGCTGGACACAGCAAATGTGAAAAAGTAAGGGATGCAGGGTGCAATGCAAAAATGTTAAGTAATTTTTCCATAGATATCCAAACAACATGACTAGGTGTGCCATGTAATGTAAGATAAATTCCTGCGTTATGCATTGTTTTATTAAGCTAAAACAAATGCAGTACTGAAGATATGGAATGAGGGCAAAAGAAGAGCTGAAAATAAAATGTTCATTTAACAAAAAACAACAGTACAGAAAATCCCTTCTCTTCAAACTCAAATGAAAGGAAACTGCAATAAGTTTTACATGTTATCTACATTATATTCCTATATGATGCAGTTAATATACGTGGAGTGGTTATAACAGCATTGTACCTCTTTCTATCTTCAATGGCTGATGCCAAAAAGATCAAGAATTTATGAAGGAAATATTACTTCTTTTAGTCATCAAAAGAGATCTGTGTTCCTCTGGCTCTACAAACACACACACACACAAACAAAACAAAAAAAGTTTAAATATGCCATTATTAGCAATTTATGCAGTCTTCACAATTTTATACTTCGACTGAGGCTTAAAGTCGACATACACATTTCAATAATTACCTGATCTCCTTCAACCTGCACCGAGAGAATGCCAAGTTGTGTGAGGGCTTGGTCACCTTGCTGTGCCAGGTGACGCAGCCTCAGTGCTGCTTCTCTTGGGATGGTGAATGTCACTCGCACAGAATTCCATGGCTCCACTTTTGCAACACGCAGAGATTCACCTTTACCTAAACAACAGACATTAATATCTGAAAAACAGTCCTCCTCAGAAATTATTCCTATTGTAATTAGTATTTAAACCCTTACAGAGCAGTTGTTTCAAATTTATACAAACTTCTTTTCATTGGCAATACAAACTCCAAATCTTTGAATACTGCTGCTCATAGTGCCTAACACCGCAAAATGTTCATAACGAACAGTATATGTCACAATTTTAGATTACAAAATTTCAGGAAGAACTTTTTATATGCACTACAACTTTTCACATCTCAACAGACTGCTGCCCATCTGTGCATGGGAAGGATGAGGTGTCAGGTGAGTGAAGAAGACAACATAACAAGCAGCTTTATGAACCGTACTCCTCACTAAACATTAGTCAGGTGATCAAACCAAGAATGGGAAAGGTACAGCACATAGCATGTATGGAAAAAAGGAAGGGTGTATACAGGGTTTTGGTTGGGACACCCAAGGAAAATAAACCACTTCGAAGACATAGGCATAGATGGGAGGAAAATATTAAAATGTATCTTCAAAATGTGAGGTGGAGGAGACATAGATTGCGTAGATCTGGTCCAGGACAGGGGGAGGTGGTTGGCTCTTGTGAATGCATTATGAACCTTCAGTTTCTGTAAAACACGGAACATTTCTTGACTAGTCAAGGACCTGTTAGCTTCTCAGGAAGGACTCTGCTCCATGTTGTTTATCAGTTATGGAATGCTGTCCACAACATAATAAATAGGATGTTCTGAAATAACTCAATACAAAGAATACTGATGCATGAACAATCACTCATCTTAACCACACAAGTTAAACCAGACATGCGGACAGCCAAAATTATTTTCAAAGTCAACAGCATCCAAATTTTTTAATATCATCATCACTAGAATTAAAGAGGTGTTTCAGAGATAAAGCACAATATGCACTTGACCACACAGTTTCTCAATTTTTAATTAATGAACACTGTACATGATTATTTCTTGGCAATACATATAGTTCATCCTACATTCCACACATGCCACTCATGATTCATCACACTACACTCTATGTAACCACTGCACCAAAATAAACTTTAAACCTCCAATATCTCACTGATGTCTAGCTTTCAGTTAGTTACTCCATGCTCTTCTTCTTCCTCACTGTCCCTAATATCCAGTTGTTTCACCCTGATGGTATTCCCTCCACATACTTCCTAGCCTGCTGTTAGTAGTACATTTTTAAACTGGATCTGTTCACCTTCCACTAATCCATTTTTTTTATCTTATTTCTGCAGTGTCTTAATTTCCTTACTCTGGTAACTAAAATATCTTAACCTCTCACACTCTTGCTTGTCATTCTCCAATGACTCTTCTAGTATTCCACTCATTTATAGTTCATTTAATGATGTTCCTGGTATTTACATTGCATCCAAATAACAAATTGTAAAGCATGTGGGTCCTTTCAAGGACACAGAGTTGGCCAAAGGAATACAACAAGCAATAAGAAGTGAGACTACATTTTCAAATATACAACCTTACCTAGCAGTCAACAAAGCCACTGTATACCTTCACCACCACTCTGATTCCAAATTTTAACCTCTAAGGTAGAAAATGTGTAAATAATGGCAAGTTCACATGGCAAGCTGTTTCACAGAATTAACAAAGCATAATAATTGAAATCAAATGTTCATTTCAAATACAAACTGCTCCAGACAGTACAGTCCTTCTTGAGAAACCAAAGTTCCTCAGCTAGTCACAAAATTCTCCACATTTTATAGAACCCAAAACTTTATTACAGCATTCACAACAGCATGCCAACTGTCCCTATCCTGAGCCAGATCAATCCAGTTTAAGTCCCCCCGTCCTATTATTCAAAGATCCATTTTAATACATCCTCCCACCTATATCTAGGTCTTCCACATGGTGCTATTTGGAAAATACCATTTCAATTCTGAATCACAACTTACCAGTACACAGCAAGTCACGCAATCCCTGCACAATTAATTTAAACTTCTCAGGGAAGCTCGGATCTTTGAGATCACCTTCACATGTTATAACTGTCTCAATCAGATCACCATCACTGTCTGCTGCCATCTCTGAAAACACAGTATCAACTATGCTACAGTACATAATTTCACCTAAACACTCTTCAGCACTGAGCTCTGTGGATCCATTTCCCCTACAATATTCCAGCTTCTAGGAATGCAGAAATGATTCCCAAACTGTAATCAACACTACAAGAAATCAAACTCACACAGATCAGACTGACTTCAGTTTAAGGCAAACTTACCAAAAAATTTCAATAAGACCCACTCTCACAGTATCTGTATCCCTTAACGTACAAGTACTTCATATTTTAAACAAGCTACGCATTAATTCTACAGTGGTAATAAAAACAATGAATCTGGAACCATCAAACAAATTAGAAATTGCTCAATTTATGACTTTGTACCACTCAAATATTAATTGGATGTAAGGTACAAACGTTATCCTTTTAGGAACTATAAATTCCTCATTTTAATATGAATTTGGTAATCAACAAAAGTATACTTCTATGCACATTCTTTAAAACTTAACATTACCTCCATAACCAATGCACTTCAGATATGGGTGTTTTTGGGTGTATCAATGTAATTTAACCTAGGGAATGTTCTCCTGAAGGATGACATATACCTCCTGAATGCCCTGGAACATACCTGTGGTTAGGATATGTTATCCAGTGTACTTAATTTAGAAAACTCCAGACAGTGTAACATTATTCTTGACATAATTCTGTGCTTGTATTAGGATTTTCTATAACTGATGCTGTATTAAGAATGCCGTTTCATTTAATGAAAAGCATTACACAACAGTATGGATTGTAACATTCAGAAATAAATTACATTCTCATATTACACAATGAAGTTGACAGAACAGCATTAAATACACAAGTGCTACATCACAGTCCCCTGACACCCAACAAAGGACATACTACCACCCATAAATATTCTGGCACCAAGCACATAACACGTTGTGTCCATTTATCTGTATGTTTGTCCAGGACCCAGGGACTTGGCTGGCCATTCAACAAGACCTCAATGTTCACTCAATCTGAGACGAACTTTCAGTTAAAGAAACTCATTCACCCGTACAGCATGCAACAATGGCCCAACCAGTTTGATGTGAAGTCTATGGCAAGCATGGTAAACATACCGATCAGACTCACATAGTCCCACTCTGGCTGGGAAAAAGTTCCGCTCCTATCAACTTGTATGTCACTCCAATGGTAGCTCAATCCAGTGATTATGAACAGCTATGGATCCTGCTGCAACACAAACAATTAGTCTAATAAAATATACAATAAAATATGACAACAGTTGTGCTATGTCATAATGTATTTCGACAGCACAACGTAACATTTAAAATAGTCATCTTAATCTACCCTCCATATGTTAAGTTTGGAAGATAAGACAGGAACCCACAACATACAGAATGAGGTCGTTTCTTACTAAATTTGGTATTCCATACTGTGCAATTCAAACAGTTTTAAAAACAGTACACTTCCTTCTAGCAATAAGGAGCAAGAAACATTTTATAAGATTCAATTTATACTCAAAAATGTCATTAGATAACTCCATGATTACATGCAGAAGTTGGCAAACAATACTTCATTACAGAACCCTGTCTCTTCTTAAACATTAATATCAACCAAGAGACCACAATCTAAATTTTCAGATTCCCTAAAATTTGGTTCCAACATGGCTTTCTATTTGTAGTGTCATATCCCACAACTTTCTTGAAGCTTGGGTCACAGAACCCAATATATACTGCTCACAGTGGTGGTAAAAAGGTGTAAATGGAATGAAGAGAACAAAAACAGAAACACAGAAAGAAGAATATGATACCTAGAAAGTTTTAACATGCCAAACACTACAATCATACAAATACAATATGATTATATCACAGCAATACTTCAGACTAAATACTGCAACTAAGCTCAAAGAAACTCCACATAGGTATGTACCTGAATATTTTTAAATAATTTTAAGGAAACAATCAACTAAAGGGGGGATTCCAAATATTAATAAAAAATCACAATTTTGAAATTTTGATGGAACAGAAGTTACTCAATAAAATGTGTTAGCCATACAGTTATGATTTTGAAGCATGGGCAGTTGTGTAAGAATTATGACATAATTTGTAAACTTCCACAGTGGATCCCTTATGATGGAAACATCACACCATTATTCAATGAAGTTCTGTGATACTTCATCTATCAAACCATCTGATGACGAATGCTTGTTAGATGTCAAAATGTGGTGGCAAAAGAAAAGCCATTAATGATTGTACACACTGTACGGTTGTGCAGTAGTAATTCATCACCACCACCACCATCACATCAGCAACAACACACTATGAGCCATTCTGGTTTGTTCCATCGTTATGTGTGCTGGTCTCTCCAGGTCAACCTGTTTCTTCTGCTGGTTGAAATGTATTCACACGAAAATTTGGGAACTATCATTCATTCTTAACAAATGTTGTGTCCACTTGCATCTATAATATACCACAATTTAATTTAAATTGTACATATTTAGTTCCTCGCTTATTTTGTTTTATGGTACTACGTAATATACATCCTGCAACTGAATTCAAAACTTTTATCTCTGTTATCTAAATTCTTCTTTCAAGCCGTTTCATTAAACAACAATTCTCACATATGTATAGGAGCAATGGCACAGCCATTACCTTATGTAATTTCAACAAATCTTCTCTATTATTTGTTTTAAACATGCACTGAATTCTTCCTGTCAGTAACACATTTATGCAGGAAAGAAAGAAAGAACGAACGAACGAAAGAAAGAAAGGCGTATAAATGAATGAAATGACAAAAGACCTTATTCGATTTGGGACTCTGATATACTGCCCACATTGCTATATTATGCAATGTAAATTGAAATACTGGATAAATTCAGCACCTCAGTGGTTTTCAGCTAGTACACCACAAATTGGCAAGTGATCTAACAAGGATTATTTTGCGGAAACTCACGAGAAAGTAGAGGCCTGAACACATATTTTGTGAAATGCTATCTGCAATATTTTCAGACTAGCCTCAATGACTACATTAAAATTACGGTGTAATACTGTTCAAAAACCACAGAAACTACAATAAATATCATTTACAAGGTGTTAATGTTTGTTTTTTCACACAGATTGCTCCCCTCCAAAAGAGCTGTATGAATGAAAATTACGAATAATGAACGTTACTTAATAATGGGTACATCCAATGGTATCTCAACATCTTATTATACTGTATGGCAGCCTTCAAAAAGGCAATGTTAAAAATATCTACAACAGCCTGGAACTAAAATATTTATATCAAATCCTACATACCATACACATAATTTCTGAACAACCAACCATTAGCATCAAGACTTATAAACTACTTGCTAAATGACCCATATCACACACCTGTGGAAAACATTCCATGAAACTGGTCTTCTGGGATATTACACCATGTATGGTATGGAAGTTTGCTACCTACACTTTCAAAGTAGCCTTAATTACCAGTGTATATAGTGTCATACACCAGCAGACACTGGTAACACTGTGACAACTTCAAATCACACATGCACCACAAATTGAAGAGTTACTGTCAGTTGTTAATGTGTTTTATGCAACGGAAAGGAAGTTACTCTCTTTCACAACCAATGATGAAAGGAAGTGATAATGATGGAATTACATAGTTTACATGCACAAGAAGTCACTATCAGTAACCATACTGAAAGTGTGATCTCCTACTGACTATATATTAACCAAGAAACAAATGAGCTACCAAAAAAAGATGGAAATATTTATGACAATGATCTGTTTCATAAAATTCATAACTGACCAACTAGACACAGCACTGGGAAGGATTAGGATTATCATGCAAGGGATACAGCCAAGCTTGCACATGGTTTCTATAACAGGCTGCCAGGACAATTAGTCAGTTACTGGCAAGATTAGTTCTGGAGTCAGAAAACAAAAGACATAAAAAATTTGGGGAGAAGCAAAAATGTACCACTAAGCTGATGCAGTGCCTCTACCAAATTTGAATAGTATTTTCAGTCAAAATAAGACAGATGTGATGAAGACAAAAGCTGTATCTCTTTTAATTTTCCTTCCTGCAATAAAATAAAGGCTGAACTAACCCTGTTTAAGACAACGGCAACATACCAACTCCATAACAAACTACCACCACGGACATAATGCCCTACAAACACGACATAAATGTCATTACCTAATAAAATTTGGGCTGAAGTCACAACTTTTAACCTAGCAAATTATATATTTATGCAGAGGAAACATTTTAGTAATCCAATGAACTCCACAGGAAAGTCCTTAGGCAGTAAGTAGGTGCTCAGTTCAAGGAATATCCTATTTTGTAAAAAACTGAATTCTTAATTATTCACAAGATGACCTTTAAGCTCTGGTTGGGACACAAGTCTATTCTGAGGTTTTTCATGGCTTTCCTATGTCCCTCCAGGCCAGCTCCCGAAATTAAGGTACGGGCATTTCCTTCCACATACATTCCAATTCATTATTCACACAAGTCTATTCTAAAGTTCTTCATGGTTTTATGTCCCTCTAGGCCAGTTCCTGAAATTAGGGTATGAGCATTTCCTTCTACACATATTCCAATTCATTATTAATCAACCATCATATCATTCAACAATACTCAGTCTGAACTGCTGAGTATTGTTACATAAACCACAAAATGACAACAAACTCCTTTGCTAAAAATTATTTTGAAAGTATTATATCATCTAAGCCTATGTCTTCCAAGTGATACCTTCTATTCAGGGTTTCTTGTCATAGTGCATAATACACTTCCCATCTCAGCAATGAATGATACATGGCCCATCCATCTTATCCTCCTACATTTAATTACACTAATACCATACTTACATGAGACAAAAAGCTTTCCTAATTCATCATCTCATAAATAAGGGATCACTTTATAATCATGGGCAAAGTTAAACACATTCAGTATACATATTTTCCTAACAACTGCCAACTACAAAGGGACATTAGCTTACATATGGAGTAACATCATTTGGGTATAAAGAGTATTTAGTGAAGACTACAAACAATGTTATGCAATTTCATCCAGCCACTGTTCCTTCCTCTTAAACCCAAACACTCCCCATAGCATCTGTTTCTCAAATTTCCTTGATGCTGCAAGATATGAGGTTCTCAGAGTGGTGTTGCTGAAAATTAAGGTCTTCTGGAATGTGACACTCTATCCTTTGGTGTGCAGTTCCTGACGTTTGGGAAACAATGGTGCCTTCACCCTCAAGGGTCAAACTTCTTGGAATGCTCACCAATGAAGAGGATGAAACTACATTCTTTCAAAATGTTGAGCACCAACCACCCAACAACACAAAATCACAGCTCACAAAACAAAATCCTCATCCAGCACATTCTTCCCTCAATGTGGCAAGCCAAGTTTCAACTGCGAAAACCACACTTTAGTACAGTTTTGTCAACATACTTATAAAGACAACAGAAGGCAAAAATCAGACTCTGAGATTCTCATGACAGTCATGTACAAAAAAACAACAATTTTAATGACTGAACAGCAAGCATTCCTCATACTTAATCTACTCATTAGTTCCTACCAAAAATAAGTTTTATTAAAATCACTCTACACAGTTTTAAGGATTTATTAGCTATCATAACATTTTTATTCTGCTGCATTCTGGTGTCAAGATATAAATATTTATTTAGTTTTCTTTGGAAAAGAAACCTCCTTAAAGGCACATAATACAGCTTTTGACTTTTACTTACAGTATTAATTTTTCTCCCAATCAAATGACATCATTACGAGAGACAACAAGTTGATGTGTGCCACTCAATTCTAAGCTCTTCCAGAGAAATTTAAGTCTCTCTCTGACAGCAGCATATAAAGTTCACCACCACCAGTAACAATAACTGACATGACTGACAACCAGTTCCATTCAGCACCAATCATACCACCACCAACACCAACAACTGACATTACCCTCAACCAGTTCCACTCATCAATCATACTAACACCAACAACAATGATAACTGACACGACCCTCAACCAATTCCATTTATCACCAACCAATCACACTCATATGCAGTTAATGTCAGTCCATCTGTGACCTGGTATCACTATGTACTCCATTACATAGATTTCTTATAAATCTACATACAAGCATTGCAGTGAAAGTTGTCTAGCAATTACAATTTTTATTACAATCAGACAAAAATAATGGACACTTTACATGGTTTACATGCATTTCTGCAAGCATATAAAGCACACTTCATCTGTAACTTTCCAAAAATTAATCAGGATAAAATGTTATTGTAACAAGAGTAAACAAAAATGAAGCACAACATATACTCCATCCTCCCAATGGCACTACACAGTAGACCCCTCCTCATTCACAAGTATACTCATACTGTGGTTTTGCTTATTTGCAGAATTCCCTAGTCTCATAGTGTAGGTGCCTTGCTCATTTGCAATTGTTTATGCACAGGTGCATGGCATAATACACCAGCAGTTGCATTAGCCCAACTGTTTCTCAGTTGCTATCTTGAATATGATATGGAATGTGATTTTCACTTACTTTTCACAATTTCTTGAACTGTATGTTACCCTCACATTTTAATTACATTTAGAAAGTGTAAGACACATGCTGAAAAGAAGCTGAAGGACAAAATAAGAGAAAACTGATGTTTCTGTTAAAGTAAGTGGAGTTGTTGGATAATTCTGAAAAGGGAACAAGAGCTGCAGACATTGGATGCCTTGCAATGCAATGAATCAACAACTCATTTCATGAGGACAAATAAGGTCAGGGGAAGTAAGACAAGTGATCCTTCCTCAAAAACATGGCAAAAGCCTTGTGTGTATAGATGGAAGATGACATAGAAATGTCTGTCAGTAGGCATGCTCTGAAAAATTTAACATTCAATGTTCTTCATGTCCTTCAAAATGCATTGGGGCATCCAAAGTGTCTTTGTCTTGACCATCTGAATATCAAAATTGAGTATATGTCCATGTATGAAATGGAGGCTTGTCCAGGCACCATACAAGGTGGGAAAACTGACGATTAACTCTTTCTTCACAAAAGCTTCTCTCTCTCTCTTCCAACATGCATTCTACATTGTTCATTCACCCAGACACCTTTCAGTCAAGAAAACAGAGATCATTCCAATAACACCAACACTAAAGTTTACAAGTTTATTACTAATCAAAAATTTATACATTATCATGCCTCATATTTCCCTTGTTATGTAACATTTTCCTCATTAGGTCTTAACTTTGTGCATTGCAGTTTCATTGTTTGCAGGTATTTTCAAGATATACCAGCCATAAATAGGAATGGTTTGCTGTGATTACATAACAGGAATTCTTATTTTTGTGTCATCTCATAATAAGAACTATTCAGCTGAATCTAATTACATTTAAACTGTTTTCACAAATCTCTCCAAAGTCACATCTATGTCCATCTGACCTTGCATCAGCACCTAAACCGACGTACAATTTACTTGAAATCTGACATGAATGACTTTTACTATTCAGAAATTCCAATTTACTTCTGCCACAACCCACAATAAAGCCCTATTTTCTTAAACCCATAAACAGATTTAATGCACTGTCACAAATCAATAACAGAATTTTATAAACAAAGCAAAAGTAAACTCAATAAACTGCAAACAGTGCCGCCAGTAATTATGTGTACATTATGAAATACACCTATTCCAAATTTGTATCATTTTGATATCAAACTTGTACATGCATACTTACATCGGTCCCCTCTCAACAACACAGAAACATGCAAAAGACTCAATACAAGCAACCCTAACTTTTGTAATCTTCCAGTACCCACCCTAAGTAATACGAACAAGGCACTCACACAAATTTCTCTCAAGTGACCAATTCAATGTACGAAATTTTGTGTTTTCTAATGTATCTTAACATAATATTCCCTTCAATGGTGACCTCAGCAAACTGAATGGACCTTCCTTATATTCACAAACTGCCGGACTTGGTGCTCTATATGGTCATGAATACCTTTAACAAAACTGTAAACTTAAACATCTCTGTTGCTGGAAATGGTCAGAATTTAAAATTCACAATCACTGAAGAGTTAAAAACAAAATCATAAGACGGTAAGATCACCATGTTGTACGTATGCCATTTCAGTTTTAGTCTTGAAATTATTCAGAGTACAAGATGCAGAAAAAAACAAGGAACAAGATAACATTTTTGTAGCATGTAAAACAATATGGCTGCTGTGAAAATTTTCTTTACCTACAGATTTGATGACAATACCTAACAGACCTTCTGTGAAATTTGGTATGGAGAGAGATCATAAACACAGTATACCTACATACATACAGGATACTGTTTCAAGGATACATACACAAATAATAATAATAATAACAATGGTGCACAGGACTAAAAATCTATGCATCCAGAAAGTACACTTTATGAGTTGAGCTCAGAAATTGTTGTTCATACAAACAATATGGACAGGAAATTTTACACCTTTTCAATATAATCAATGTTGGGTTACAAACATCTGTCCACATGGTCATTGGTTTGCAGAATCTACTACATCTAACAGTGGATGTCAAATTCTAATGACATGCCAGCCCTAAAATTGACAGTCTGGTGGATCTGTAATTGTGCATACACATAATATGAGTAAGCCCATATTTTTAAAATGCTGTCTCACTGCAGGCAGTTTGAACTCAGAGAATGTATGCTACCATTCAATTCAGATTCTTCTGTCTTCCAGTTTGCCATCCAAAAATATAAAGCATATAAGATACAAGATTAAAATTTTGCCTGTTATTTTCACAAGTGTGCAAGCTGGTCTTTCACAATGATGGAGGAACTCAGGCTGAGCTGTTTGAGAACAGGGTGCTGAAGAGACATTTGGGCCTAGGAGGGACAAAGAAAGAGGCAGCTGGAGATAACTGAGTAATGAAGAGCTTTATGATCTGTACTCCTCACCAAACATTGTTTGAGTGATAAAATGAAGAAGAATGAGATCTGGACATGAAGTATGTATGGGGGAGAGAAGATGTACATATGAGGTGTTGGTGGGTAAACCTGACAGAAAGAGGCTACTTTAAGATCTAGACATAGTTGGGAGGATGATATTAAAATGTATCTCTTGAAGAGTGCGTGTTGTGACAACTTGATTAGGGAAGGCATGTCTACTGGATTGATCCAGCTCACGACAGCAACAAGTGGAGGATTCTTTTGAACACAGTGATACACCTTTGGGTTCCAGAAGACAAAGAAAATTGCTAACTAGCTGAGGAACAACCAACTTAACAAGGTCTCTCCAACATGGAGTCTGTGTCTAATTTCGGGACAGGAGACAGCTGTTACAAATTATGTTAAGGCAATTACTGTATACAACATGAAACAAAAACATGGCAGGTGCACAAAAACTACATACAGCTTTCTGGAAGTAATGAGTAATCTGCAGAAAGTACTCATATGAAATACTATTAGGTCACAGGTGACAGAGAAAACCACAAATGCTGAATAAAACAAGTTTTTAAAAGTTTATTTAGGAAAACATGTACTACCACTAACTTGTGAGCCATCTTTGCATTTCCTAACCTCAAAATGTATAAAATTACAGTTTCACCTGCTTTTAGCAAAACAGAAGTATACAGACACAGTGTTTTAGATAGCAAAGTGCTACGGGCAATATCTGGACCTAAAATAAACGTAGTAACGGAATGAAAAAGATAATTACATAATCAGGAACTTCATATCTCCAATGTTCACCACATATTTTTAAGAGTGATCAGAAAAAGCAAGATGTGACTTCAACCAGATCACAACAGGATGCAAACGGGCTCATAAAAAGTATGATATTTCATCATCAGCTAGGCAAAAATGAGCTCCTATATACCCCGTGTCACAAATTTAATTATAACAAAGACGGTAACAGCATAGAACTTTGACATTACAGTGCAAATTATTAGATAATTGCACTGAACAATTAAAAAGATTTAATATTACCTGACATTCCCACTACACAAATTCACACCAATTATGGAAAGAGGTTAGATATTTCCATCTCCAACCTGGCCTTTCAATTGTTTACTCTCTAACAGGATTTGCCACCAAGCTTTTGTATTCACTTTTCTCCCAAACATGGGCCACACATACAGCCTTACTGCCTTGACTGCACTACAATATGCAACATACACAAATCATAAGACTAATAATAATTTTTGCGGTTTTATTATGACACCCCACATTTTGAGTTCTGGCACTTACAATCAACATCCTTTACTTTGTGAACTTCCGTTTCAAGCTTCCCAAGAGTTTAACACCATATGAACACACATTCATGTACAGCAAACACAACATCCACTGTCACTCACTCAAAGCAGAAGAGTACTTTTTGCATGCTGATATTCACTCAACCAGTTAAGATATCACCTACTTTTTATGACACACAGTTTCATTACCTCTTTCACCACTTGACATTATCTGAATCCAGTTCACACCCTACCAACCTATTCTGTTTAACATCAATTTTAACATTATATTTCTACCTACACATAGGTTTCCTTAATGGTCTTTGATCTTTATATCTGTGCATTAATCTCTTAGTGATGATCCATTTTAATATTACCCCCCAAATTCTGCATGTTGCGAGAGCAGTCTTCACTTCAGAATGTCCAATAACAACTCTGTATGCATTTCTGATCTCTCCCATATGCTATATGGTCTTTCCATCAGAGCCTCTCACCAATTTGGCACCAAAATTAAGTGGCCAAAGTGATCTGCATAAGATTACAATTGAAATGGGGTTGTATAAGTGCAGATACATTACATAACATTCAGCACTTTAAGCATACCACTGCATGATATATACGTGTAACATTCAGTGTCAAAGGGTCAATTTGCTCATCTAAATAATGTCTGATGACAAGCGCAAATTATGAAGCAGCCCATTATGCAGTTCTCTCCACATCTTGTTTTCAAACACCTTAATCCAATGCACTTCCCCTAGTGCACAATGTGAAGTTTAGACTCATACATGCCACAAATAAAATTACAGTTTTCTATATATTTATCTTTATAATTTTTGAGAGATGGGAAAACAGGTGGCTAGCACTGTTTAGAAATTAACACAGAATAAACAAACACAAATGGCTTTTAAAAGTGTTAAACAAGTGTCAAGATGAATCCACATTTGTGGTAACTATGACACAAAATTATTTAATGTATATATGTGTTAACTGTGCTATACAGATACTGCATAAAATTGTGTACAAAACTGAAACTAGCCTAATTCATTGTAAGAAAACTTAAAATCAAGACCAACTATAATTAACCAAACTTAACCCCAAACAACCAAACCCTTGAGAAGCTACTACTTCCCCACCTAGGTATGATATTCCCTGCATTTTATGGAACATGAAGGTTCAGTACCAATTTCAACAGCTAACCCCTGGTTTCTATCCTGTGCCAGATGAATGCAGTTCACACCCTTCCATCACATTTCTATAAAACCCATTTCAGTATTATCCTCCTATCTATGTGTAGGTCTTTCAAGTGGCATCTGTGCTTTAGGTTTCTCCATAAAAATGAATGCATTGCTCTTCTATTCTCTGTTGGTCTGCTGCACATCTTACTTCCCTTGATTTGATCCCAATAAAATACAGCAAAGAGTACAAACCATAAAATTCCTAATTATGCATTATTCTCCAGCTTCCCATTACTTCCTCCCTCCTAGATGCAAATATCTTCCTCAGCACTCCGTTCTCAAACACCTTTAGCCTATGTTCTTCCTGTAATATAAGAGACCAATTTGGAAAGTTTGTGGACCCTTGGCTTTCATCCTATATACCACTATGAACAGTCTGCAGCATGTGTACCTAAATAACTAGAAGACAAAATCAGTCAATAGTGCTAGGAACACTAGAAGCACTACCACAATCAGTAATCTCTAGTAAAAATCAAATTAAAGAGCATCTATATAACCTGTGTGTGCATTTTTGTAAACTACTCTTTTCTAAAACAACACGAATATAGGAGAACTGTTAGTACTTGCAACATGATCTAGTAACAGCAAGTGCACACTTACTTTCCAAACATACAAAGTATTCCATATCCCATGCCTCAATATTTCACTTAAAACCCAAGTACAGCATATAATAAACAAACTGCAGTGTCTGACCGAGAGGTAAGATGTGAAAAATATGTAACAGCAGAAGCAATCAGTTGTTTTAAAAGCAAAACCCAATTAAAAACAAATTATGATGCTACAGTGTTAATGTCTCAATGGAAATCCGTGATAGACATAGGCTCTAGTGCTTGTCATTCTTCCAATCAGGGAAGTTCAAGCAGTTTCCAGACTACTAGTAGAACTGACACAAACCTACTACACAACAAATTAAACTTGATTCTCATTATAACACATTATGTAAATTGTCCACTATTACAGTTACACCGCTGACACCAATGTACAACATTTAGTTATACTGTGTGGTTTCCTCCTGTAAGTTTAATAAACTTCCAAACTGGTCCCCACTCAAGGTCAATGACAAATTTTCAGAGAGAATATTCAAGAAAAGCACTCATTTAATTCCATCACTTTTCAATTATCATTCAGCTAATCTGTCCAGTAATAATAAAACTGGTGCTAAGTTTGAAAATGTTACACCCAACAGCACATGTTACTTCCACCAACTGCTGTATCAGTTTCATTTGTAATGTATTAGGCTATATGTAAGTCATTTCTGCATGCAATTTTATGGGAGGAGCATCCAATAACTCCACCTGTGCAGCTCAATGTTATGTGGGAAGGTACTAGATTACCTTACTGCTTATGTGCATGCCTGTCTATAATAAACTGATGCACTATATGAAATGAGTTAACAAACAGAAGCCCAGTTTCATATCAAACAAAAATGTGACTCATTAAATACACAAATATTGCAGCACAAAATACACATGCTGCATGACATATGGACTAAACCGTTTACACAAAAACCACATTCTTTTCACTATCATCAACTGGTACAGTATATACACACACACACACATATAGACTGTGATCACCCACTAACTTAAAATGCGAAACCATTCTTCAACAAATCATTCACTGACAAACTCCAATGTACAATATCACATTACACCAAATACAAATATGCCTCACAAACCTACTAACAATTTAAGAGCACAACTACTTCTAAATACTACACAACATCTAAAAATGTGTATTTACTTTATGCACTAATTATATTCTTGCAGTCACTTAAAGCAGAGTTAATCATAAAAAACACTGAAACATGGGCTACAACGTTGCTACCACAAACACAAAAATCCTCTATGCCTACAGAAACTACTTATCTATAAAAACTTGATCCTTGCACATTAAAACCTATACCACAGCTTTAAAATCGTCATCAAGGATAACAGACATCATTCTAGTCACTGAACTATGGCCATTCTGCATATTTATGCGATCGAGATACATAAAATTGGCAATTAAATCAAACTGAAAGGGTGAATGAATCGAAACTCTGAAAATATACTTTAAGAACACATTATCCTGCGGGTCATTTTCAACAAATACATTTTCTTCAATGAACTTGACGTCAAACTGACATTAAAGTTGGAATTTTAAAAATGCCTGTAATTCCTAATCGAATAATTATAACTGCGTTTTTAGTATCTATTAACACAAACATAAGGAAAGATTAAAAATACAAACCTCCTAACAGTATTAAGTTAATGCCAGTCCATTCCTTAACCTCCCCATGTTATGAATCAAAGTATACCCACGACGGGATATCTACACATTTATGTTGAATATATCACTTTTGCACGTATTTCGTAAACCGTTCACATTTATATATTTTAAAGGGAAACACAACAAGATCCACAATAATATTAACACCTATAATGGGCACAAGTGCTTAATGCTTTCCGAACAAGCGTTCAAGGGGAATCCGACCTCCATTTTGTGACATGGGGGAGTGGAAAATCCGCTTCTGCAGCATGCTCGGAAACTTCCGTCAAAACTACATACAACATTATTTTGACGACCAAAATAACTACTAAACACACACAAAATTAACACCCAACAACCCAAACACCTTAAAAACCTTTTCAAGTATCGGAAAAACCTAAATTCATGTCTAATTTATTCATCCTAGATTCGAAAACCGATCCCATGAAGATGGAAAATCTTTCCTTACCCCAATTTTAGACTACCATATACGGCGTTAAAAAACACGATACCTACCTTGCGTCAGTCACAATAAAAGTAAAATACATCCATTGCATTGAATTCTTTCACAACTTATCACATCTTACCTACAAACGAAGAAAAAGCGGGCATAATTTGGACGAAGTCATAAACGCCATGGAACAATAACAAGAGCCGCCATTTGCAATGCTCCGAACTGACATGCGCAAATCAATCAGTGGAATTATGGGTATCCTTCCCGCCACACGACAGGTTGAAATAAGAAAATGGAAACGTTCTATTGGTAGGAGTTACGTCTGCCATTGCTCTATTGGACTACACACACACACGAAAAAGAAACCTAGGAAACCTGTACCTCCAGGACTGCATAAACGGGATCATAGTTAATCAGAAGTAACCAAAAATTCGTACACCCATTTTGCTAGTGTCTGCAATTCTGCTGTTTTGTTCCCATTTCTGCACGTAATTGTATACGCCCCGACTCTTGATACATTGTACGCACAGTCAGCGTTTTAAACTTATTACATTATACGGGTCAGGACTCAGTGAGAACTTTATTCATCTAAAACAACACATACACACACTAAAATATTTCATCGAGACATATTGGCCTGCCAACTGTACAGGCAATATGAATGCTGCGGCCGTGATGACGTCATTTAACCCCTGCCAGGGCTGTTACACACAGCAACACATAATGGGGGGTTGAAATGCCTTCACATATGCTCCATATGCTACAATTACACAACGATATTCACCGTTATTACAGTTAAGATGGTTTTTATTGATAAATATGTACATGTACATATGACACCAATAACAGAAGCTGGCCATTGGTTTTTATTCAGTTTAGAACCCTGCCTACAAATTTGCAATTATATATTAACTCACCCATCTGTAAAGGAAAAACACAGCCCATTAAAACATCAGGCAACATGCTTGTATGAGTCTCAAAACATTTAATACAACTTTATGAAAACATGACAAATCATAATTACACAAAATGACAATGTTCTTTTCTGCATTCTGAACACTTCACACAGTTCTTAATTCATTTTTACAGTACACTACAACATACCTACAAAACATCTATTGACAACTGATTGTGATTCATTAGATTAACAACTCTTGAAAACACCAGCTTTTCTCATCCTTTCAAAATCTTTCTCTGCATCATAATTCCTGAAAAATGAAAATACAACATATTATATTCAAATAAAACACAATGTACACACTTCTACTTTGCTTACCACAAACCAATGTTAAAAATCCCTGTGCATAATGCTAAATGTCTCCTAGTACTTCATTTGGTTTGAGAAATTGCTGTTCTGTAAAATATGAACAGGCTTAATATTATACTTACTTGTAGAATTCTGCATATTTAGATCTCCGGGCATCCACATAGAAAACCTTGAATACAACTGTAGCAACAGCACTAAGGGCAAGTGCTGCAGGAAGATGAAACTTCATACTAGATGCTAGTAATCCTCTCAACTGGGGTTTGGGTATCTTTTGCACAGATTTTTCAGCCATCTAGAATGCATTATTGAAAACCCTTTCATTATGAAACCAAACAGTTCATCTAACAACTTAACTTATTAAGTAAACAAATAGTTTATAGCTGCCGTCAAACACAACAATAGTATATTTAATTATTAAACACAATGTTGTCTTATACAAAAATAACTTAACCACTTACAATTTTGCATGTTAGGATGGCTAAAAACTTTCACACATAAAATAATTCTTGGTTTTCTAAACAAAATTGCAAAGCTATTCAATCAAGTCTAGTATGTTTAAACCACGGCTGTCTTTAATGTGCTATGTAACACTACTTTGGCATTCAGCCAAATGAACCAAGAATTGACCTTTGTGTAGATCGGCCAACTGGAACTGAACTTGGTTGATATCTTTCCCGGATATGCAGTATTATATCGATATACATCTCCCATATGTCATTAGCTGCATCTATTACGATAATTATTAAATGATATGAACTATTACAACGCTTATCTAGTCACGTACACATTTTGTACCCATAAATGTATGCAACAAACACAATATATTAACATTTGTGTAGGTAACTAAACATACTAACACACTTACCGTCTCTTACCAAGTTCTACTTTTTACACGTACGAAAGCAAAAATTTTACAATGCAATCTACAGTTTCATCGACGGCACTGACAAAAAAATATGGCAGGCACAACCCAAAACTTGATGACCGTTCCCAAACTCAGAGATTATATACAGCTTGTGATCCAAATCCACGGTTACAAGATGTATTGCGCAATGTATTCTGCGGATACAGACCAAGTTCGAAACGTGTGTGATGAAGGTCTTTGCCCAATCATTATTCTCTGTGGAAATAATTGCAGACCACTCACAGATGAGTGTTAAAAAAAATTACTGCAAAGGTAAACGAAAAAAATGTTCTTGTAAGATGGTATGGAGTTGTAAACAACTTTTTTATATTTCCAAACCTCCGCAAGTAGCACCAAACAAATATATATATATATATATATATATATATAATGAACGGACATGCATTGGAATCCCAATCCTCACCCTATATACAAGGTAGTTGTGTTCCTGCCCAAATATTAGATGAAAATTTTGTTTTCTGAATTCATCATCCGAAAATCAGTAGTTTATAATCGTCCACAGGGTTGGTAAAAAGTTTTGCACAGATACTTTCCTGAAATTTATGACTGAACCGGGTAGGGTGGTTGGGGGTGTTGGGTGTTGCAATATATGTGGTTACAAACAGCAACTAAGGTTACACTGCCTTCAAAATATGTTTACTAACACATTAATATAGCAAGAACATACACACACATAAATTCCACACACTTAGTTTACCACCAATATTAAGAATAAAATGCAGATTATTATCAATATATATACATGAATAAATTTATGTACATTAGGTACATGAATATGGAATTACATTTACATGCTGACAGTCTGTTCTCATACTTTCATTTCCCTTCAGCAAAGCATACAGTGTATTCAGCTTCTTACCAACATGCTTCTACAGATTATTACTTGGATAAATATTTGTCCCTGACCTATCCTTATTATTCAAAAGTACAGGATCACAAAAGGATCATATATTTTTCAGCACGTGGTACTTTGCTGATCACTAACCGGCCATCATAGCTAAGAGATGCAAATGTCCATGGGTCAGCTGATGACCATTCAATGCTATAAACAGAATCTTCATGTTCATTGTATGTTGCCAACACACCATCTTCCAACCTAAAGCCAAAATTAAATAAATTACTTACTTACTCCATGGTGCAGGGTCCTTCCTGAGCAGCTGACTGGCTTGCAGCTAGTCAAGAAATTCCCCGCATTTCACGGAACCCGAAGGTTCATTACCGCACTCACA
>Ga0209755_10002925_pt1 | contig 22251 bp, 10 predicted proteins | sample TergutCo191P1_FD_187301 | JGI IMG/M metagenome (GOLD analysis project Ga0209755, IMG submission 187301) | Cornitermes sp. P1 segment gut microbial communities from Petit-Saut dam, French Guiana - Co191P1 (SPAdes) (version 2) | ecosystem: Host-associated > Arthropoda: Insects > Digestive system... | reverse complement strand
GGGGGGGGGGCAGTGTTTGCTGATGCTGTCAGAGTCTGAGACTATAGAGTCAATTGTACTGAAATGACTATTAAGATGGAGGACTGGTGGAATAATACTGGCAGGAGAAAACTGGAATTACTTGGAGAAAAACCTGTCCTGTTGCTACTTCATCAAGTAGAAATTTCACATGGGCTGCCCTGGAATTTATAATAACCTCTGAAAGTTGAAAATGTTTTACAGTTTTTGTTGGAAAATTATGAATATCATGCCAAGAGTCTGCTGAGAAAATTTTGTCATAAATGCAAATGGCTGAAACTTTGTAAATTTAATTTTTATTCTGTTCTTACAAATATAGTCTTTGGGCTGTTTTCGTGCTTACTTAACTTCATATATTTTAATGTTTCCTTTACAGATCTGTTAAGATTGTGTAAACTAGCTAGCTGCAAGTGTTGCTTATTAATTCTAAGTGATGGATCTGGTCTATTAATGACTCATTTATTTGATGTTATATGATATATACTGTGACATCCCAGTTTAAATTTTCTTGCACTTGGTGAATTTTCTTTTGAGTCATAACTGAAGCCAGTGTAGTAGTAGTAGTAGCAATAGCAGCAGTGAATGTCTCAATATATATTTAACCTGTAATTTTTTTTTTACCTTGTACCTCAGTTTAGTACACACGTCACAGGTTTAAGTGATATACACATATGCTGTTTGTTAAGAACCGTAACTGCATCACCTTAATCTATGATAGTGACACTGTGTAATGAATAGCATCATAGTTACTTTTGATTTCAGGTGAGGTTTTTTTATAGTATTTGTTTTAGATACCAGTAATTTTAGAATTGAATTTGATTTTATTACATATTTGTATTTGTGTAGAAACAGGTTTTAAGTCCTTGTTTAGAAGTCATTATGTTATAATTATAGTAGAAGATGCATTGTTCTTTGAAGAAGTTGTCCATGATTCCCATTAATCTAACCCTTGATTTTGTGCAAGAAGAGCCACTCTCCCAGCGATTTATTTAATAGGGATTTCACTGTGTAGCCTCATATGGGCAAAATGTATCTTTACAAGATGATGAAATTTTTGTAAGGATAATTTTCATTCTTGCAAATGAATACAATGTATCTGAGACATTTGTTACATTTGTACACAACATGTGTGAAAGCTCTTTTGTTATTGTTACAGTTTCAGAGTATTTTTATAGGAACTATATGTCACAAAATATATTTCCAGATTTCATATATAAGGGCATCAATTGTAGATTAACTAGTGCCTCAGGAAATAAACTTTGTGTTTAACATAAAACATATTTCTTATTGAATATTGTTGCAGTTTTCATGACTGTTTAGTATAAACATTTATCAGCTATTAACACATCATGCTAGTTATATATGTGTTGAACTACAGAGTAAGTAGACTGCCTATTCCTTCAGTTTGTTGACAGCATATTCTCACATAATTAAACCCCATTTTTTGTAAAAGTTGTAAGAATTTTCTCATTCAAATGAACAGAGTACTGTTAAGATGGCTGCAGCATTTTTAGTAATGGGGGACAATCGATATGTGAACTTAGATTATGTAAATAATTGAATTTTTTAAAATAATAATTCATAGTGTTGTTGGCAGAAGGAAGGTTTTGGTGTTACAGTTATTTTTGTTGAGAGACATAGTAGTTGCTTAGGGCAGGTGTTCATAAATTGGATTTGTGAACCCAGGGCTGCACTGCAGTCCCATAATGTAGAGTGAAACCCTGCTTAAGATGAGTACACATAAGATGTTTACTGTATCAGACCTTAGAGTACTTAAGTACCAAAATTTTCAAATACTGGCATATACATTGCCCCTTTAATACTTTCCCATATTAAAATGATCTGCCATGAAACAAAAATTTAAAGTTCGCAATGGACCTTATTTGTAACTCGAACATTTTCACTTCAAAATCGTCACCTTCGTACAATGATGAAATAACATCCATAGTTGGAAAGTATTAATATCTGAGGTCATTGCCACGGGTTTCACTGCATCTCAGAGACAGTGCAAGGAAAAGCATCCTAAAATCATTACAATTCGATTACGCTGTCATCCATTTCTATTGGCGCCATGTGTAGTGTGAAGCAACAGCTCATCCAAGTGTGAATAAGAAGAAGAAGCAGGGCTGGGGTATGGGCTTCAGGAAGCGTAGTGTGATTATATGTTGGTGTAGTTTCAATAATTCGAAGTATTGTGTGTGTAAAATGTATATGCATTTTGTGTTCCTGTGAAATTGATTACGCGTGTACAACTTTTGTCTTGCAGAGCCAGTGGTTACTGTACTGATCACAGATCATCTAGTAGGTACTAATGCATGTTGTGGAACACTGGAACAATGTGGCTATACTTGAAAAAATGGCGCAAAATGTAAGCTGCTCTTAGTCGAAGAAAATCTGCATCTTATAACATTTTTCTGGCAAAAAATGGATTAAGAAATTTTAATTTCGGTGTCAGCTTATAATACAGGACACAATACAGTCTGTAAGTGAACAGCTCAGGCAGAGGAGATGTGCAACGGCATAATGTAAGTTAAAATCGGTATTATGAAAGATTTCTGTGCTTCTGCTATTTCTGATTTGAAGAAAATCTTGTCTTATGTTCAGGAATGTTTCAAACACTAAAGAAGGTAAGACTTAACTGGCAAAAGTGAATCATTTAATGCGTGATTTATGTGGAATGTTTATTTCAATACGGAATTACAAAATGTGTTCAGGAATACAGTTTAAAGACGTTTTCACGAATGATAAGGTACATTTGTTGAATGTGCCTGTAACTTTTTCTTTGGTAGGGCTGGAGGCAATAATTTCATTGACGTGATAGTATAAGTGTGAGTCAATGAGCACTAAAGAGAAAGAGTTTTACAGGTATTCACAATCATAACTTTTCTTCCGGGTATGTTCTACATTTATATGTACCACAGTCATTTCTATGTATGTTGTTGCAACACAGCAGCTGCAAGGCTGTTACTGTAATCATACTTGAAGTCTGAACAAATTACTTGGTTTGTCGCTCAAAAGGTGGCAGTGTTTGTAGCGTTTTTAGGTTAGAGGCCTGTAACAACACATCATTTATGGAAAATTGTTTGGCATTTTAAGTGGATTCAGTCTAAATGCACCAATTCTGTGCAACAGAATCCTACTTGAAACGTAAAAGCCATGGAGCTAGTCAAGGAATTCCCTATGATTAATAGAATGTGCATGTTCACTGCCGTGTTTAATGGAGTCTGCTGTGGGACTGTATTCTGAGTCACATGAATCAAGTCTACATCACTAAATGTAATAGCCAAATGGCATAATTTTTTCTCCAAATCAGAATATTTTGGGCTCCTGCAGGTAGAAATCATTTCTGTCTTTAGTAGGTTAGATGTAGATTGCTTACAAACCATACAGCAGAGACTGAGAAACTTGTATACCTTTAGCTTTGAAGGTGTCTGTAATAGCCATGTGCAGTACTGAAAATAACTTCTAAATGGGGATGAAGAGATTATGGAGGAAAAGTGTATATAAACGGAGGAAAATGCAAGGAATCCCCTTGCATTATCTTGTAAATAATATAGTAATTGAAGTTGTTATGTAGTATATCAACTGCCAAGAGGAAATGGCAGAATTGTTAATAATTTGTTGCGCATCTTAAGATATTGCCTCAGCATTGACCTGGAAGGACATTTACTTACTTCACTCCACGGAGCAGAGTCTTTCTTGAGAAGCTAATCGGTCTCAGCTAGTCAAGAAATTCCCCACATTCTATGGAACCCACAGGTTCATTACTGTATTCACAGGTGTGTGCCACCTGTCCCTATCCTGAGCCACATCGATCCAGTTCATGTCCTCACATCCCATTTCTTGAAGATCCATTTTAATATTACCTTCCCATCTATGCCTGGGTCTTCCAAGGGGTCTCTTTTCCTCCGGTTTCCACACCAAAACCCTGTATCCACCTCTACCTTCCCCCATCTCATTCGTCTCAATTTGGAAGAATAGAGAAAAATAGTTTTAGGGCATTTCCTTTCAGTATTTGGTTTTATACATTCTTTGTTTCAAAATTCCAAAAATTACAGTATTTTGGAGATGAGCTGTGTTTCCACCTGTAGATACAGCACAAGAATGGAAAGAAGTGCTTACCTTTTAGAACCCATTAAATATAGTTATTCTTATCACCAGCATCTGAAATGTAGAAACTTTTAAGTCCGAAGATAGGAACTGAATGTCTGGGGCTAGAGATGGTTTAAAAGGATGCAAATTTTAGTTTGCAAATTCTGAAAACTGTATTTTGATTTTTCATAATATATGCACAGGTTTTCAATTAATGAAAGTTAATGCTGTGTGTGATTTTATTATCTGTTATAGGCAAAAGATGTATATCTGGGAAGTTTAGGGGGTTACAGACATGTAATTTATAGCCCCTTCTCAGGTTGTCTGTGCTAGTCATTCAGTGATATTAGAAAAGAAAGTGTCAAATGAGTTTGATGTTGTGTAAGTTTTGGATTGTTATAATGCTACATTTTTTATTTTTATTGGTTTATTCAGTTGTAGTTATTTACAGTATCCCATTTTTACACACATTTTGAATGTAATGTCATATCTGTTGGCATATTTGAAACATAGACTTTAAAACATAAAAAACCATGGAAATCGCATTGTCTGTCAAAGGACAACATGCATAGCTAAGACAAGGGTGTTGGAAGGTGCAGGTTATTAAAAAACGAATAAACTAAGGAATAGTGGATTTAGAACTCATTTCAGTATTAAGAAGTTGACCACACATTAGGATTGGAGATATGTTCTTACTGTTCTTCCTATCTACATGCTGAAATGGGATGTGAAGTGTGTTTTCTGTTTAACCTTTTCTGGCCCCTGAGGTTTTGTCTTGTAACGATGTATTTGGTGCAGCCACAATACTCACTGTCGAAGCTGCGGTGTGGGGGCGATTGTGTGGACTCCGCTGGCGTTAGAGTCCAAGGGACCGTATACCGAATGTTTTAAATAAAAGCAGTATATTCTGTGCCTACTAAATTTTAATTTATGGAGCTAAATAGAAGGAAATCGAACAATACTTGGGTCTTTTTTAAGGTCTTAATTTGTGTAAGGGGCTGCTATTGTGATTACTCGTCCCTGTCGCTATGCTTGTATGGGAAAAATAGTGCCAGTGGTTTTTGTACTCACCGTGACTGTAACTCTCTGGTTCCGCTGCTGTAAACGTGTCCGTGGTAATCTGTCGTGAACACAGACTATCTGGTCGTGAATTCCAATTGGAGGGTTGGTGCACTAGCTGTGGTAGAGGACGTATAGTAGATGATGTGTTCGGAACGAAATGATAAATGGCTGATGGGTATGTATCGAGTGGTTTGTCAGTGTTACATGTGTGCTGTTTTTAACGATCTTAAGTCATTTGTATGCTGGTGTTGTATTTAATAATTAGGTGTTCATGTATGTGGTTTGAAGAAGTTTGGCCAGGAGGGGGGCGGAGGTTGGAACATAAGCGCGTGTGACTTGCTGCTTGGAACTGCGTTATTGCTGTATGTTGTAGTGACAGAAAGGTTTGTGGATAAGCGCATGTTACTTGCTGCTTGTAGCCGCCATATTGCTCACCATACTGGAGTAGTTCATGTTGTATATTATAACGGCAGAAAGGTTTGTGGATCTCTCGTTGATAATACTGATATTTAATGATATTCTCAGTGATACTGCTTTAGCTGCATCTGACAGGAGTGAATCCGGATTACCGGGGACTAGCCACGTGGTGCACAACCTAGAACCGCGTGTAGAAGCCTGCTTATTAGAGATTCTACCTGTTATGCTGGTATATACTTTAATTAAAGAACTTCATTATTAATAATAGGCATCTTTTCAAACAAATTCATCTATATGCAATATTAATACAAGAAATAAACGTCATCTTCATAGACCAAATGCCAGCCCATCTTGTTCTTAAAAAGTACGTTCTATGGGGGCATAAAAAGTTTCAACAGTTTACGACCTAGTTTGACGATCCTCAATAACAGGAGGCAAAATTTAAAGCAGCCGTAGGAAAATACATACACATTTTTACTCTGCAGATAAATTTTTTTATGTGTAAAGGTGATTTATAATGCTGTTTTTGTGCAATGTTTGTAGTATTTTACCCCGTAAATTTGTATATTTGTTTATATATGACTTGTTCCACATCCTACTGTCGTTATGACACACTTATGAGTCAGTGGAATGTATGTATGTACATAAATTCCATCACTTATTCAATTGGTATGCTGCAGATTCTTATTTAGCTATAATTATTTGGTCTGTTGCATTGAAAAGGTTTTAATTTGTTATTACCTAATTCCATTCCATGACTTTGTTTCTTTAATAATTTTTTATGAACATTGTAAAAATAATTGGTGACAGACTGCAACCTTGTCATGCCCTTTGTTGATGTGTATTGTTTCTGATGTATTTCTGTCCTCTAGTTCTGTTTTTACTGTTGTGTTTCTATATTAAGTTGTTGATGGCTAGTAGCAACCTTGATAGGATTTTGTCTCTATTCACTATTTCCTGTAGGTTGCCATAGGCATTTTCATAGTCAATAAAGTAAAAGTGGATAGGTTAGCTTCCTTCGTTTTCTTGTATTTGTTGCAGTGTGAAACTAACGTCTAATGCACCTCCTTCCCTTTTGAAATCCACATTCTTTTTCTATGTTGTTAGTGGAACATTTGTCTAATTTGTATTTAAGTATACGTGCATACAAGTTCGTTGCTGAACTTCTAGAAATTTCTCTGTAGTTTCTACATTCTTTTCTGTGGCCTTTCTTATACATATTCACTATTAATCTGGTTCCCCAGTCTTTTGGACATTATTGGATTTCCCAAATATCGTTAAACAGTGTAAGTAACTTTTTTTTTCAAGTATTTATCCCCATATTTAAAAAAAATTCTGTGTTTAACTTACCTAATCCTGGGCTTTACCTGTTCATGGCTTTTGTTCATGCCAGGTTTCGTTCATCCATTATTATGCCTTAAGTATTTTGATCCTAATATTTCTCTGTTATGTCTTCTTCATCTGTATTTTCATTTTTTTACATAGTTATAATATGACATCCATTCCATTTTGGGAATTTGGGTAATTCTTATGTTATTGTTTTCAATTGTACTTTCAAAATTAATTTAAGTACTCTCCTTTGTTCTCCTGTAGTGTCTCTTTGTAATGCTGTTACATATTTATCCCAATCTGCTCTTTTAGTTCCTGTCCTATTTTTCCTAACCTGTACTCTGATTTTTTTTTTTTGTATTCAACATAGTCTTCTATTTTCTTGGTTTGTATCTATTTTCTGTGCTTTTCTTTTCTTCTGTTAATGCTTTGAGTCTCATTCTTGTTTGAAACCATTTTTTTCTTCTTTTGCAGTTTATATCCCAGGTTTCAGCAGCATGACATTTGCTGTCTAAATGTTCAGTCAGTCTGTCTCAGCAATGTGCATGTTGGGTTTTTTTAATCATTTAGTCTGTTCTGATACAGCATTTCTTTTGCTAGCACAACAGATAAATCTCTGTTTTATTTGGAATTTGCTGTCAACTAAATGGAGTTTACTATTTCTGAGTCTCTGTAGACTAGTATCTCTGATGTATTTTTTAAGTTCGTCATTAATGATAATTTAATCTATTATCATTTTGTTCCTCTTGCTTACCAGATATATTTGTGGATATCCTTGTGTTGGAAAAAGTGTTTGTTATTTTAAGGTTATAATATAGTCAAAAATTTGTGTTGATCAATTCTTGTTTGCTGTTTGTTCTCTGTTCAAACTAATACTTCCATCAAAGATTGGTTTCCTACCCTTGCATTCAGATCTCAAGCTATAATTAAGTATTCTCTTTTATTTACTTTCTGTATGGTGTCTTGCATTTCTCCATAGAAATCATTTATTTCATCATCCTGTCCCTCTACTGGGGCATAAACTCCAATTGTGGTCAAGGTGAATTTAAAAAATTTAAATCTAAGCTTTATGATTCATGTGGATGTCCACTGATAATGTAATATTTTGTTTTTTCATTCTCTTTTGACCAATATTGCCATTTGTGAGGTCCACTTTTCTGTTGGTACCCATGAATAGACCATTTTATTTATTCTTTTTTTTATTTTTTATAATTTGATTTTTTATTGAAATGTTTACTTTCTTTAAATATGGGCCCACATCCAAGGTTTCTTTGCTTGTTTTCTTGGTCTTTGATATAACTGCTGTATCACTTTTGCTATTCTTTAATTCTGAGTGTAAGCTTAACAGTTTTATAACCTATTCCCCTGACATTTCATGTCCCAAGCATGAAATCCATAAGATAGGCCCTGTTGTCTTGAGCTGAATCTGTTCTGTTGGTCTTGAGTTTTTGCAAGTAATATTGGGTCCCTTGAGGAGGTCCCCCAAAGTAACTTGCAGGGCTAGTCTAGTGAAGAGGTCACCTTCTGTATCCTCTAGACTGGCTTCTTTTTTATTGGATTTCCTCCATAACTTGGTGGAATGGGTTATACTGCCATGATTCGGTTGTCAGGGCCTCGTGTGTTGAAGCAGGATATATCTTTGGCAGGTGAGGCTGACGGCTGAACAGGAGGGGCTGTGGGATGCACTTCACTGTACCTTGAAGACTCCACTTTTTGTTCAAATAAAGTAGTAAATGAAGTAATCAGTTTCTGAATGAGATTCTTCAACTTTTTTTTTTTAATTTAAACAAACTCTTGCATATTCTTATGAATGTTTTTATCATCATCATCATCATCATCTGTATGGCCCTGGGTGGGCCTTGGTCTCAAGCAAATGTTGCCAGCAACCTCTATCCTGGGAATCCACCAGCCAATTTGTACAACCCAGTTTCCTTGCATCTTCCTCTGGCCCGCCAATCCATCTTGATTTCAGTCAACCATGTCTCGACCACCAGTGTTTGTCCACAGTTTCTTTTTAGGTAATTCATTATCCATTCGCACAACATGGCCCACCCACCTCAGTCTACTGGATTTTATTACATTAACTGTGGTTCATTGTAAAGCTTCTAATTCTCTGTTGTATCTCTTCCACCAAACCCCTCTCCCACACATGAATGTTTTATACCAACACTAAAAATGTGCAGGGTTTCATCATAGATTAAAAATAAGTAACATGGAAAATTTAATTAAGCCCTTCTGATTAATTAGATAATAATGGTCATGAGATGAAATTATTAGAGATAGTTATGGCATTCATAACAAGTGGGAGTGGTTTTGTATGGCTTTTCATTTCAGTCATTTAAATATCAATGACATTCTTCACAAGCAGTCATACAGGAAGATTAGATTTATGACAAATTCTACAAGATTTGTTCCTTTGTAAAAATGCTGTCTAAAACATACAGGGGCACTCTTTTGAATCACAGAGTGTTACAGTCTCCATTAGTACGTTCCTCAGCAGCCTGTGGAGGTTACAAGTTGTGGGTATGTGCAAGTGCCTGGTTTTATGTCAGAATGTAAGGTAGATACTCCACTAGTCAGGAAACAAAAATGTGGGAGGTAGATGTTTTTAAGATCTAAGAAAAGATCTTGAAGGAAAACACTATCACATATATTTTGACAGTTCTTTCACATCTGTGCCACTCATAAAGGCCATGCAAGATGAAGGAATTTATTCCTTTGACTGAAGAAGGGAAGAGCAGGAATGACAGAAGATTATACGAATGAGAGTTGTGCAAGCAGATGGGTGTTTGGTGTTAGAAGCAATGACAGTGGAAGTTTTGCAACATTATGGAAGGATGGTAAATGCATTCTGTTTTGCCGTCCATGATCTGACTGATGTCAGCCCTGTGGCAAGGAATAAAAACAAATGGGACTTCAAAGAAAATTTCACATCCATGAATTGTAAAACAATATAATAGACTTGGGATTTGTTGACATAGCTGGCACACTGAAAACTGTGTATGGAATGGGCAGAAAAAGTCGGTGGTGGTGGTTGTGAATGTTCTGGAATTTGTTTGATTTGTCAGTTGTCATAAACTTTATTCCATTCAAAGAAAAGTGTTCTAAATGCAGGAACTCATACATTAAAGATTTTTGCACTTTTGTTGCCAGTGGGCATTTGGGGCCTCTTCGTCTCCGTATGTGGGAGGAATAGAGTGGAATAGAATATAGAAGGGCAGCACCATAGTGACTTGTGTACTTCATTATCAGTATTTTTGTGCAGCCCTCATGCTAATGTGTTCAGAGTCACTTAGAGTAATACAGTGTTGACCTAGGTGCATAAATTTTAATGTGGCCAAAGCCTCAATGTCACAGAGAAGGTGTGAGGCCATTTCAAATGTCTGCTTGCATCTATCGCACTTAGGACTGCTTGTCAGCCCCAGTTTTAATATTAATAGATATTGTTTTAAATGAGAGTTCTCTTAATGACCCTGTCATTATTCATCCCTGGTTTTGCTCAAGTTGAGTAAGATATTCTACCTGTGTGTCCAATTTTCATATTCTCCCTTATATGTGCCCTAATGACATATTTTTCGGGCTGGAATACTGTGGTGTGGAGCCGAAGGTTGAAGCTGTGCCCCCTTCTCAAGCCCCATCTATACACCCAAGCACCAGTGCCCTTTTTGGTCTTGGGCCTGTCCTTGTACTTGACCAGGCCCCCGGTAATATCTGGTTTTAGACTGCATGCACACTTGTCAGGGAACTTGACGGTGAATGGCTTGTGGTAGGCGTATCTTGTCATGTCGTGCCCCTTCAGTAGGGTGGGTTCATGCTCCATGTCCCGCAATTTTTTTTGTGTGACCAGAGTTAGTGGATTTAAGTCTCCACTCTTCATCTCCATTATGAGAGGAGAGTTAGCAGACTTCAAATAAGAAGGTGTATGTCCCCTATACCCCCAGAAAACGATGTGATTCACCCAAACACAAACTTGTAAGGGACCAGTTCTGACCATTGTGGCAGTGTAGAACTACCATTGCTGCACATGGTACTGAGTGGATATGCAAAATGTGGTGTCAGACTGTACTTGATAGGAAACAGGAACTGTTCCACTGGGTATCACAAAATTAACACTGGTGACATTGACCCAACTTGCTAGAGATCTTGTGGATTAACAAGAACCAGACTTGGAACTGTACGACATACATGTTGGATTGTTGATGAAGGTTTTGTGTGATGAATAATATTCAGATAAGTAACAAAGATTCTGAAAATGGTACGGTTTGAGGCTGAAAGGTTCGGGAATATCACACACTAGAGTGTGCTCTACTAGACATGGAGAACCTTGGTCATGGAGTCACAGCTGATACTGCAACATCAGTACAGATATTGTAGCTGCCATTTATGACTGCCTGCAAATTATCTGTGGTTGTGCCTGCATGTATGCCGCTGTCATTCAGCAGTCATCTCTGGAGACAGACACGACACTCATGACACTACATGATGCCAGTCAATTCAAGTAACTTGATCAGCAGTTCACCAGAAGGGCTTGTTCACAAGGATCCAGCTAGAGAAGTTGTCAGTACTGTAAATAATGTAAGTAGTACTGTGGATATATTGATATATACACACATGTTGCACAGATAAGTCACATACCATCATAGAAGAATTCTGTCTCATATTACAGTGTTTAATTGCAAATACAAAGGAATTCATTGCCATTTAACAGGTAGTTTATCTTGAAGGAAGTAAGCAGAAGTAATCAAATATTTATCATTTGATTTTTTTCAGGTGTCCTGCGTTAGCACACGACTGCAAGTGAGAGATGTTGACAGCATTAAATAATGCTCTAAGCTGTAATAAGGCTTTGCACACAATGGATACTATCTTGTGGTCAGCAATTTGGGTGAGCATAATGTACAAAAAGTTAGTGTGAAACAGTCTAAATACAACTATATTTGGTATCTATAGCTAGCAATGATGGGTAGCTATCAGCAACTACATGTTTCGGCCATCATCAGGTTGTACATACTAAAGCAGATAAAATAATACAATATGCAAATTCAATCAGCTTCATGTTGAGATCTTGGACACCTTATAATTCATTAAACTTACTTTTTGGCGGGGGAGGGGGTTGTGGCTAGTATTAATACTTGGAGGCGTGAAGTTCAGAGTCAGGCGAGCTAGTTGACTTGCAGTAGGTTGGTGCATTGTTGTGTGTTGGTCAACTTCTTGACAGGCATAATCTAGTGGCAGGTGGGTGTGTACTCCGAAGCACAGAGGATCCTGTCCATTGTGTGGGAGGTAGAATCTTTAGCTGGCATGGAGACAGCTTCACACTCACTTTTTGTACATTGTGATTTAATACACAATGGGGATATCGCACCTCAAAATTGGGTGAGCATATTCACAGTGAATGCTTTTGTGGCACTCTGGCACAATTAATTGTGCTTTATCCATGTTAAATGTAACAAATACATTGTTCACCCAGAATCAGAACATTAATGTAGTTTGTAATTTAACACATTAAAGTTTGTATATCTATTTATGAATTGCACTGCCAGCAGTATGTTGGTAGCAGAGCATTTAGCATAATGCAGCACTAACACTCTACATAGGCGTACAGTGTAGAACAGCATTTCCCAAACTATTGGTCGTGGAACACATTTTAACTTTGTCAGTATTTACAGAATGTATACTTTGTGGTCCCTGATCAAGTAAAAGTTGACGTAATGAGATGTGTTAGTAACCAGATGGAAGGTCCTTGCAAAAGTACTTATATAAGCAGTGTCTTAAACTATATCACATATGCCAAATACAGATGTAGCAAAAAAAAATCTTTGGTTCCCCCCCTCCACCAATTTTAGCACAGAACACCTGTTCATATGTTGTGGAACACTAGTGTTCCACAGAACATGTTTAGTAAATGCTGGTGTAGAACCTGACATTTTATTTGAGACTTAACAGAATATTTAGAGTGAGAGGCTGTAAACTGATGTGGAACATGCCAGTGAATTGCAAAACTAAATGATCTTCAATTAGGGCATATTCAGTATTCACGCAGATTGTGTGCAGACATTGTACATAACATACAGAGCAAAATGAGAGAAGCAGTGATGAAAATTACCATGTTGAAACAAAACTAAATGTCATAATTGATAAATCAGCAACTGTTAATGGCAAAATTATTGCTGTGGCATGCTTTGAGAACTTAAATATGTGAATTTAGAAATTCACAACCCTTGTACTTTTGAGCATGTGAAGTGTGGTGCTGATCAAAATACTATTGATGATGCTTATTTGAATTGCATACAGAAATATGATATGAGATCTTTATTCTTCTGGGATGTTATGCAGCATTGATAGGTAGGTAGTTACAGACGTTTTGGGACAGCCCTTTGGTCCCATCTTCATGGGTCAAGCAGTCTTGACCCCGCACCCTGAAAGATGGGACTGATAGATTGTCTCAGAATGCCAGTAGCCAGCTACCTATCAATGCTGCATGACATGCCAAAAGAGCAAAGGTGTCATTTAAACAAAGGTGGAATTCTGTAAGCACCCAGATCTGATTTTTCAGTGTTATATATGAATAGAAACTTTGCCATGCCATGGCTCAGCTGGTTAGTCACTGATTCGTCACCACAGAGGCCCACATTCAAGGCCTCATCTGTGTATATGGAATCTGCAATGGACTGAGTGCCAATGAGACATGTTTCTGAGCGTAATGTGATTTTTCCCAATCACTATCAGTCCACCATTGCTTGGTATGCATTCATCTTCCACTGGCACTTTGTAACCTTAGCAGTTGAAGCACCTGTGATGGTGGGATAAGAAGTTGGGTGTTGTAGAACTATTTCTTTATGGTTTTCCTCATGCTAGTATTATACAGAGTGCCTGCCATAGGTGTGAACTTTTTGAGAGTGGTTCTGTAAATGTGGTTGAACCATCCTGTGTCCTGTTTGTGTCTTCTGTGATAAATTGTGTCCATTGTATCACAGGTCTTTGAAAAATCAGACAAGCTTGTTGCTTGTTTCCAGGCCCTTCACTGTCAGCACACATCATCACTACTGTTAGCTGCTGTAAGGTAAGTTGCATCATCCCGTCAAACTGTGCAATCAATGTGACAGTCCTACGAATTTCTGTCCACACAGCAAGTGATGCGGATTCAGGATCCTGTACTGGAAGAGCTATCTGTGTGTTGGCCTGAAGAATATATTTCAATTTGCAGCATCTACTGAAAATCTGGCTTGATTGCTGGACACCATGTTGGAGTTGTCAGAACTTTTGAGTTTTAGAATATAAAATGTATATTTAATTTATCCCTTAACTGTTTTCAACATAATAATATGTGAGACCTGGAAGATGCCATACTTTTTGCGTGTAATATTTTGTTCTGATTTGCTGTTTCAAATTCTGCACACTTTTCCTGTAGTATATCATTCGGAGGAAAACTGTTACAGTTGCTGTAATCTAAGAGAAGAATTGTATAAACATTTTTTATCTGCTTTGAGCAGGGAGTGGTTAAAAATCTTTATTTTCATTTCACATGATCTGATTTTTCTGATATGGAGAATTCAAAGAAGCAGGAGAATTAGGACAATGAAAGAAAACTTTTCAAATGAAAACAGTTATGGGGTTAAGTATAAACAGAAATAGAGAAGGAACAGTCAAAGTAAGGCAGGCAAATTTTTTATTCAGATGCTCAGGAGGAAAATACCAAGAAGGCATCTTGTGGGCTACTTCTGAAGGCTAGTCAATCACTTGTCATGAACAGAAAACAATTTTGAGAAGTCTGACCAATAATATGAAATTGAAGTTACTTGCGTGACTGCACTTTCAAAAGAAAAACTTGAAACCTTCTTTAAGCTGTAGTGATATTTGGAAATTGTTGATTTGCCAGATGAGATGCATTACGAATGTGGTTTAATGGAGGAAATGGCAGAACAGTTTGGTGTACATGATAGGCACTTTGTGAGGCTCATAAAGAGTATGAATACTCAGAAGGGAAGTATGTTTCTGCACATCTTCACACACTGTTAACTTTTATTAAAATGATGAGTGTCAGAAGTGTTATTGGAGTGAATTTATATATGGCCTCTTACTCTTTATCGTCTGGCCTTCATATACTAATATAACCACTGATGGCCAGAGTCATTTTTATTTTAAATGCTTCTGCCTGCACCTGTGTGGGGCAGTGTTGCCTCTTTTGGCCAGCAAAGGTAAATTTGGTGCATTTTAAATTGCTTATCTGTTGACTTTATTGTTCATACTGTTAGTAGGGCCTCCACTTTCAAAATTTAACCTTGGTGGACATTATGTTATGCTGCTTCATTGTTTTGGAGGAAGGAGCACATTTTCCATCGTTTTTAAAATACTTAACTCCGCAGTGCACTGAAACCAGCAATGCTTGCTTGTTTATTATGCCTAGTATTCTCAGTTGATGCTTGCACCTGCCTAGTTCCAGAAAGCCATTTACACCTTTGAAAATGTCCAAAGACAGTGAATAATACACTTCTGTCAACAGATTATTAGCACGTGAATACAGTTAGTCTGCCACATGAGAATCAAATTCATGACCACCCCTATGTAAGGCTGAAGTGTGGGAGCATTTGGTGGTGGCAGCCTTGAAAAGAAGTCTACATTTCATATATCATAGTAGCACCAGTTAGTCATAAATAAAAGCAAATAAGGAATCCCTTTTTCTCAGTTACTGTAGAGCAGCAAGTAACTGGTTTGTGTTTTTAAACTGGAAGCCATAAAATTCCATTATCGCCAATGTAAAAGGGAGTGACTGCAGATAGTACAGAATACTAAGTTTCATGTTTGAACAACTGATATTTGTTTTTCAGCACATATAATTTTTAAGTGCTTGAACTTAGGACATGGTTTTACACTGAGACACTGACCTTAAGTAAGATCTAATGTTGTGTATTGGCGTATCAGATATTCATTAATGTCTGTTAGTTGTGGTAACAGTTGTGTGTCTTTAATATTGTATCTTTACTTGAAATATGGCATAGGGCCATCAAGTATTCCTCCTAAAATGGCATAATGGCCCTCTCTGAAGTGGGATACTTTTTTTTTTATGTGGGCTGGACTCCATCTTTAACCAGTCTGCCAATTGAACTTGTCAGGGATCCTGAAGGGAGAACAGTTTGAGCAACAAAATTTGGCATAGCTTTCTGATTGTCACTTTTCACTGAGGTTATGGGATACATATTAAAATTTATATTTTCTTCGTTGACTTCAACGAAGAAAACTGTAATTTGTAATGTAAACGACATTGGTTTCAAATATACCAAAATTATTGCTGTTGGATTACGTTATACATACTGACAAGCTGGAGATGTGAATTTACTAACTTAGCTAACAGAAACACGATTGAAGATAAAGCTTTAGATATTTATCAACATTTTCATTGTACTGTGCATAATTTTACATGAATTTTGTCACTGGAAATTTCAGGTGTGTATTATGGATCTCAGTTATGAGTTGGTTTTACATAATCTTGTAATCATATCCATGACAGTGGTAGTTAGCTGATTAATCTTTTTGTACATAAATACATATTTAGAAGAGGAAAAGGAAATAGGGATGCTGGGAATAATATCAGAATGAACTTTGGACATAGTTGAAGAATTGTGTGCTTGCTTCTTAGACTGGCAGAAGGCATTTGAGCATGGAAACTTAACTAATGCAGATCCTAACAGGAACTGGTATTGACTGGTACAGAATAAGATTGATGGGTAAATTGTACATGGAGCAGTGTGAAAGTGTGACTGGACCAAGGAGAGGTAACAAGTGTGAAGATGGGAAGCTGAGTTTGACAAGGATGCTCTTTGTCACTGATTGCTATGTAACTTTACAGCGAGTACCTTACGAAGGAAGCTGCTGAAGGGGTTGAAGACTTCAGAATAGGAGGACAAGAAATTCACCCTGTGAAATGTTCAGATAATCATGATACTGGCTAAGAAACCATACTGCAGCCCATGATGGATAGACTCCTTGCATTTGGAAGATGCTTTGGAATGGAAATGAATGTGGAAAAAACTAAGGTAGTGAGAATTTCAAGGCATCCATCCCCAGTACAGATGATAGATCAAGAACAGCTGGAGAATGTGGAATATTTCAACTATTTGGGTATCATGATAACCACCGATGCAAGATTTACAAGGAGAAGACTTTCCACCAGCAAATTGGACGTACATTTAAGGCAGAAACTAAGTGCTACAGCTGGTGCATAGCTTTATGTGGTAAGGCTAACTGGTCACATACTGTGCAGGAACTGCCTTCTCAAACATGTTATTGAAGGAAAGATAGAAGTGGCAGGAAGACAAGGTAGAAGACTTGAGCAGCTGTTGGATGACCTTAAGGAAACGGGAGTTTACTGGAAATTGAATGAGAAAGCACTAGATTACACTGTGTGGAGAACTCACTTTGGAAGACGCTATAGACCTGTCATAAGACAGACTACATAATGAATACATACATACATGCATGGGTCAGCCTGAGAGTATCCACAGTGTACTTATGAAAATTAATGCAACAGCAATACAAAATGTGTAAGAGCATCAGTTTTCCACATTATTTCCCCTCTTTTTAGTATACTAATTACAGTACTGAACAAACTTTTATGGTAGTGGCCCTCCTGTTATCCAGAATCATTGTGCAGATTTATTCAGTGTTCGTATCAGAAGTGGCCCCTCATACAGGGCAGATATATTGTACCATTTTTGTGTATTCTGTATTATGAGTGAAATTGTGTAAAAAAGATCCATTATGGATGAAGAACTACATTAAATTCTACAGAATAAGAGTGATGGATAATACCTGGAATATGAAGAGTAGGAAGACACTGAAGCAAATGATGTACAAATAAAGGTAAAGCAGTCCCATTACAGGCTCCCAGATTTTGTGACAACGGCACAGGATGGTGTCAGCCTTACACACCGGCCGCCTTTACCCTCAGAAAATTCTCCTGGCACTCATTTCTGTTAGAGGCTGAGTCGACCACAGGGCCATAGTGCGATCGGAAGGATTTTATGTCTGAAAAATTCCAGTGACAACAGCTGGAATCGAACCAGTGACCTTCCAATTTGTAGCACAGCACCTTAACCACTGTGCTACTGCGGTCCCCCAATGATGTACAAATAGAAGAGGAAATTCATCATGACATTACAGCATGTCCACTTCAGAAGGATGCAGATACTGAAAAAGGCAAAGTAGCTGCTGCTTCATGCTCAACCAGTCAGACTTTTAAGTCTGAGTTGTATACATTGGAGATTTAAAGTACTTGTCACTAGAAAAAGTAAAACCTGTAATTTTGTTGCTGTTAATCCAGGTTTATAGAGTAATGCAAAAAATGTCTCATTATCTAAAGTACCGCATTAGCAGTAAGAAAGTGGTGGGAAAAATCTATGTTGAATTAAATAAGAAAGTGAAAGCTTTTTCAGTAATTCAAATAAGAACAGAAGACCTAATTCAAGTATGAACAGAAGGCCAATTGGAAGGGTATGCCCAAAAAATTGTAAGCAATTATAGAAAATCTGATTGCTGCAGGGCAGAATCATGGAGAAAGACTACATTTACATGAAATGTTCACAAGTGCTAAGCTCTTTACAGAATCTTTTTTTTTTTTACAACAGCAATATCAAGGGACAGGTACAAATCGGTCTTTTGATTCATTAGATTTGAATACAAAGTGCAATGAATGACAAATCAGAAGCCATTTATTTTTTACATTTTTTATCAATTCTCTCGTGCTGACAAAACTTTTTGCCATCCTGTAATGTAACTGTAAACAAAAGATTATTTATAGAGGAAAAGCTAACTATGGTGTACATAAAAAGCAAGCCAAGGTGACACGGTTTAAAAGGTAGGGGTTTGTTGAAATACTGAGACATTGTATTTTTTTGTAATTGCAAGTATACATCAGCATGACTCATGATTAAAATGGGAGCAGGAAAAAATGGGTAGTTGTGTACCTAATAGAACTCTGTTGTTCTTGGAGGCCTGTCATTGTTGACAGTTTTTCACATCAGTAGCATTAACTGAAGAATCATTCAAGCAAGGCATAACAATAACAGGTACAACATGATCAAACAAATAAGAGATTCTCAAGGAATTTCTTGTGTACTCCAAAACGAAGAGTACGCAAGCAGTTCCGGATTCACTGGCCTTGTTTCCTGTGTGCCTGGGGGGTGGGGATTCTGTTAGCTAGAGAGATTTATGGTTATGGCATAGCTGGCTTGGAACAGAATTGTGAACTGGTAGTCATCCTGTTGCAACAGGACCAAGGTGCTGTAGATACAGGAAACCAAATGACAAAAGAGGACTTGTGTGTGCATGAAAACAACAATGTGCCCTATTAGACTTTGTCTGGACATAGTGGATGTAGCTGCTGTCAGTGTCTTGTCATCTGGACTAAAAGAAAGTATTCTTTCCATTTCCATAACATTTGAAACAGAAGAAAGCTGTTTCTCCATGAATTAACCATGGAATTATTGAGACCAGATGGTGTAGTAGGGATCCATACAGGGGCACCTAAAAGAATGAAGATCAGTGAAGGGCTGTATGTATGTGATGGATCTGGCCCACTTAGCATTTTGTTATATTTCATGAAAGTTATCACATTGCTGGTGGTGGAGACTAACCACCACCACTTTAAATCTTACGTGAACATTCTTGACAAGTGACTTTGTGCATATATGTATGCATGTTTTAATTAGAGAATAACTAAAATACTGAGTAGTGACAGTAACAGAGGTATTTTTAATGATTAACTTGTCTCATGTATGGGTATAGTCATTTGATATTGGGGTAGAGAAAGCAAACACAAACACAGATTTTTTGTAGGTTCTATATTGGTGTTTTCCGGATGATTGAAGGTTATGGAAGGGAGCTCATCTCATTGTTGGGTCTTCATATATTTGGGTAAATAAGATACTTCAGGTAGGATGAGAAAAGGATACTAGAAAACCCTGCCACTTTTAACTTATGCTTAAGAAACATGGACTCTGAGCACATAGAAAAAATACTACAAGTGGATATCCAGTGTGTTAGAAGCTTATGAAAAGAGTGAAGATAAACCAGCTCAAGAGATGGTGCAGGATCTATATGTGACATCAATGGCTGCAAAATGGTGGAATTTTATTAAGAGTACTGTTTTCTGGGATGCGACACCATGCAATATGGTAAAACAGGCTTCTTCCTAACATTAGTACTATTTTGGCATACCCTTAAAGCTTCTTATCCAAAAAGAAAATCATATTTTCTGCTTTGAGAAACTTGCATCTCATGGAATTGTTTGTTGGGTTACATTACACAGCTTGGCAAGGAAAGAGAATAGCACGTAAGGAAATGACGTATGCGAAGCTGTGGGAGAACAGAAGTGATATGTGCCTGTAGTTGTCTCATGTTGTAATAGAAATGACTGGAATGAATATCTGATTTTGCTGTGTGTGTGTGTGTGTGATGAATTGTACAAAATGTTGGTCAGAACACCTGAAGGAAGACTAGGTATAAATGTGAGGAAGTCTGTAAGAAATAAGATGAGAGAGTGTAGACTGGATAAATTTTGCTTTTAACATTGATCAGTAGAGTCTTGTGTAACTAGCCTTCAGATACCTTAGGATGCAGCAAATTTTATTACTAGCTGAGCTTTGAAGAATGGTTGCTACATCAAATTAGTGTGAAGAATTATAAAGTTTTGATTTTGGCCTTGTGCAGATGCTTGTGGATAATGTGGAGGGTGAGATAAACACAGCAACATGAAAAATGAACTTAATGAAATAATTGTTGAGTTTTTAATTGCTGTTTATTTTTTTGGTATGTTCCTCCTCAGCATTTATTGGTAATTTTCCATCACATTTGTATATGAGGAGTGAGAGAGTGTATGCTTGGAGGTCAGTGTTTATTGTAAGAACATTAATTTTGTTTTAAAGCTTCATTCTCTTGTGTTTTTGAACTTACATGGATACCATTAGAACACAATATATGTTGATTTAACCATGAATCACTATGCATTCTGACCTCTGAAGGTCATTATCAGGTGGATTTTCCATACATTTAGTTTTTAAGTAAAGTGGTGACCAAGTATGTGTCAGTACATTGGTGTCTCTTGCATTAATAAACCAGAAAGTTTATTTGAAAACTATGGATGTGAGGATGCTGTAGTGGTCCTTGCAAACATACACACCTGTACTTCCACAATGTGTCATTCATGTTGTGCAAGTGTGTTGATAGTACTTGCTTTGGTTATGTTCAGTGTAATTTGTCAGGAAGAGAATTACTGCTCTACTGACCGGTCAAGTATAAGTGGATAGGGTTAGCATGGTTAGGGCCATATCTAATTGCTCAGTGCATGGTTATGGATAATTTAAAAATAAAAAATGCACAATGTTCTTCCTTAGAGTAAATGATCACTTTGAGTATTCCTACATGTTTCAGTCCACAAGGAATCGTCATCCGGGAACTAATATCAAATAATGTTGAATAAAATTAAATTAACTCTTTTTATACATAATTAATATGGTGTGAGAGAGTCAAGTAGTAGAACATAGACACTTCTTTGTAGGGTGGTGATATAGGTGGAGTCTTGATATACTGGCAATTAATATTAAGTAACATTAAAAGCTTATCCATATGTTGAGTCTGACTCAGTAAGTATGGCTCAGGATCTAACAAAATTTAAGATCAATGGTAATTACAGATATATTATGTATGATATTCAGGTACCTTGTCCTAAATATTCCTGTTCAGGAGGTAATAAATATTACTGATAATTTTTTGCAATTAAAGGCTACTGGCCTAATTTCCAAAAACCAAATTTTACAATGGATGAAAACTGTTCTATCTCAAAATTACTTTGCCTTCTCAGATAACATACACGGGATGGTAAAATAATGGAAACACTTTTTGGTATAGGAATAAAACTGGTTGTGTTGGCTGCACTGACAGAATATTGTTAATATTGTGCATATTTTGTTTTGTTTATGCTGTGTAGTACCAGGGTCAGTGCGTTACAGATTGTGTTTAGTAACGGTTCACATGAAAGTAGCACAAAATCGGAGACTTGCCAGATTTGCAAAGAGTTGTTGCACCTTTAGGTGGAGCATCTGCAACAAAAAAGGCCACTTTATTAGGTGTATCCAGCGCAGCAGTTTGGTAGAACTGCAATTGCTAAACCTCTCATTAATTACTCCATGGTGCAGAGTCCGTCCTGAGCAGCTAACTGGTTTGCAGCTAGTCAAGAAATTCCCCGCATTTCACAGAACCCAAAGGTTCATTACCGCACTCACAAGCGTCCGCCACCTGTCTCTATCCTGGGCCAGTCCAATCCAGTCCACATACCCA
>Ga0209755_10002924_pt1 | contig 22253 bp, 22 predicted proteins | sample TergutCo191P1_FD_187301 | JGI IMG/M metagenome (GOLD analysis project Ga0209755, IMG submission 187301) | Cornitermes sp. P1 segment gut microbial communities from Petit-Saut dam, French Guiana - Co191P1 (SPAdes) (version 2) | ecosystem: Host-associated > Arthropoda: Insects > Digestive system... | reverse complement strand
TACCTTGCGCTCTTTTGCAAAAAGAGCGACATGCCCAAACAGGTCGTGCAAAAATGGCTTTCCATTGCCGCGGCTTCGCGCCTTCCCAGCGCAAGGAATGAAGAAAAAGAATTCCTGCTTAGCTGGGCAAATGTAGTTGAATACCAATAAGGGGGAGTGTAATGAAAGTAACAGTTTGTATCGGCAGCGCCTGCCATGTTAAAGGCGCGGCAAAAATAGTGGATGAACTGCAATACCTTATAGCCCAAAAAAATTGCGGCGACAAAGTGGAGCTTGCGGGCGCGTTCTGCATGGGCAAATGCCAAACAGGCGTTTCTGTTACAGTAGACGATGCGTACCACTCGCTAAAGCCGGAAGATACCAAGAAATTTTTTGAGGAACAAGTCGCAAAAAAATTGAAATAAAAAGGGGATGCGGATATGGACAAAATTACTGTCTGCATGGGAAGTTCTTGTTTCGGCAGGGGAAACCAAGCCACTGCCGAAGCAGTTACCCAATCTATCGAAGAGCATAATCTTCAGGACAAAATTGAAGTGGCAGGTTGTCTTTGCAGCGGCAATTGCGCCAAGGGTCCCAATATAATAATCAATGACAAACTTATATCGGGCGTTTCACAGGAAAGCGTTGGCGCAGTTATTGCCAAAGAATTGGGGCTTGCGTTATGAGCCTTGTAAAAAAGAAAGCGCCTGTTCATACGGTTTACGAAAAATGTCTTGACTGTTACAAGTGTATCCGCATGTGCCCAATGAAGGCTATCAAAGTTGTAAAGGGACAGGCGCACATTATGCACGACCGCTGCATTTGCTGCGGAAGGTGCGTAACCAACTGCCCCACTCAGGCAAAACGTTACAGAAGCGATGTTGAAACGGTTAAACTGTTACTCGAAGAAAATAAAAAGGTAGTGGTTTCTCTTGCGCCTTCTTTTGTTTCGGATCTTCCCGGCTGGAAAAGCGAAACAATTATCGCAGCCTTAAAAAAATTGGGGTTCGCCGCCGTATCCGAAACTGCACTTGGCGCGGATTTTCTTTCCGCGCAAATTGCGCGTGAACTTAGTTCCAAAGACAATTTAAAAAATGGCGGCAAACCCCGCTTGATGATCTCATCAGCCTGCCCCGCCATTGTCGCCTATATCAAACTTTATAAACCGGAGCTGGCTCCGTTTGTTTCCTCTCATGCCTCGCCGCTTTTAACACATGCGCGATTCTTACATTCCCGTTACGGAAAGGAAACTGCGGTAGTGTTCATAGGGCCGTGTTTTGCCAAAAAGCGCGAGGCCGATTTATACGAAAACGATATTGACGCGGCAATTACGTTTCAGGAACTGGACGAATGGCTGAAAAAAGAAGGCATAACGCCCGAAAGCGTCGCAAGTTCAGTAACACCTGATTGTGCGTTCGAGCCGCGCAGAAGCGCAAAGGGCGCTTTCTTCCCTCTCGAAAACGGAGAGGTAACTGCCTTTAGCGCATACATTTCAAAAGCCGCTTCAAATGCAGGGCAGAATGTTGACACAATTTCTACATCGGGTATCAGGGCTGTAAAAAGATTATTGGCAGGATTTTCTCCTGAATCAATCGACAAGCCTTTGTTTTTGGAACTGCTTGCATGTTCCGGCGGCTGCATTAACGGCCCCGGCATGTCAACATCGCTTCCCGGAATTATCAGGCATAACCGCCTTCGAAATTACGCTGAAAGCGCAGACGACACCCTCGACGATTCCACTCTTGCGCTCTCTCCTTCCATCGAAGCGATTTATCCGCTTAACGCGCTTCCCACTACTGTTTACTCGGAACAGGAAATTTCCCAAGCGCTGCAATTGGTCGGCAAATCAAATCTTGCCGATCGTCACAACTGTGGAAGCTGCGGTTATGATACCTGCCGTGAATTGGCAGTGGCTCTCCTTAACGGCTGGGCGGAAAAATCAATGTGCGCTTCGTATATGCGAAAACTCGCAAGCCAAACCGCCAATGGTATTATGAAATCAACTCCGTCGGGAGCTGTCATTGTAGACAAAGACCTTCAAATTATCGACTGCAATGAACCCTTTGCCCGCATTATGGGAGAGGAAACAGAAAAATTATATGCCGACATTCCGGGGCTTGAGGGAGCGGACTTAAGTAAAATCGCGCCCTTTGCGTCTCACTTTAAATCTGTCATAGAACCGAACGGTCCCGATCAGGTGCAGTGCGACGTAAGAGAAGGTAAAAAAATCTTCCATATAAAAGTATTTGCAATAGAAAAAGGCGAGACTGCGGCAGGCATTGTGGACGACATCACAGAGCCGAGGGTGCGTATCGACAAAACTGTTGAACGCGCACAGGAAGTCATTAAAAAGAACGCCGCCGTCACCCAGCAAATCGCGTTCCTGTTAGGTGAAAACGCGGCAGAATCGGAAGCCATCTTAAACTCCATCATCGAATCGTACACTACAGAAAAGGAGGAACACGATGCCTGAAACATCGGTATCTGAAGGTTCCCGCGGCAGCTTGGCGGATAATGCCGCCAATTTAATGATTAAAGATACTTTCATCGAAGTTGAGTACTCCCAGCTTTGCAAATATAAACAGAGTTCTCCCGGCGACATGTTCATCACACATAAAAATCCAAGCGACGGCAGAGTGATTACAGCCCTTTCCGACGGACTTGGCTCAGGGATTAAAGCGGGAGTTCTTGCGTGTCTTACAGCGACAATGGCTGTAAAATTCATTTCTTTTAATATCCCGATAAAACGCGCATCCGAAATCATAATGAACACCCTGCCTGTTTGCAGCGAACGCGGAATCAGTTATGCGACATTCACCCTGATTGACATTTCGCAGGATGCGACTGTTAAAGTTTTGGAATACGATAATCCACCCTGCATACTTATCAGGCAAAAAACAGTTGTAGAACTTGAAAAGGAGAAAAACGCTTTTCAGCGGCAGAACAAAACAACAGGACCAAAAAACGACACATCGGTATTCTATTCGCACTTTACCGCCCAGCACGGCGACAGGCTGATTTATTTTTCCGACGGTGTAAGTCAGGCGGGCATGGGCACAAAAATAAATCCGTTCGGCTGGACTGCAAAAAAAGCCCATGCGTATGCATTGGAACAGGTTATGAACAACCCGGAAATTAGCGCGCGAGACCTTTCCCATTCAATCGTCCAGCAAGCTTCGCTATACGACATCGGAAAACCAAAAGACGATATTTCCTGCGGCGTTGTTTATTTCCGAAAGCCAAGAGACATGATGGTGCTTACAGGTCCTCCGATGCACCGCGAAAGCGTTTCCGAGATGGCTGGCATATTCGCTTCCTTTTCCGGGAAAAAAATATTATCTGGCGGAACTACCGCCAACATAATAAGCGAACAGCTTGGCAAAGAAATCAAGGTAAACATGAAAAGCTACGACAGAAACATTCCGCCATGGTCTGACATGGAAGGCGCGGATTTGGTCACAGAAGGCATTATCACTTTGGGAGCGGTCTCTGAAATGCTTGAGCATCACGACGAGATTGATATTTATGCCGCCAAACAAAACGCCGCAACCCGCATGGTGAATTTATTTATGGACAGCGACAGGATTACTTTTATTGTGGGAACCGCAATCAACGAAGCGCATCAGGATCCCAATATGCCCGTAGAACTTGATATAAGACGCAACGTGGTAAAACGCATAGCGGCTATGCTAAAAGACAAATTCCGCAAAGAAATCATTATCAAATATTTTTAGAAAGGGAGAAACTATGAAGAAACACAAAGTGACAATATGTACCGGCACAGCCTGTTTTGTAATGGGCGGCTCGGAACTGCTGCTTCTGGAAGAACAGCTTCCCGATGATTTAAAAGCAATTACAGAAATTGAGGGGTCTCCCTGCAGCGGCATCTGCAACCGAAGCGAGTACTCGGGCGAACAGGCAGACCATGCCCCCTTCGCGCAAGTTGACGGCGAAATAATCGAACAGGCAAGCGTTATAAAAATAATTGACTGCTTAAGAAAGCTGGAGGCTTAACATGCTTAACATGAACAACAACGCTCTCAGGCTAAAGCGCGAAATACTTGTGCGCCTGACAAAGATTCAGCTTGAAGGCAAACTTGATGAAGCCGTTGACAACATACCAAAAGAACTTGCTCCGATTGGGAGCGCGTCAATCCGCTGCTGCATTTATCACGACAGAGAAATAATCCGCCAGCGCGTGATCGCACGCCTTGGGTGGAGCTTGGAAGATTACGATGACAATAAAAGAATTTCCGAATATGCAAAAGAAGCTTTGGAAAGAGAGAAACCGATCTGGCCAATTCACACAGTGATCGACGAAGCCTGCAATGCCTGTGTGCGTTCGCATTTTATGGTAACCAATGTTTGTCAGGCTTGTCTTGCGCGTCCGTGCATGACCAACTGCGGCAAAAAAGCAATCGAAATAAAAGACGGCAGGTCATGGATCGATAACGACAAATGCGTAAGCTGCGGATTGTGCCTGCAAAATTGTCCTTACAAAGCGATCATCAAAATTCCTGTTCCTTGCGAAGAAGCCTGCCCTGTTGGAGCTATCACCAAAAACGAAAACGGCAAGGAACGCATCGATTACGATAAATGTATTGCATGCGGCAATTGCATGAGGGAATGTCCCTTTGGCGCACTTGTTGACAAGAGCCAGCTTGTTGACGTTGTAAAACATATCATGGCAGGCAAAAATGTTGTCGCCCTGTACGCTCCCGCCGCCGCCGCTCAGTTCCGCGTTGAAAGCGGTCAGCTTGAAGGCGCGCTTCTTGCATCCGGTTTTTCCAATGTGGTGGAAGTTGCGCTTGGCGCGGACATCACAGCAGACAGGGAAGCGCAGGAATTCGAAGAGCGCGTAAAACAAGGCGACAAAATGATGACTACTTCATGCTGCCCTGCCTATGTAAGGGCGGTGCGCCTGCATGTGCCGCAGCTTGCAGACTGCATTTCCACAACTTCTACTCCCATGCACTACGCTGCAGAAATTGCAAAGAAGGAATACCCCGGCTGCATTACGGTTTTTATCGGTCCGTGCCTTGCCAAACGGCAAGAGGGAATGGACGATGAGCTTGTTGATTATGTCATTACTATAGAAGAAATCGGTTCATTTTTCATTGCAAAAGGCATCGATGTTGCAAAAGCAGAGTCTACCCCTGGAAAGAAACTCCCCACATCAAGCGGAAGGAACTTCGCAAAATCGGGCGGCGTAGCCCAAGCGGTAAAAGCGCGGCTTAAAGATATCTCGCTTTTAAAGGAAGCTATAATTGACGGTCTTGATAAGGCAGGTATAAAACGTCTTACCGAGTTTGGAAAAATAAACGCAGGAGAAATGCCGCGCACCGCCGACACGCCAAACCTTGTCGAGGTAATGTCCTGTCAGGGCGGCTGTATCTCAGGACCTTTGGTTGTTACCAATCCAAAGGTTGCCCTGATGCAGCTTGGGAAATACGCGGAAAAAGGCGAGAAAACTACTCAACCTTAAACCTGTTTACTTCCTTAATCAACTTGGCTATCGCTTCCTTGTTTTTGGTGCTAATCTCGTTAACTTGAGTTACGGCAATATTGATCTGATCCGCTCCTGTTGCCATTTCACTCATACCGGAAGAAATTTCCTGCGTTACTTTTTCCAGATTAATGCTTTCCTTGATAACTTCCTGTGAGCCATCAAGCATTTCTATCGAACCGGTTCTTACTTGGCTTGATAGCTGATTTACATTGCTTATACCTTCCAGAGTTTGCTTGGAGCCTTCCCCTTGTTCTTCCATGGCATGAAGTATATTGTCTTCCTGCTGCGCTACGGTTCTTACGTTGGAATCAATCGCTTCGAATTTATTAAGAACATTTTCCGTAGATTTTGAGATCTTGTCGATTGATTCTTTTATCTTCTTAAGAACTGTGCTGATGGTTTTTGACTGCTTGCTGGAATTTTCCGCAAGCTTTCTGATTTCGTCGGCAACAACCGCAAAGCCCATACCTGCGGCGCCTGCGTGAGCGGCTTCAATTGCAGCGTTCATGGAGAGAAGGTTTGTCTGCGCCGCGATATTGTTCATTACAGAGTTGATTTGCAAAAGACCTTCCGACTCTTTGGATATTTCCTGAATGTCGGCAGCCACTTCCTGCAAGCCGGTGCGTCCGTCTTCCGAAGCGTTCGTAAGGCTCCTTACATTGGTGCTGTTTTTTTCCAGTGTGGTTGTAACAGAAGCTATATTGGCTACCATTTCTTCGATGGCGGCTGATGCCTTGGATACGTGAGTATTCTGCTCCTCAACATTTGTGCTTAATTTTTTAATGTTCAGCGTAACCTGTTCCATTGTAGCGTTCGTTTCGGTTACGCTCGCGCTTTGATTTATTACCCTGCCCTTGATGCTTTGAATGTTGGCTGTTATTTCGTTAACGGCGGCGGCAGTCTCGTTCATGTTACTGGCGAGGTCGTTTCCAATTTCGGATAAAATATCGGCTTCTTTTTTGATTATTAATATCAGCTTTTTTATCTTTTCTATTGTCTGATTAAAGTAACGGGAAAGATCCGTAATTTCGTCATTTCCCTTTTCCGGGATTTTAACTGTAAGATCGCCTTCGCCCTGCGCTATATCCTTTAATGTCAGCGCAACGTTTACAACCGGCATCATTGTAAAATGAAGGACAAAGTAAATTATTACCGCCACCGCTCCGGCAATTATAAGCGCGAGAATGATGGTCAGCCTTGTCATATGGTTTACTTCGGATAAAATATAATCTTCTCTTGCCGCAACCATGACAGACCAGAACACGTCTGAATTGCCGATACGGGCGGGCGAGAAGAAAGTTTCCAGAGTTGTTTTCATTGCAGGGGAGTACGAAGAGCTGTGAAGAGCGGTTCCTTCTCTCGTGGCTGTAATTGCGCCCTGCAGGTCTTCGCCCAAGAACCCTTCCGTATCTTTCATATTCTGACCGATACGGTCCTTGAATGTATGCGCCAGTACGGTTCCGTCGTTCGCGTAAATAGCCATCAGTGATATTTCCTCGTTGCCTGCGACGGTTCTCTCCAATACATCCTGCATTTGCTCGATATTCACAAGAAATCCAACAGCTCCAACAATCTGCCTTGCGTTATCATCAACAATAGGTCTCATCATTCTAACTACATACCCTTCCTTCCCGAGAATTTGTCTTGGGATTGGAGGTTCCACCCTGTCTTTTATATTGTTAATATTTTGACCGTCCAGATATGCATATGCGGCTTCTATATCGGAATTTACTCTTACACGTATGTCACCGGTTTCTCTTGTATAACTCATCGCGTATTGCCCTGTAGGACCGGAACCTGCCCTGCCGATCATCTGCGCGTCCAAGCCGTCAAGGGCATTTGGGCGCCAAACCGTGTAAATCTGCAGATACTCGGGGTTGGCTTCCATAACTGCCAATATCATTTGGTCAAAACGGTCCCGCCGTTCATTCGCCGCGAATCTCTGGTACTGAGAAAATATATTCTCAAGGGTATTAAGCATCGAAAAACGTGCATTTTGCCTGCCTTCCCAGAACCCGGCCTCTTTATCTGCTATTAAATGAATTACATCTCTATTCAGCTTAATTGCAATTTCTGACGAACTGCTAAGCAGGATAATTGAAATTGTCGCAACTACGACAATCAATATGGCAATAACCATAATACTCAATCTAATTTTAAGTTTCATTTTTTCCCTCTATAAAATTATCATACTTACTCTAATTATAATCTAATTATATCAAATTTTGTAGATTATTGCTATAGGTTCTATAAATAGAATAATCATATAAATTATGATTATTTTAAGATATTTTTAAGATTTTTATAAGTTTCTTTAACTATTTTTGGATATCGCTCCCAAATGTCCAAAAAAACATAATAAAATGACTTAAAAGATTATGAAAACAATTTTTATAGTGGATGATAACGCCACCAACCTTGTTACAGCCAAAAACGCGCTTTCAGGCATTTATAAAACTTACGCTTTGCCGTCTGCGAAAAAGATGTTCCAATTGCTGGAAAAAATCACTCCCGATCTGATTCTTCTTGATGTTGAAATGCCTGATATTAACGGCTTTCAGGCGTTATCTGTTTTACAGGCTGACGAAAAGCATCAAACAATCCCCGTAATTTTTCTAACCGCAAAACTGGATCCCGAATCTGAGATTTGCGGATTTGAACTTGGAGCGGTTGATTTTATCAATAAGCCGTTTTCACCGCCTGTTTTGATCAGGCGTATTGAAACACACATAGGCATTGACGAAATAATAAAACAAAGCCTAAGAAATGTCCGCGAAGTGCATAACGCGACAATTAACATTATCGCAAATATGGTTGAAGATCGCGACAAAGTGACAGGCGGTCATATAGATCGTACCGAAAAATATCTTGCAATTCTTGTCAACGAACTGATTCATTCGGGCGTTTACATTGAAGAGATTTCAAAATGGAATCTTGACCTTCTTTTGCCGTCCGCGCAATTGCACGATGTGGGTAAAATAAAAACAAGCGATTTGGTTTTAAACAAACCGGGAAAACTCACGGACGAAGAGTACGAGATCATCAAAAAACACTGTGAAGACGGAGAAAGCATTATAGAAGGGATTATGGAAAAAGTAAAAGAGGATAATTTTTTATTGCACGCAAAAAAGTTTGCAGGCAGTCATCACGAAAAATGGGACGGTTCGGGTTATCCGAAAGGACTTGCAGGAGAAAATATTCCGCTGGAAGGAAGGATCATGGCAATCGCGGATGTGTATGACGCTCTTATTTCCGAACGTCCGTATAAAAAACCGTTTACTCATGAACAGGCGGTAAAAATAATCAAGGACGGCTGCGGCAAAGATTTTGATCCAAAAATTGTCGAAGCGTTTTTAAATATTGAAAATGAATTCCTGACTATTAAGGTTTGAAATAATGAAAATAAAAAAAACCAAAAAGAAATTTACGCGTTTAATTATCGATATAATAACATCGGGAAAATATGCCGAAGGAATATCCTTTGAAACATCAGATTATCTTATAAAATATGTGCTGATGAATTTTATAACAATCTTTGGCGGCATTTTATTGTCATTATTTTTAATAATCAACCTGGAAAACCAAATGTACAGAGACGCTGCAGTTTGCGCCGTTATGACCTTCATAAGCGGATTATGTTTTCTTATCGCGCGGTTAAAAGTTGTTCCGCTTGTTCCGTCATGGATTATGCTCATTTTTTACGGATTGCTCTGCATTCTTCTTGTCATGGTGGGAGAATCTCACGGATCGGATTTTTTTATATTTGTGTATCCCCTTCTTACAATCATGCTGCTTGGAATGAAGAGCGGAATAATTGCCGCGTTAGTTCTTCCCATTATTGTATCCGCGCAAATGATTGTTCCGGGATGGTCAATGTTCGATTACCCTATTGATTCAACAGTTCGCATGATTGCGGCGTATATACTTGTTTTTGCTGTAATGATTGTTATAGAAACTACAAGAAAAACAAAAGACAGTCATATAGAAACTCAAAATAAAAAAATGCAGGCGCTCAAGGAAGAAGCGGAAAAAGCAAACAATTCCAAAAGTAATTTTCTTGCAACGATGTCGCACGAAATTCGCACGCCGCTTAACGCAGTCATCGGGATCGCAAAAATAGAAATGCAGGACGAAAGTCTGCCCGAAAAATACATGGAGGCTTTTGAAAAAATACATAACTCCGGCAATACCCTTCTTGGGATAATAAATGATATTTTGGATATGTCAAAAATAGAAACCGGAAAAATGGCATTAAACCCCGTAGAGTATGATGTCCCGAGTTTAATTGGCGATACAATTCAGCTTAACATTGTGAGAATAGGATCAAAACCCATCGAATTTAAATTAAGCGTTGACGAAAATCTTCCGTCGAGGCTTTTGGGCGATGAACTGCGATTAAAACAGATATTAAACAATCTTCTTTCCAACGCGATTAAATACACAGATAAGGGACAGGTGCATCTTTCTGTAAATTTTAAAACAATTAACGAAGATATAATGCTTGTGTTAGGTGTCAGTGATACAGGGCAGGGAATGAAAGAAGAAGACAAGAAAAAACTGTTTTCCGAATATTTGCGTTTAAATACCGACGCAAACCGTTCTATAGAAGGAACTGGTCTTGGCTTAAATATAACAAAAAAACTTGTAGAAATGATGAACGGAGAAATCAGCGTAGAAAGCGAATACGGGAAAGGCAGCATATTTATCGTAACTGTAGAACAGCAATCTGTCAAAAGTCCGCCAATCGGAGCGGAAACGGCGCAGCGTTTAATCAACTTTAATTTTACAAGCAAAAGTCAAAAAGAACGGTGTTTCGCAAGAGAGCTGATGCCGTACGGCAAAGTTTTGGTTGTGGACGATGTGGAAACAAACCTTTATGTAGCTCACGGACTTTTGTCACCTTATAAATTGAATATTGAACTGGCAGAATCAGGTTTTGCGGCGATTGAAAAAATCGAAAGCGGTAAAAAATACGACGTAATCTTCATGGATCACATGATGCCGCAAATGGACGGTATGGAAACTGCAAAAAAAATGCGTGAATCCGGTTACACAGGAATCATTGTGGCTCTTACAGCCAATGCTTTGACGGGAAACGATGAAATGTTCGCTCAAAACGGTTTTGACGGATTTATCCCAAAGCCGATAGACGTAAAGCAATTAAACGAAGTGCTAAATAAATTCGTCAGGGACAAGTATCCGGAAGAAGCAAAAAAATATAAACCTGAAACTGTTACGCAGGAAGTAACAAATAACGCATTTGTAACCGATCCTTTAATTTTAAAAGCTTTCTGCGAAGACGCCGTAAAAGCAATCGCCACATTGAAGGAAACAGTTTCATCAGGCGATTTAAAACTGTTTACAATCACATCTCATGCGATGAAATCTGCTCTTGCGAATGTAGGTGAACTTGAGATTTCCAAATCCGCGGCGGCTCTGGAAAACGCAGGACTTAAAGAAGATACATATTTTATCAGCGCAAATACAGAGAGCTTTTTACAAACACTCGAAAACTTAACAGAAAAATTCAATTCCGCTTTTACGGCGAAGCTTCCATCAGCAGATGATACCGTCAATGAAAACATTACAGAAGACGTTTCCTTTCTGAAAGACCAATTACAAATTATTAAAACCGCCTGCGAAAATTACGATGATGACGCGGCGTATGCCGTTCTTGACAATTTAAAAGAAAAGCCATGGCGAAGTGTTACATTAGAGTTTTTAACACAGATTCGGGAAATGCTGTTTATATACAGCGATTTTGACGGCGCGGCAGACCGGACAGCCAAAGAGTTGGAGGGAATTATTTAAATACAATCTGATCTCTGAATAAATCTTCGCAGAAATATCCTTCATTTAAATTTTCGTTTGGATGTACAAATACAAACGCTTCAATTATATCCGGTTTATTAACAGCTCTTGCTAATATTTTAATTGTATATCGATGGAATTTTTTGGATGTCACTTGAGTTTTTTTGAATATTTCAAATTCTTCCGAATATGAAATGCTATGAACTATTTCTATATTATCAAATTTAATCAAATATCCTTTCATTCCATTTTGAAAAACAGCCTTTTCCGGCTTTCCTTCCATTATTGCATTATTTCCTTCAAAGGCGTATCCGTTAAAAAATTGAATTTTTTCTATATCAATATTTTCATTTTCAAAACTTTTTCCAATAATTATAATCGTAATCCCTTTACAAGCCTTACCTGCATTCACAAATTCAAGAGATGTATAAAATGTTTCCCCTACAGGCAAAATGGTTTTTCGAAAATGTCCCTCTTTGTTGCATTCTTTTTCTGCTTTGCCAGTTATTGGCCAAGGGGAATGTCCTCCTATCCATTGAAATATTGGCACTTTTGATACATTGGTTTTTTTTGTTACACCGGAGTTTTTTTCCTTTTTTTTCTTGATTTTTATAATCTTATATTCACTAAACGATTCAAAATCCCGGCTAATATAATCATACGAAACCCATTCATAAAAATTTAATCCCATGCCAATCGCAAATTCATTCGCATCATTTTTTATTACTTCATTTTTTTCAATAGAAAATATCTTTTCCAATACTTTGCATTGAGCGTCATCAAATATACAATCCCGGTTTTCAATGCATTTTTCATAAAAACAATCATTATTTTTGGTATAATCACATTCAAATCTGCATACTTTGTCATTTTTATTGAATATTTCAAAAGACCAACCATGGTCTTCCGCATTAATGAAATTCAATAAAACACCGTCATTTGCATCAATTAATTTTTTGGAAAATTTAAAATCCGGCTCGTCTATGACAAAACTAACCCAGCCATTTTTCATAGGGAATAAAAAACCACTGACATTTGCCTTTTTAACAAGATCAATACAATCATTGATATTTTCTGTTTTAAGATGATAACTGCAGCTAAATTCACTCACTTTTTTTACCTTTTTTTCCCGGGAAATTTTTTGCAAGTTCGATAATACCGTCGTTATCTAAAACGTTTGCGGCGTGCTTTTTTCCGTCAGGCGCTCTAAATTTGAACTGGGTAGTCACACTACCCAGTTGATTATTTTCCCGTTTTAGCTTTGCTTTGAGGTATTTCCAATAATTCCGATTTTTGGCATAATCATCATCGCCGCGCAATACGCCGACAATATCAAGTATCGAAAACCACCATTTGGCATTTTCATCGTCCCAAACGGCTCTAACCTCAGAGTCATCAAAAAAACGGATCGATATCTTTTGCGTACTCATAGGGAAAGATACCATAAAAACGGGAATTTCTCAATTCTATTCTCCCTACCCTATTGACAACCCATATTCAAATCACTATCCTATTACTTAGTAAACAGATATGTTTAATAGACTACACTAGACAAGGAGCAAATTATGTCAAAAGAAGGAACGCTTAACGCGCTTAGCAAGGAACAGGCTTATCAGCTTGCGGATATCACCAAAACACCGCCTCAATTTGGGGCTTTGACACCCCGGTGGCTGACTCGATTTATGGAGTTTAAGGGGCTGGAAGCGGGCATTTACAGGGTAAACAAGGTTGTGGAGGGCGAAACTCCGCTTGATATTCTTTGCTCATCCGAAAAAAAGAGCACAAAAATCCCCGCGGGCTTCATTGAATATCAGCAGAAACCGCGCGAATACATCCTTAACTCGATATCGACCACAATTAATATTGATACGAGCGTGACCGATGTTTTTTCGTCACCCTACGACCAAACAAGGGAACAACTCAATTTGGCTGTTGAAAGTTTAAGGGAGAGGCAGGAAAGCCAGATCATCAATAACGACGATTACGGTCTTTTAAAAAATGTCGCGGACAGCCAACGCGTTACGCCGATTAAGGGAGCGCCGATGCCTGACGATTTGGACGAATTGATTTCCAAAGTATGGAAAGAACCGTCGTTCTTTTTGGCTCACCCGAGAGCGATTGCAGCTTTTACCCGTGAATGCACAAGACGCGGAGTGCCGCCCAATACGATAAACCTTTACGGCGGAAACTTTATTCTCTGGCGCGGCATTCCAATCGTACCGACTGATAAACTTCTCGTGGACGGCGTTAAAAAGCCAAAAGGCAAGGGCGGCAAAACAAACATTTTATTAATCCGCACAGGCGAATCCAAGCGCGGCGTTATCGGGCTTCATCAAAGCGGTATGCAAAACGAGCAATCTAAAGGGCTTTCCGTCCGCTTTAAAGGCGTTGACGATGAGGGAATCGCCTCGTACTTGCTCTCGCTCTACTGCTCAGCCGCAATTTTAGCGGACGATGCAATCGCTGTTCTGGAAGACGTAGAAGTGGGCGATTACTATGATTACACCTAACGATACTGCTTTCGCGCAGTCTGAGTTAACGAAATCGGAATTATCCTCATACGGACTGCCAAGCGAAAAAGAGTTGGCGGATTGGGCGCAGAGTTATTTTCCGGAATTAGAAGATTATAAACCACAGAGAACTGCTGACCTTCGGACAGCTTCGAGGGACACAGAGTTCTTAGGACAAAACTCTTCTTCTACTCCGTGTTCTCCAAGCAACCTTGGTTGCAGTACTCCGTGGTTAAACTCTTCCTTCTCTCCGATAGTGGTGCCGGGTACGAGTTTACCTTCAGCAAATTCTTCTTCATCATTTGATGTGAACCGTATTCGCGCGGATTTTCCGATTCTTAACGAACGTTTAAGCAACGGCAAGCAATTAATATGGCTTGATAACGGTGCGACCACACAAAAGCCACGTCAGGTGATAAACCGCATTTCGTACTTTTATGAGCACGAAAATTCCAACGTTCACAGGGGAGCGCATGAACTTGCCGCGCGTTCGACAGACGCGTATGAAGCCGCAAGGGAGACTGCCGCAATGTTTTTGGGCGCGCCGTCAAAAGACAATATCGTTTATGTGCGCGGAACCACAGAGGGGATAAATCTTGTCGCCCAAAGTTACGTGAAACCTTTGTTAAAAAATGGAGATGAAATTATTCTTACCATTTTGGAACATCACGCGAATATTGTACCGTGGCAAATGATCGCGCAGGAAACAGGCGCGGTTATCAAAGTTGCTCCCGTTGACGATACAGGGCAGATAATCTTATCGGAATACCAAAGATTGTTTACAGGGCGAACAAAGTTTGTTTCCATTACCCATGTTTCTAACGCATTGGGAACAATTACGCCTGTTCATGAAATGGTGCAAATCGCGCATCGTTACGGTGTCAAAATTTTAATTGACGGCGCTCAGTCTGTAGCTCATACTCCGCTAAACGTTAGCGAACTTGATGCGGACTTTTATGTTTTTTCCGGTCACAAGATTTTTGCGCCTACAGGAATCGGCGTCGTGTACGGAAAATCTTCCGTTCTTGAAGAAGCAAAACCGTATCAAGGCGGCGGTAATATGATAAGAGACGTAACATTTGAACGCACCACTTACAATCCGCCTCCGAGCAAATTTGAAGCGGGAACCGGAAACATCGCTGACGCTGTCGGTCTTGGAGCCGCGTTGGATTACGTTATGCAGTTGGGTCTTCCGGCCATTGCCGCCTACGAGCATGAACTACTTGATTACGCTACACGCGAATTAAAGAAGATAAACGGTTTGCGTTTTATCGGAACCGCAAAGGAAAAAGCGAGTGCGCTTTCTTTCGTCTTGGACGGGAAAAGCGTTGAAGAAGTTGGAAAACATCTTGCGGAACACGGAATTGCGGTTCGCGCGGGTCATCATTGCGCACAGCCTGTATTGCGCCGTTTTGGATTGGAAGCGACAGTTCGTCCGACAATCGCTTTTTACAATACGCCTGACGAAATCGACGCATTGGCAAGAGCCGTAAGGGAAATTGCGTAATTAATTGAGGTGAGTATGAATCAAAATCAAATTATGGCGGAGATAGAGCGGGTAACAGGCATAATCATCGATTCTGCCGAAGACAAGTTACGCGAAATGCCAAAGCAGCCTGTTAAATCCATTATCGTCGCCATGATTAGTCAATTGCAGCACATATTGTTTCCCGGTGTTTTTGAAGGCGCAAATGTAAATAAAAACAGAATAAGCGTCATGCTGGAAGAAATTTACAACGATCTTTGCGTTCAGATTTCTTTGGCTCTGCGTTACGATTTGCGTTTTAAAGACATCGGGCAAAGCGAAAACGAAGAAGAAGCCGCGAAAATTACACAGCAATTTATCTCCAAGATCCCGGAAATAAAAGAAAAACTGGACACTGATATAGAAGCGGCTTATAACGGCGATCCTGCGGCGTACAGTAAAGCGGAAATAATTGTGTCCTACCCGGGCATTTACGCTGGAATGGTTCACAGAATTGCGCATGAACTTTATTTGCTCTCGGTTCCGCTTATACCCAGAATAATGAGCGAATATGCACATAACGTTACGGGCATCGACATTCACCCCGGCGCCGTTATTGGCAGATATTTTTTTATGGATCACGGCACGGGCATTGTCATAGGCGAAACCACGATTATCGGAAACAACGTAAAACTTTATCAGGGCGTAACTCTTGGAGCGTTGTCCACAAAAGGCGGACAAAGCATCAAGGGCGTTAAACGCCATCCTACAATTCACGATAACGTTACGGTTTATTCGGGCGCTTCAATTTTGGGGGGCGATACAATCATTGGCGAAGGCGTTGTGATTGGCGGCAATGCGTTTGTTGTAAGATCGATACCGGAAAAAACGCGCGTAAGCGTCAAGAATCCCGAATTACAATATAAAAACAACAACATTTCTACGCACATAGAACTGGATCAAAAGGAGTTTTGGTATTATGAGATATAGTATTTTTGATATGGTCGGATACACTCCTATTATAGAATTAAAAAACATCAAGAATGCAGAAAGCGGTTTGTCCAATGTCAGCATTTTTGCAAAAGCCGAATTTTTAAATCCAAGCGGCTCTGTTAAGGACAGGGCTGCAAGGGCGATGATTCTTCATGGCATCGAAACAAAAAAACTTACAAAAAAGAAAACCATTCTGGATTCAACAAGCGGCAACACAGGCGTTGCGTACGCAATGTTCGGCGCGGCTCTTGGATACAAAGTAAAACTTTATATGCCGTCAAACGCAAGCATGGAACGAAAAAAAGTAATAAGGGCGTATGGAGCCGAAATTGTCGAAACAGATCCTATGGAAGGATCGGACGGCGCATACAATGCCGCCATGAAGGAAGCGCAGGATAAACCCGATTTATATTTTTTCCCGAATCAATATGACAATTTTGATAATCCGCAAGCGCATTTTGAAACAACAGGCGACGAGCTTTACAAACAATGCAAACCCACTCACTTTGTCTGCGGCACAGGCACATCGGGAACTTTTATGGGGATATCAAAAAGATTAAAAGACCATGATGCAAGTATTCATATAACATTGATGCAGCCCGATTCGCCTTTTCACGGGCTTGAAGGCATGAAGCACATGGCAACGACCATAAACCCGAAAATCTTTGACGGCAGTATTGCCGACAGCCGCATCGAAGTTAAAACCGAAGATGCGTATAAAATGGCACGCCGCCTTGCCGCGGAAGAAGGACTTTTTGTCGGCATTAGTTCGGGCGCAAATGTTCATGCAGCCCTTGAAATCGCCAAAACGCTTCCCAAAGATTCCCGAATCGCCACAATCCTTTGCGATAACGGCTATCGCTATTTGTCAGAACCATTATGGAAGGATATTTAATGCTAAAACTTTCACAGGAACACGAAAAAATCATACGCGCCGAAGGGGAAAGCGCATACCCCAATGAATGCTGCGGCATTTTAATCGGAGAGATTGACGAAGAGGGCGTAAAAACGGTAAAATATACAGAAGCTATACGAAATGCGCGCGAAGACGGCGAGCAATATCACCGTTTTTTAATAACACCCGAAGACATGATGCAGGCGGAAATTACGGCGCGAAAAAGAAAAGAAGACGTTATCGGTTTTTATCATTCGCACCCGGATCATCCGGCAGTTCCGTCCGATTATGATAAAGAACACGCGCTTCCTTTTTATTCCTATATAATAGTTTCTGTAATGCAAAAAAAATCGAAGGATTTTAAAAGCTGGGAATTGAGAGCTGACAGAAATCATTTTGAAAGCGAAAAGATTTTAAAGGAGATAGAGAATGATTAAAGTACTGATACCTTATGCGCTGCGCTCTTTTACGGATCGTAATGCGGAAGTTGAAGTGAACGGCAAAACCGCAGGAGAAGCTTTAAACGCTCTTACAGGAATTTATCCCGATATTAAAACTCACTTATTTGCAGATAACAATTCGTTACGGGATTTTATAAACCTCTTTATTGACGGAAAAAATATTAACACCTTACAGGGACTCGACACCCCCATAGCGGACAACGGCGAATTAATGATTATCCCTGCAATTGCCGGAGGAACAAATGGCTTTGGAACAAACGCTTACAAATGAAGAAATTGCAAGATACAGCCGTCATTTGCTTCTGCCCGAAATCGGCGTAGAGGGACAGGTAAAACTAAAAAATGCCAAAGTATTGATTGTAGGCACAGGCGGCCTTGGAGCGCCGCTTGCGCTTTATTTGTCGGCGGCAGGCGTTGGAACAATCGGTCTTGTAGATTTTGACGAAGTGGATGCGTCAAATTTACAAAGGCAGATTATTCACAGCTCAAAAGACATAGGAAGACCAAAAGTTGCGTCCGCAAAAGACAGAATAAAAGGCATTAATCCGTTTGTAAATGTTGTTGTGCATAACACAATGCTCACAAGCAAGAACGCGATGGAAATAATCGGCGAATACGATATTGTCGCGGACGGAACGGACAATTTTCAAACGCGCTATCTTGTAAATGACGCGTGCGTGTTTCAGGGAAAAATAAATATTTACGGCTCGGTTTTTCAGTTTGAAGGACAGTCAAGCGTTTTCGGCGCAAAGGAAGGACCATGCTACAGATGCATCTATCCGTCACCGCCGCCTCCGGGACTTGTTCCCTCATGCGCGGAAGGCGGAGTAATGGGAGTGCTGCCAGGCATTATCGGAACAATTCAAGCGGCAGAAACAATCAAAATGATCGTTGGAGGAGCCAAACCTTTAATCGGGCGACTGCTTCATTTTGACGCATGGCGCATGGCGTTCCGCGAATTAAAATTGGAAAAAGACCCGAATTGTCCGGTGTGCGGAAAAAATCCGTCGATAAAAGAATTAATCGACTACGAACAATTCTGCGGATTAAAAAAAGATAAAGACAATGAACCGATAGAAACAATTACCGCCATCGACTTAAAAAAGCGCTTGGACTCAGGGGATAAAATTCAATTTATTGACATACGCGAGCCGCATGAACGCGCCATAGTCAAATTTCCAAACGCGATAATCATGCCGCTTGGTCAATTGGTAAGGCGAATGGAAGAATTGGACACAAACGTCGATTCCGTGTTCCTGTGTAAAATCGGGCAGCGAAGCATTTTGGGAATTCGCGCGTTACGCGAAGCAGGCTACAAAGGAAAACTTTTGAATCTGCAGGACGGCTTGAATGCATGGGCAAGAGATGTTGATAATTCAATGCCTGTTTATTAAAAGGTAATATTAGTTATGAGACACACCTATAAAACGCAAGGAACATGCGCAACAGAAATTCAATTTGACTTAAACGGCAATATCGTAACCGGCATTTCTTTCACAGGCGGCTGTAACGGAAACCTAAAAGCGCTCTCCGTTCTTGCAGACGGATTAACTGCAAACGAAATAATCAACAAGTGCAAAGGCATCAATTGCGGCGAAGGATTCAAAAGCAGGGGAACTTCCTGCGCGGCTCAGCTTGCTCTGGCGGTTGAGAAAGCCAAGGGCTTGAATACCTAGTAAACATATAGTATTATTCAGTTATGGACATAAACACAATCTGCGTACACGGTTGCGTAAAAAAATACGATACAACAGGCGCGGTGTCGGTTCCCATTTTTGCATCATCTACATTTGCCCACCCCGGCGTCGGACAAAGCACAGGGTTTGATTACTCGCGCTCGCAAAATCCCACAAAGGAACATCTTGAGCAGACGATTACAGCGCTTGAAGGCGGCTTTGAAACAATAGCGTTCTCATCAGGGATGGCGGCAGTATCCGCGCTCATGGAATTGTTTTCACCCGGCGATCACATTGTCGCCTCCGATGATTTATACGGCGGCACTTTCCGTCTCTTTTCGCATGTATCGGAAAAAAACGGCATGAAATTTTCTTATGCGGCATCTTCCGACGAAATCGCCGCAAAAATTACGCCTGCTACCAAAGCGATTATAATAGAAACGCCTTCCAATCCCATGATGAATGTGGTTGACATTGAAGCTGTTGCAAAAATTTCAAATAATAAAAATATTCTTTTAATTGTTGACAACACATTTTTAACGCCTGTTTTTCAAAGACCATTGTCTTTGGGCGCTGATATTGTGCTTCACAGCGGAACAAAATATCTTGGCGGTCATAACGACACGCTTTCCGGAATGCTGACTGTAAAAAACAGCGAATTGGCCGAGCGTCTTCGTTTTATCGCAAAAACAACAGGCGGATGTCTTTCGCCGTTTGACAGTTTTTTAATCATACGGGGAATTAAAACTCTCGCGATTAGAATGGAATGCCACAATAAAACCGCGTTACATATTGCAAAGTGGCTTACCGAACAAAAAAAAGTAAAAAAAGTTTATTACATCGGTTTAAAAGATCATCCCGATTATGCGATCTCGTGCCGTCAGGCAAGCGGCTTTGGCGGAATGATTTCGTTTACTGTTGACTGCGAAGAAACTGCAAAATCAATTTTGGAAAACGTTAAAGTAATAAAATATGCGGAAAGCCTTGGCGGAACCGAAAGCCTTATCACCTATCCTTTACTGCAAACCCATGCAGACCTTCCAAAGCATGAACGCGAAGCGCGCGGAATAAATGAATGCCTTTTGCGTTTGTCTGTCGGGCTGGAAGCCGAAAATGACATTATCGAAGATCTTAAGCACGCCATGGACAGCCGCTGATGAAATTCGATTTTGATACCATTATAGAAAGAAAAAATACCAATGCAATAAAATACGATCCGATATCCAGAGGAAAGCCCCAAGACGTACTTCCGTTATGGGTTGCCGATATGGATTTTTCGGCTCCGCCCTGCGTAGAGGAAGCCATAACAAAACGCGCAATGCATGGCATTTACGGCTACTCGGAGCCGGGCGCATCATATTATACCGCTGTGCAAAATTGGTTTAAAAACCGTTTTGACTGGAACACGGAAAAAGAATGGCTTTTGATTACGCCCGGAGTTGTAAATGCCTTGTATCTTGCCGTGCGCGCTTTTACAAACCCGGGAGACGCAATTGTAATTCAACAGCCTGTGTATTATCCGTTTGCTTCGTCTGTGCAAAAAACCGGGCGCACACTGCTTGTAAACGAACTTGTTTACAAAGACGGCTTTTATACGATTGATTTTGAAGATTTTGAAACCCAAATAAAGCAGGCAAAACTTTTTATTTTATGCAGTCCGCATAATCCCGCAGGCAGAGTATGGACTCGCGACGAATTGATCCGCATGGGTGAAATCTGCCTTCGTTACGGCGTTAAAGTTATCGCAGACGAGATCCATCAGGACATTATATTTTCACCTAACAAACACCTTGTATTTGCCAAACTTGACGATCGGTTTGCCGATATTACAATCACTTGCACAGCTCCTTCCAAAACTTTTAACCTTGCAGGATTAAATCACGCAAATATTTTCATAGAAAATGAAAAACTGCGCTCTTCTTTTAAAAAGGAATATGAAATCGCAGGATTAAGCCAGCCAAATATTATGGGACTAATTTCATGCGAAGCTGCATACACAGACGGCGAACCGTGGCTTTCAGAGTTAATTAATTATCTTGCAGACAATATGACCCTGATAGATAATTTTTTAAAAACAAATATCCCAAAAATTAAACTTGTTAAACCGCAAGGGACATATCTTGCGTGGCTTGACTTTAAGGAACTAGGACTAAGTTCCAATGAATTAAACTCCGCCATTACCCAAAAATGCAAGTTATGGCTTAATGACGGACCAATGTTTGGAAAAGGAGGAAGCGGCTTTCAGCGAATGAATGCCGCCTGTCCTCGTTCAATTTTACAAAAAGGCTGTGAGGCTTTGCTTCGCCTGAGGCTTTGATTCGCATGAAAAACTAATAAATTAAGAAAAAGAGGTGGTTTTGTGAAAGTATCAACAAAAGGCAGATACGCGCTTAGAATGCTGCTGGATTTGGCTGAAAACAAAGACAATGGATTTATTCCGCTAAAAGACATTGCAGAAAGACAGAATATTTCCAAACAGTACCTTGAGCAGATTGTTTCCATTATAAGTTCATTGGGAGCCCTTCGCACCAACAGAGGCAAACAGGGCGGATATATGCTTGCAAAGGAACCGTCGGAGTATACGGTGGGACAAATATTGCGCATAACAGAAGGAAATCTTGCGCCCATTGCCTGCCTTGAAGATAAAGTGAATCAATGCGAAAGGGTAAAAAAATGCAAAACTCTTTCGATGTGGAAGGGACTGTATAAAGTAATTGCAGATTATCTCGACAACATCACTTTGCAAGACTTACTCGAAAAAAAATAAGAGATTAATCTTTTGGGGCAAGGTCAAACCTTCCGTTAATCTGTTCGGTTTTAATTACATTGATAAAAACGGCAGGATCAATCAGTCTTATCGCAGGAATCAATTCCTTAATCTGACTTGCGGTAACTACAGAATAAAGCAGGGTGTGCGTATTTTTTTCGAAACTGCCGAAGCAATCGATCAGCGT
>Ga0209755_10002923_pt1 | contig 22259 bp, 21 predicted proteins | sample TergutCo191P1_FD_187301 | JGI IMG/M metagenome (GOLD analysis project Ga0209755, IMG submission 187301) | Cornitermes sp. P1 segment gut microbial communities from Petit-Saut dam, French Guiana - Co191P1 (SPAdes) (version 2) | ecosystem: Host-associated > Arthropoda: Insects > Digestive system... | reverse complement strand
CTATTCCACAGGGCTACTAATCAACAACCCCGCCTTTGGAATAGGCATTTTGGCGGCATTATCCGCCCGCCTGCTTTTTGGCACAAAACATATGCAAATCCGCGGGCCCGGCCTAATCGCGGGCGACGGCCTTTTTGGATTTCTAAGCGGAGCTTTGCGAATCTTTTTCTGATTCAATCATCGAATAAAGCTTTTCCATAGCGCAATTCAGGCCGCCAACCCCATCAATCAGCCCCTCGCGCACGGCCTCCTCGCCAATAATAAATGTGCCAACATCCAAAGCCATTTGCCCGGTATCCATCATCAATTTTTGCAAACGCTCCCGGGAAATTTGTGAGTTTTGCACAATAAAATCTACGATTCGCTCTTGCATTTTGTTAAAATGGTCATAGGTCTGCTGCGCGCCAACCACAGTACCATTTACCCGCACAGGATGGACGGTCATCGAGGCAGAGCGGGCGATAAACGAATGCGCCGCCGCGCAGGCCAAAGGCACACCAATCGAATGCCCGCCGCCCAGCACCAAAGAAACCGTGGGTTTGCCAATATTCGCAATAAGCTCGGCAATGGCCAGCCCCGCCTCCACATCCCCCCCAACGGTATTTAGCACCACCAAAAGCCCATCCACCTCGGTACTTTCCGCCGCATTTAGCAAAAGCGGGATAACATGCTCGTATTTTGTCGTCTTATTATTGGCGGGCATCACCATATGCCCCTCGATATGCCCAATAATCGGCAAATACCAAATATTTCCACGGGGATTATGCCCCTTTTTCGGCATTTCGATTTGGGCATATCGCTCCAGCGCGTCCTGTCCGGCGGTATTATCGCCGGGGTCGGCCTCCGCCTCATCCTCGCCCTCCATAATTTCATCATAGCTCATGATTTTTCGGTATTCCATGGGCTCTCGCCTGCCTTTGTAATAATTTTGTTATATTTTTTCTTATTCTTTGCAAATATCCTCTTGAAAATCAGGGATTTTTTGGCTATAATAGATGTATAGGGAAAAAAGGGGTGAAACATATGAGCGCGAAGATAATTGTATTATCTGCGGATACGGCAATGAAAAGAGCCCTTTCTGAGGAGTTTATAAAGCATAAATACAGCATTTTGGCTGATTCGCCTACTATTTTTGATGCCCCGCCGCGGCTAGCTGGCGAGGGCGCGATTGTGCTTGTTTTAGATATCGATACCTTTTCCATTGGCCCGCAAACTTTGCAAAAAATGATTGAACAGTATAAACTAAACACAATCATAGTGGGTCAGCGAAATATTATCCAGTTTTTGGCAATGGGTATTCGTATTCATATTCAAAAACCGCCGGCGGGCAATATTGTGTCATTAAAGGCATTTATGCGGAATGTTTGCATTCATATCGAGGAGTTTATACGTATTCAACGCTTTAAAATCCCGGGGGATGAGCGGATTAGCCAAATCATCACCGCCCATGATAAAGTGATAGCCATAGCGGCATCCACAGGGGGGCCGGATGCGGTAAATACGGTAATCAAGGGGCTGCCGGCCAATACGCCCCCGATTTTGATAGCCCAGCATATGCCCGCCATGCTAACCCACCAATTCGCCCAGCGGCTAGACCGCACCGGCAAAATGATGGTAAAAGAGGCCGCCCAAACGGAATATCTGCAAAAAAACCTGGCGATAGTCGCGCCGGGGGATTTTCATATGCGGGTGGTAAAGCGGCAAAACCGCCTGATGGTGGAGTGTTTTCAGGGCGCAAAACTGCATGGCGTACGCCCCGCCGCAGATATTTTATTTGATTCTCTGGCCGATATTTTGGGCAAAAATGTGATTGGCGTTGTTTTAACAGGCATGGGGGTCGATGGCGCGCGTGGCCTAAAAAACCTAAAGGCAAAAGGTGCGGCCACCATCGGCCAAAATGAGGCCACCAGCGTAGTTTATGGCATGCCAAAAGCCGCCTACGACCTGGGTGCTGTGGATTATCAATTGCCCATCGATAAAATCGCCGATAAAATCGCCCAATTGATGTGAAATGTTAAACAAATATCAGGCAGCGGCGAATGAGGCGCAGAGCATTCTTCTGGCGGATGAAAACCTATCGGAATGGCTTTGTAGATATAATGGCTATATTGACACAATAACCGCAAACCTCGATACCATCCGAAAAAACCGCCGCCGCCTGCGCGAATGGAAGCCGCTCAAATATTACATGAATATTACAAATGCCAAAAAGGCGAAGCATGCGGTTCGTTTTGAGGCGCGCTATCTTGGCCAGACGGTGGCCGAATTACTGAGCAATACAGATGGCGTTTTTATTTCGACAAAAAATTATGAGCCGACAAATCAAAGGGATTTTGATTGCGGCATAAAGCTGAAAAATGCGCCATGGGCGGGAAAAGAGGCGGCGGCATTTCGCGCGCATTTTAAAAACCGCGAGCCCCTGCGTAATGTTTGTGAAAACAAAGGCAATGAGGAACACCGCATTGAGAGCCTATTGTTGTCAGAATTTTCCAAAAGCAAGGAAAAGGCTTTGCCAAATATTAAACCCATAAAAATCAAGGGTTTGCGCTTCCCCATGCTCACCCCGATTGGCGCGAGCAAACATGGCATAACAAAATACGCCAAACAACGCGGCGGCGGCATCGATATTTTCGCCCGAATAGGCACAGGCGGCAGAGCCACCTATTTATGCATAATCGAGCTAAAAGACGAAAATACCAAGGCAGAGCCGGCATCACACGCCATTTTGCAGGCCATCAAATACGCGGTATTTATCCGCGAGCTTTTGCGCAGCAATGCCGGAGCTGCTTGGTGGCGGCTATTTGGCCTAGGGGGAGCAATCCCGCGCAAGCTAAAAATCCACGCAGTCTGCGCCATGCCCGACATCGCAAACGCCGACACTTCATTCGCCAAAAAGCAAATCCGGCTAGGCAATGACGAAATCATACTCGGCTATATTTATTTCAAAGAAACCGGCAACGCAATCGAAAGCATCAGAACATCGCTTTTTAAAACGGAGGAAATATGAATAAAACTGACATTAAAAAATTATATATACTATCCGCGGCGATTCCGGTTTTGGTGATGTGGATTGCTTTTGCGGCGGCGGCTGTTTTTCCATTTAATCCCTTTGGGGATAGGCAGATTTTGATTTCTGATTTATGGCAGCAGTATTTTCCATTTATTAGCGTTTATTGGCATTATTTGCGGGCGGGGCAGATTCCGCTTTGGTCCTGGCATGCCGGGGGCGGGCATGATTATATCGCCCATATCGCCTATTATATGGCCAGCCCTTTCAATTTGCTGGCCGCGCTTTTCCCCCATTCCTGGCTGCGGGATATTTTGACGATTTTTTTGACGTTTAAAATCGGGCTGGCCGGGCTATTTATGTGCATTTTCCTGCGGCATATCACTCGGCGGGATGATTATATGCTGGCGGTTTTTTCGGCATTATTCGCCCTTTGCGGCTTTTCGCTGGCCTATCATTGGAATATTATGTGGATGGATACTTTTGCCATTTTTCCCATTGTTATGCTGGGCGTCCATTTTTTGGTAACACAAGGCCGCTGGCGGCTTTTCACCATCTCCCTCGCGCTTTCCATTATTTTCAATTTTTATATCGGCTTTTTTGTGTGCGTCTTTGTAGGATTTTTGTTTTTTATTCTGGCCATCGCGAATCGGCTGGATTGGCGGGCGTTTTTGCGCCGTTTCGCGCTGATTGCGGCATGCTCCGCCATCGCTATTGGCATGACGGCCTTTATTGCCCTGCCCACATTTATGGCTCTGCAACACACCTTTAATGCGGTCAATGATATCAACACCTGGCCCGCAAATCCGCGGTTTTACACCAGTTTTTTCAATACTCTCGGCAATTTTTTGCCATTTAATCCCAGCACCACAGGCCACCCCCCCGATGTTTTGCCATATTTTTACAGTGGCATGATTTCCCTGATGTTTTTCCCGATTTTTATGATGAGCAAAAAGGTGCTAATCCGCGAAAAAATCGCATGGGGGCTGGTTGTTATTTTTATGATAATCAGCGCGAATCATAATGGGCTAAATTTCATTTGGCATGGCTTTAGCTTCACCCACAGCCTGCCGTTTCGCTATGTTTTCTTGATTTCTTTTTCCATGGTAATCATGGCCGCTCGGGCGTATTTTTTGCTGGAAAAAATTGGCTGGCGCGAAATCGTCGCAATGGCGGCGGGGGGCGGCTTTTTCATACTAATGGGCGCATTTGGGCGGCAAACGGATGCGGTTGTTATTTGGAGCGGCGTTTTGCTGGTGGTATATATTGGGATAATTACTATTTTGTGGAAAATCAAGGGGATGGAGGCGAGTGGTCTAAAGGGTCGCAAAAAATCTACCCGACAGGCCGCCGAGCCGCTAATTGCCCGGACTAAACAGCTCGCCCCCGTCGCACTGGCCGGGATTATCCTAATCGAGCTGGGAATAGCTACAGTGGTTTTTGTGGACAGCAATCGCACCACAGGCCGCGATTTTCCTTGGCTGCATGCAAACACTCAGGAGATTTTGGCTTTGCGCGATATCGGCGAAAACGATTTTGCGCGGACGGAATTTAGCCGCTGGTGGTCGACAAACGACCCCTCGCTATATGGCTATCATGGGCTTACATTTTTTTCCAGCATGGTGCGCGAGGATGCGGGGCGGTTTTTGCAGGGGCTGGGGCTGGTCTATCGCGAGCGCGCCAATAGCTTTGCCTATGCGGAAACCTCCCCGGTCACCGACGCCTTTTTGAATATGCGCTATATGATTCACCGCACCGGCCATTTTGGCGACCAGGCTGGAAAATTTTGGGAAATTGTTGACACACGCGGCCAGTTGCGCCTAATGCGAAATACCCGCGCTCTGCCGCTGGGCTTTATGGTAAACGAGGCGATGGCCGATTATCGCGGCGATAGAGCCAATCCGTTTAATTCGCAAAATGATTTATGGCGGCTCGCCACCGGGATTTCTGGCAATCTTTTCACAATCACCCCCCATACCCATAGCCCACCGGGCGAAAACCGCGTAGAATTCCCGATTCGGCGGGATGGCTGCCTTTATATTTTTGCCCGCCAGCCCGGCACGGAAACGCTCCAATTGATACTGATAAACGCCGATGGACACGAGCGCGACCTAGGCAGCGTGACTATTGCAAACACATCCTATCTGTTTCGCGCCGGCAGTTTTGAGGCGGGGCAAATTATTGCACTGGAAAATGCGGACGGCTGGCGCGGCGGCGCGGCGGTGATTTTTGGGGCTTTTCTAAATCATGATATTTTTGATGCGGGCTTTGACCGCCTTTCCGCCGAAACCCTAAATTTGACATATTTTTCCAATCACCGCATCCGCGGCAATATCACCACCCAGGGCGGCCTGCTATACACATCCATCCCCCATGGCGGGCTTTGGCGCGCTTTTGTCAATGGCGAGGCGGCCGAGATTATCAGCATCGATGGCTCTATGCTCGCCCTGCGCCTGCCCCCCGGCCATTTTGAAATCGAGCTGCGATTCCGAAATACCGCCTTTTTGCAGGGGGCGGCCATTTCCGCCGTGTCTTTGGCGGCCTTCCTAATCCCCACCGGCGTTTCCATAGTTCGCAAAAAACTTAACAAAGGAGAGAATCCCGATGAATCCTGATTTTATCTATTTGAGGCATTACGACCTTGTTTTTCACGCGCTGGCGCATATGCAGGTGGATAATATTTCTGATTTGTATTGTGAAGAATATATCGAGCAGGTCGACCGCCCCCTATTGGCCGAGATTATGGCTACTTTGGCGGAATATTACAATGCCAATTTCGAGCGGTTGAGCCTTGTTAATTTTTTGCCGTGCTATGTTGCGGATTATGATGCTATGAAGGATTTGTTTCAAAATTATCAATCCTTTACGCCGGAGGATATCGAGCATTTTATCGCGCCATTTCTCGCTATTTTGGACGAGGAATCGGCGGATTATTTTCCGAAATGGGATGAAATCCACGCGGGTTTTGATGAAATCCGACCAAAGGCGATTGCTTTTTTTGAAGACAGAATGGAAAAATATTCCTGTATTTTTGAATATCACAAAAAGACCCCGCGAGTTTTGTTTTCATATGCTTTGACAAAAAATGGCAGGGGAATGGGGGGCAAAACCAGCTTTTTGTCCGCTGTCCCTTTCCCAAAAACCCAGCAGGAATTCCCCCGCAGCTTTTTCCAAATGCTCCATGAATACACCCATAATTTTACAGATGAATTGATAAAAACGCCAATTAAAATGGATGATGGTAGCCATACCGAATCCGAAACTTTGGCGATTCTGGCGGATTATTTGTTCGTGAAAACAATCGAGCCTATTGCTATCGGCCAATATTTTGAATTTTTGCAAAAAAATGGAATAATGGTTTGGGAGTCAAATTTGTTTAGGATAATAAAGATTGAGCAAGAAATGGCAACCAAGCTAAAAGCCTTGGCGGATGGGATTTTGGCTTTGCGCAAAATAGATGAGATAGATGAAACGGATGAATAAAATCCATATAATCGCCGGCGCGACCGCTACGGGCAAAAGCACCGCCGCCATTGCCCTAGCGCGAAAAATCGGCGGCGAAATAATTTCGGCGGATTCCATGCAGATTTACCGGGGCATGGATATCGGGACTGCCAAAATTTTGCCAAACGAAATGGAGGGCATCCCCCATCATTTGATTGACGAGCTAAACCCGGACGAGTCCTATAATGCGGCGATTTTCGCCGATTTGGCTCGCGGGCGCATTGCCGAAATTATCCGCCGGGGCAAAACCCCGATAATCTGCGGTGGCACTGGCTTTTACATCAACGCCCTGCTTTTTGGCATGGAAATTTCCCAGCCCGAGGGCGAAAGCCCCCATCGCGCCGAGCTGACAAATTTTGCCAAAAACCACGGTGCGGCCGCCCTGCACAAAATGCTAGCGGATATAGACCCCGCCGCCGCGACCGCCATTCCCATAAACAACCAAAAGCGAGTAATCCGCGCCATTGAATTTTATCGTATAAATGGCCGCCGAATTTCCGAGCATAATCAAGAAATGAAAAAACGCAAACCCGCCTTTGATGCAGAAATAACAATCTTGGATTTACCAAGAGAGGCATTATATAATCGTATAAACGCACGGGTAGACAAAATGATGGCCGCCGGACTTTTGAACGAGGTATCAGCCCTACTAAACGCCGGATATGCCCGCGACCTAGTTTCCATGCAGGGCCTAGGCTACAAAGAGCTAGCCGCCCACCTAGCAAACGAAACCGACCTACCCACCGCCATAAACGCCATAAAACAAGGCACTCGCCGCTTCGCAAAACGCCAAATAACCTGGTTTAAACACCAGCTAAAGACCTAGGAGGGATTTTATGCGACATGTAAATGCGGTTGTTGCCCGCAGGGATTTTGATGGGATTCTTGATACGGTTATAGAGCTTGGAGAGCCTGTTTCTATTGCCACAGACAAAGGAACGGCCATTTTAATATGCCAAGAAGATTGGCATGGATTGATGGAAACCATTTATTTGCAGTCTGTTCCCGGCATAGTCGATTCTATTAAATTGGCGCAAGCGGCACAGGCGAGCGAGCGGCTGGAGGATATTGGATGGGATATAAATTAGAATATTCCAAGCAGGCGCAGAAAGATGCTCGGTTGCTGGAGAAAGCGGGTCTTGACTCAAGGGCGAAAAAGCTATTAAGCATTTTGAAGCGTGACCCTTATGAGCCGCCATGCGAAAAGCTCGTTCGCGAACTTAAGGGTTGCTTTTCGCGCCGCATAAATAAGCAGCACCGATTGGTGTATGAGATTTTACCAAATGATGAGGGCTTGGCGGATGAAGATGGCGTTCTATATAATGGCATTATCCACGTGCTTCGCATGTGGACACATTACGAATAATATTATGTGTGGTACGAAGAGTGGAAATAATGCACAAAATTCCGGAGTTATGATACAGTGATTTTGCTGACTGAATGCCAAAGCAAAGTGCGTATTTATATACTGTGCGAGTGCGGCATGTGCGTAAAGCTATATATAACTCAACATATCTCAACGAAGTAAACTTACTCTCTGCAATAGCAGGGCATATCCTATATGAGTGAGAGCGAGACATTTATAAAAAATAATTTTTAGTCAACAAGAAGGGCGGATGTTAAAATGGTAGATGAATTCAAGACATACACTCCACAAGAAATGTATGAATACTGTGTACATAACTATTTCGGAACGGGTGACAACAAAAAGTGGAGCATTCGACATTTTGAAGTGTTATGCAAAAATTTTAATCAAAATGAAAACATTCCAATGATTTTTATTGGTTTATTTGAAAAAGTAGGAACCCATTGCGCTTTTGCTGTTACTAGCAAAAAAATACTAATTGGGCGCAAAAAGATGATTGGTGATTATTTTTATAGTATCTTAAGTAATAGAATTAACAATGTGACTTTGGAAAAAGGAGGCTTGCTTGCATTTGGGCGAAAGGTTGTCATCCACACTAAGCATGAGCAGTTTAAGATTTGGTTTGCAGAAAAAAATCATGCCGAAAATGTAGCAGAGGAATTAAAAAGCATATACAATCGTAGTGAGGTAATGGATAGAGGTTCAGTTTCATTAGAGGAAAAAACTAGCAGTGATCGAAATGCATATGATACACCTAAACAAAATACTATGTTTTTAACAACCCCAAGTCACCTTACTGTTTTTGATGTTGACAATATGAATGGTACAGAATTTGAAATTTTGATATCGGTATTATTTGAAAAAATGGGTTATCTCACGGAAATAACCAAAAAATCTGGCGATCAAGGTATTGATGTAATTGCTAGAAATGACATTTTATCAATTGGAATACAAGCCAAATGTTATTCTGGGACGGTCAGCAATAGTGCGATTCAAGAGGTTGTAGCCGGGTTACGTTTTCATAAATGCGATAAGGGCATGGTAATTACAAACAGGCACTTTACGAAATCAGCAAGGGAATTGGCAGAAGCAAACAATATCTCAATTTGGGATAGGGATTTGTTGACTAGTAAGCTGGAGGAATTGAAGATATATCAAAGTAATGAAATATAGACATTTATCAATTCAATTTCCTATTTAGAAGCATTAGTAGCGCGATTTTGCCTTTCGCAGACGCACTCTATAAATTATTTGTAGTCAATATAATTCAAGGAGGAATTTGTATGTTGTTTATCAAGAATGGTAAGGTTTACACAATGGAAGGGCCACCGATTGAGGGGGCTGATGTGTTGATTCGGGATGGCAAGATTGCTGGGGTTGGCGTGGGGCTGGAGTGTCCGGCGGGGGCGGAGGTTATTGATGCTGGCGGGAAATTGGTTTTTCCGGGGTTGATTGATGCGCATACTCATTTGGGGCTGGCCGGGACGGCCGTGCGCTGGGAGGGGGCGGATTATAATGAAACTACCGATAATGTCACCCCCCATTTGCGGACGATTGATGCTATAAATGGGTTTGATGAAACTTTTATGGATTCTGTGATTGGTGGCGTGACTTGTGTGGCGACGTCGCCCGGCTCGGCGAATGTTATTGGCGGGCAGCTGACCGCTATGAAAACCGGCGGGGCGGTTCGTGCCGATGATTTGGCCATAAAGGCTCCCATGGCGATAAAATGCGCGCTGGGCGAAAATCCCAAAGGGGCGCATGGACAATCCCAGAAAAAAGCCCCGCTAACGCGCATGGCTACCGCCGCTATTTTGCGCGAAACATTTATCAAAGCCAAGGAGTATTTGCATAAAAAGGAAAACAATGACAAAGACAAACAGCCGGATTTTCATATGAAATATGAGGCTCTTATTCCGGTTATCAAAAAAGAAATTCCCATACATATTCATGCCCATCAGGCCAATGATATCCATACCGCCATCCGCCTGCAAAAGGAGCTGGATATTCGCTGTGTGATAATTCATGCCAGCGATGGGCATTTGGTGGTGGAGGATTTGGTGGCGGCGGGGCTGCCCACCATAATCGGGCCGACTCTGGGCATGAAATCCAAGCCCGAGGTGAAAAATAAGACATGGGAAACGGTGAATGTCCTGAATCAGGCGGGGGTGCTGACCTGCATTACCACCGACCATCCTGTGATTCCCATCCAGCATTTGAATTTATGCGCCGCGTTGGCTGTTCAGGCGGGGATGCCCGCGGAGGAGGCGCTGAAATGCATCACCATTTACGCCGCTCAGGTTATGTCGCTGGATGAGCGGGTGGGCTCGCTGGCCATTGGCAAAGACGCCGATATCGGCATTTGGGATGGCTGCCCGCTAAATGCCACCAGCAATGTCACCCATACGATTATTGACGGCAAAATAGTTTACCAGCGATAGGTAATCTCTGATTACAAAAGGAGAAATTTATGAATAAAACCGATTTGCTTTTTTATGCCGACCCCTATGCCCGCGCCTTTTCGGCGCGGGTGCTGGCCTGCGAGGGGGCGGGGGACAAATGGCATATTGTTTTGGATAAAACCGTTTTTTATCCTGAGGGGGGCGGCCAGCCCGGCGATATAGGGGATATTGGCGGGATTGACATTTTTGATACAAAGATTCACGGGGGGATTGTTACCCATATTGCCGCCGTTCCGCTGGAAATAGGGGCGGAGGTGGCGGGCAATATTGATTTTGACCGGCGGTATCGATTTATGCAAAATCATGCGGGCGAGCATATTATTTCCGGCATTGCAAAAGCCCGGTATGGCGCGAATAATGTGGGCTTTGGGCTAATGGAATCCGGCATGCGAATCGATTTTGATATCGAGATGGATGATGCCGCGCTGGCCGAAATCGAGGCCGAATGCGCCCGCGCTATCGAGCTGGATTTGCCCATAGATGCGCGGTTTTTTGACAATGCCGACCATCTGGATTATCGCAGCAAAAAAGAAATTTCGGGGGATATCCGAATTGTTTCGATTCCAAATTTTGACATTTGCGCCTGTGCAGGAATGCATGTTCGCACCACCCTTGAAATCGGAATTGTCAAAATCATATCAAGTCAGCGATACAAAGGCGGCACGCGCATAATCGCCCTTTGCGGCAAAGACGCCGCCGACGATTATGCCAACAAACACGGCCAAATCGCCAAAATCTCGGCATTGCTTTCGGCAAAACCAGAAGAATGCGCCGCCGCCGCCGCCAAAATGGCGCAAGACCTAGCCGCCGCCCGCTTTCGCCAAGGCCAGCTCCTGCGTCAAATTTTCGACCTAAAAACCGCCAGCATCCCCGAAAACACGCCCCACGCCTGCATTTTCGAGCCAAACCTAACCCCCGCCGAAATGCAGCTATTGGCCAACCAAGCCACCACCCGCGCCCAAACCGCACTAATCTTTTCCGAATCCGCCGACAAAATCCAATACCTGCTCCAAACCCAAACCGACACCGACCTGCGCCCCCTCTCCGCCGCGCTAAACGCCCAATTCACCGGCCGCGGCGGCGGCAAACCCCAATCCCCCCAGGGTCTCCTCCAAACCACCCTCGACCCCTTAAAAATTTTCCTCCCCACCCTCCTTGACAATCCGCACATAATCTGCTAAAATAAAACAAAGGGCAATTAACTCAGTTGGTAGAGTGCATCCTTGACGTGGATGAAGTCAGCGGTTCGAGTCCGTTATTGCCCAGCCCAACAAAACCCCATGAAATCCGTTGATTTCATGGGGTTTTGCCATGTTCTCAACCTTTTTTTCTCCTGTCATTTATTCCCAAATAGTCCATTTTTACCCTCTAAAACCGCCTAAAATTATCCCAATTGCAGTAAAATTGCAGTAAAATTTACTGCAACACCTTTCCTGCGGTAAACCCGATATACACGCTATCAAGGGTTTTGGCGGTCTGCTCATACGCTGGGTCGAAAACCTCGCTGTACAAATCAAGAGTCGTGCTGACTTTTGAATGCCCCATCATCTTCGACACAATCTTGGGGTTTTCGCGCTGCTCTAATAAAACCGTTGCGAAAGTGTGTCTGAATGTATACAGCGAAATGTTTTCGCCTTGCAGATTATGCCTTTTAATAAACCGCCTCAAAAGACTACACAAACCAGAATACGTGCGCATTTCACCCGTCTTAGTATTCGGAAATACGTAATCGCTGCTGATGGCGTTTTCGCCGCAATATCGTTTCCATTCGACAATAGCATCCACAACAGAATCCGGCATCACCAACTGCCGAACGCTTTTGGGTGTTTTGGTCTTGCCAACCGTCGTACCCCTTGAAACCACATTGCCGTCTTCGTCAAATTTACTAACCCGGTTTAGAGCTTCTTTGATGAAAATTGTCTTGCCCTCGATATTGACATTCGTCCACCTGAGCGCAATCAATTCTTGGGGGCGAATCCCGGTAAGCATAAAAGTCACCATTATTGGCTTTAAGACTGGACACGCGATAGCCAAGTTTATTACATCTTCACGAATCTCCGGACGCAATGCCCTCCCGCTCTTTTCGCTTTTATTCCCAGTATTCTTGCGAATCACAACATCTGACATGGGGTTTTCGGCTATGTAGCGTTGCTTATGGGCATAAGCAAAGAAATTATTGAGCAAATATTTCATTTTGCCAATAGCGTCCGCAGAGTAACCCATACGACCCTTGACATCAGCCTTTGACTTTGCATTAAAGAATCTTTGAAGTCGCTTGGAATCAATATCTTTGATATCAAACGCACCGAGGTCTGCAAAGATATGCTTTCTAAGCATAGAGCGGCGACCCTCTTCGGTGACACTCGCAAGATTCGGTGCTACAAACGTATCAAACCATTCTTTGCACAATATCTCGAAATTCGTATCGTGGCGCGCGCTAATGGTGGTGTACCCACCCTCGAAAACGCCATGTGTCAGCGCGACAACCTGTTTCGTCACCTCAAGTTTACTGTGACCATAAACCGTCTTGCGCATTGGCTTGCCGTCGGTCTTGTAACCAATGACCACTTGCCCGCACCAGCGGCCATCGGAGCGTTGGTGTATGCTTCCGGCGTTATTCCCGCGCCGCTTGGCTCTTGGCTTTGGTTCTCTTAATTTTTGTGACATAAACATCCTCCTCAATGTCCTCTGCCACGGAATTTACCTGTGTCACTACAAGTATAACCCCGCAGCTGAAATAAATCAACAACGACTTTATACTTGCGCACCAACCCTAAGTGACCACAGCGTAAACGCAATCACGCTCACCGCTTTGCGATTACCGACCGTAATCGTTGGAAACGCATCGCTGTTCAGCAGTTGACGCACGTTGTTTCTGCCAAAGCCTGTAATAGTCACAAGCTGCTCACAACTCAAAAAATCTGAGCCATGCTTTTCTGCCAACCGCCGCGCCTCTAAGGCCGCTGCCACACCTATTTCCGAGTGGATATTGAATCCCTCGGCTGATTGTCCGATTCCTGTAGTGTTCATAACACCAATCCTCTCATGTGAATTGGCGTTACCTTTGAACAGGCACACATATTGCGCCAACAAAACCTCTGGCGAAATCCATCAAAATATGCTATAATATTTCTAAACCAACCAAATCAAATCATGAAAGGTGTGTAACCAACCCAATGAATCCAGCGCACGGAAAATATCAAGTCCTCCCACCCTTATCCCCCGAAGCCTACGAAGCCCTAAAATCCGACATCCAAGAGCATGGGGTGCTCGTCCCTATAGAGTTTGTTCGCGAAGATGACGGCTCACTTTGCGTTATAGACGGACACAATCGCCTTGCCATTTGCATAGAACTGGGCATCAAAGATTATCCGAGCGTGGTGCGGATAAATCTTGGTAACGAAGCAGAGAAGCGCGCTTACGCCCGCAGAATCAATCTTGTTCGCCGCCATCTCGGCTCATCGGCGAAACGCGAGTTGATTAAAGCGCAATTAGTTGAAACTCCAACACACTCAGACCGCATGATTGCAGCGATGCTCGGTGTCACGAATAAAACCGTAGCCGTGCAGCGCAAATTTCTGGAGGAGACGGATGTTATACCACGCGCTTTGCAGCGGCTTGGACTGGATGGAAAGAGTCGCAAAAACGCCGAGCCAATAAAACCGATGAGCGTTTGGAATCCTAGTGCGCAAGAATCGCGCCTCATTAAGAATCCGGAAATCATTGCTAAGATGGAAGCAAGCGGTGTTTCGCCGGTCATTGCCAACCGAAGAATCAAGCAACAACGCAAAGCAGAGCGAAAGAACACGCCCTTCAAGCTAACGGAGTCGGACATCACGGTTTTCCAAGCCGATGTGCGCTCTGGTCTGCCCCAAATCGCGGATAAATCCATAGACGCGATATTAACCGATGCGCCATACGCGAAACGCTACGGCCAAGACATCTTTGAAGCGGTCTCGCTGGTCGCCTCACGTGTCTTAAAGCCGGGCGGAATATTGCTTTGTATGTCTGGTCAATCAAACCTACCGACCATAATGGCGGGTCTATCCGCACATATGCAGTATCACTGGACACTCGCTTACATAACATCCAGAGGAGCTCCACCGCTGCATTGGATGAAAGTGACGACGCTATATAAGCCAATCCTCTGGTACACACGCAAGGGCGAGCCATATAAGGGCGACCTAGTACCGGACATCATACACACGCCGCCAGTTGGTGACGACCGTAACTTTCATGAGCACGGGCAAAGTGTTGCTGGCTTCAGAGAGCTTGTAGAGCGGTTCACCTACCCATCAGATACAATTCTGGACTTGTTTTGTGGAGGTGGAACAACTGGACTAGCAGCCATTCAATCTCCGGGTCGTAAATTTATAGGATGCGACATCGAGATAACGCATGTCGAAACAGCGCGTAAGCGCATATTGGATGCGCTACGCGAGGAGTATGGAGAGTGAGCACGGTGTTGTCCAGATGTGTTCACCATTCATAGCTGCGCTCACGGATAAAATCTATATGCACAGACACTACCAATCATTGTGCCAGCCGAAGTGCTTGCGACATTAAACAACCGCTCGACCCATTGCACAAACAAAACTCATGCACTTCGCCGCAAGCCACCTGCCAGAGTGTGGCTGTCGTCGCCTTGCCTCAAACACCAAAGCAGCAGCCACAAAGCTCACCAACCACTCGCCCACATCAACCTAACTAGCCAGCTAACCAACGGTTTTTCGTGCCTCAAATCGCCCCAAGCCCTGAAATAGCTGACACGGAGCGTTTTCCAGCTATTCTATAACCAGCGTCGTCATAATAATGTGGCCACTAGGCACATGGACGACTGACATGTGGTATTTAGTCTTAAATTTGTTGCGGTCTCCGCTGTGGTACATGTGTGTTTGTGTAAGAAACATATCTGCATTTCAGAGCGTGCACGCATTGGTGTCGCGAATTGGTGTACATGGATTTGGTATACACGGATTGGCATACATGGAGCGGTGTAACTTTCAATATTGGTAACTGCACAAACTGCCACAAACGCTGAAACTACGCAGTCTATTCGCTACAGAATGATTTAATTACAAGTATGATTTACGGACAATGTGTAATTATTCAATACAGAAATAGGAATAGACCAAACCAGCGCGGTGAGTGCGTTTGGTCTATTTTTACGGTTTACGGTGCAGGTTTTTATTCTGGAGTCACACGTCATTTTAATTGCTAAACATTTAACATGGTTATGACCAGCTTTATGTGCATAGTGAGCCGATGCGCGCTCGAAATTTGGCTAAATTAACGCATTTAAGCAAGCAACTCGCCTGCAACTGGAGAAATTCTTCACTTCACGCACTATTGAGCTTCTAGGCAACTCATCCGAATAGACCACACTCCAAAACGATATTCAGAATGAGCCGAAGTTTATCGTACAAGACTTGAAAATTTAATACTGCGACATATCGCATATTGTGTTGACTTCAAGTAGAAATTATGGTAGACTTAATCGTATATACTGCGCTGCACATCTAGGCGCATGAATAATTGCAAGGGGAGATATGAATGGCAGACAATAAGATTTGGGGCTACTCTCGTGTTAGTACGCATGGTCAGAATATTGAACGTCAGCTGCAAATAATCAAGGATTATGCTAAGAGCAATAACATGGTAATCGACCGCATTTTTGAAGAAGAAGCCAGTGGGCGTGACTTTGAAAGCCGCCCTAGATGGCAGTCGCTAAAAGATTGTATGCGTGGCGGTGATTTGCTTATTATAACAGAACTCGACCGCCTTGGGCGTAATATGAGCCAGATTCAGCGTGAGTGGCGAGAGCTTGAAGAAATGGGCGTTGATGTGGTTGTTATAGAGAACCCGCTTCTCAGCACCGCGAATAAAACCGACATTGAGAAGAAGCTAATTAGCGAAATCGTGTTTTCGTTGCTATCCTACGTAGTGGAAAAGGAGCGCGAGAAATTGCGCTCTCGTCAAGCCGAAGGAATTGCCATAGCTAAAGCAAATGGTAAATACAAAGGCCGCAAGCCTATTGATATTGACGAACAAAAATTTGCACGTGTTTATGCAGCTTGGCGCAATGCGGAAATTACAGCTGTTAAAGCAATGGCTTTGCTTGGGTTGAAGAAGGACGTATTCTACCGCAAGGTTAAGGGCTTCGAGTCCAAAGCCTTGAAGTCTTCACCGCAGACAACTGCACAGCCGACTGAGATTTTGGTCAAAGAAAATATCGGTGACACAAATTTAACGATGATAAGCTAAGGGGGTGGTCGAGTTCAAGGTTTACATTTGCTGATATTTTTTCTGGTATTGGCGGGTTTCGCCTTGGGTTTGAATCTGCTGGCGGACAATGCGTGTTTGCCAGCGAAATCGACAAATTCGCCAATAAAACCTATCAAGCCAATTTTGAAACAGACAGCCATCTTTTGGGCGACATAACAACCTTCCCCGAAGAAGACATACCCAACCATGATGTTTTGCTGGCCGGGTTTCCGTGTCAGCCGTTTTCGCTTGCGGGGCTTGCTAATAAAAATTTTCACAAGCGCGCGCATGGGTTTCGGTGCAATAAGCAAGGAACGCTATTCTTCGACATAGCCCGTATCATTGCTGAGAAACGTCCCAAAGCATTTGTTTTGGAAAATGTGAAAAACCTCGTGTCACATAATGCAGGCCGCACGTTTAAGGTGATGATGCAGATTTTAGAGCATGACTTGGAATATCAAGTCTATTACAAAGTCATAAATGCCAAATACTGGGTTTTGCAAAACCGAGAACGCTTGATTATTATTGGGTTTCGAGAACCGGTCGATTTCTCTTGGGGCGATATAGTTATTCCAGACTCTCGGCGCACCATGAGCGATATTCTTTTGCCTGAACACGAAGTTGACCCGAAGTATACGCTTACAGACCGCATGTGGGCGTGGCTGCTAGAGCATAAGGCTCGGCAAGCCGCAAAGGGGAATCGCTTCACGCATGGTCTGGTTGATGCCAACAGCTTATACACGCGCACGCTCACAGCGCATTATAGCTCGGAAATTTTGGTGACACAAAGAAACGGTGCTAATCCGCGCAAGCTTACGCCTCGAGAGTGCGCTCGGCTAATGGGGTTTGATGACGATTTCATAATCCCTGTTTCTGATACGCAAGCATACAGACAGTTTGGTAACAGCGTTGTTATTCCCATGGTTAAAGCTATTGCAGAAGCAGTGCGCCCGCACATAGAAGCGATGGAATAAATAAAAGCCATGTTCAAAAACAGAAGCTATATGGAAATTTATTCCAAATAACCTCTGTTTTTTGAAGATGGCTTTATTCTTGTTATTTGCACCCTGGATGCTCGGTTTGGTTTTCGTGTGTAGTGGACTGCGAAATTGGTTTCGGAGAGCGTGTGGCAAGCGTAAACGACGAATAAAGCATACATGCGTATGTCGCCTTAGTCAGCTTTACTCAACCACATCCCCCAAAAACTGCCCGGCCTCAAGTATAATGCGCTCGCCAAATGTGTCCGCCTCCAAAACATCCATAAACCCATCCCACCCACCAATAAAAACATCCAGAAAATCCTGCGAATTACCTCGTTCGATAAATCTTTGTCGATACATTTCTTTATCTTCTCGGCGGGGATAAACGAGCGTGTATGCCACGCCTAGCCGCTTCAACCCCCGAAGCACTCTGGCATCAGACGGGATAAGAATGGTCTTGCCGTTGCCGTTGCTGTCACCATCTGCATCATCTCTAGCCAGTTCCTCCACAATCGCCTTGACGTAATTCATCGGCCAATCCCAGCGCATCTGGTTATCGGGATTAGCCTTGCCGCTCTCGCCTTGGTCATTGTTTAGGTCGAGGTGATATTTGAATGGCATTGCCACAAAATCAATCACACTATCAGGATGCGCCGCCGCATAAGTGGTTTTGCCAGTCCCTGCAAACGCCGCGATAATTCGTCCCTTGGATTGCCGACCTGCTTTATTCCAAAAGCCGGTCTTAACCGTATGCCTGCTGCGCCCAAAGCTAGGCAATGCTTCGGTTGCCTGAATGGCTTGCAATACTTCAAGGCTCGCAACATTAAGAGCCTCGTAAATATTGTTAGCATCCGCATAAACCGTGATTTCTTGGTATCCGCCGGGGATTTCGTCGCCAAAGCGTTCTATCCTCACGCTCACTTGGTTCGGCCTCATTCGATGCCCTCCTCGGCTTGCCTTTCAAGCCCTGCCATGCTATCGATTTCCTCGACCGCCCGCGGTGCTAGCGCATCACCGCAGCGCATCATATCATAGATGACGGTTTCGCTAAAGGTTAGTTCACTGCCTTGCGCTATCTTATCTCGGATATGCTGCTCAAGCCAAACAACTTCATCTTGTGTCCAAACTCTCGCCATTGCGCTGCCCTCCTGCTCCGCCATCTTCCTCGTCATCTTCCCCGCCGCCATCCATACCAGGCTCAACCACCCCGACAAAAAGTTCCGCAAGCCCGGTAACCACATGCTTCAAAGCCGATTCATATATCTGGGCACGCTCCCAAATCTCAAACAGATTATCCCGCTCTAAATGCCCGCCTGACGGTGGTTTGCAACCACTTTTGTAATCGTTGTCGTTATCGTTGTCGTTATTGACACCGACACCGACACCACTACCACTCAAATATTCCCGAGGCAGCTTCTCCATAGCCTCATGGTCGCTATCCAGATATAGCCGCCAACACCAATCACTCAAACCCCGCTTTACCTCCTGCTCGCCAAGATAGTCAAAAACGCGATAGTTTGGCATTATCTGGTGTGTTTCGCCGAGGGATATGCTGTATTCATCGAGTGTGTCTGGGGAATATGCCTTATAGCCCAGTAGTCCATCTTTTTCGTTTCTGTATGTGCCGATTATTAGCAATATTGGTGTTGTTGGAGAATTAATACGCCCCCAATATTCTTCTTTGTTCGGGTGTTTGTGTGCGGTATAATGAGCGGTAGCATAGCGGGCGATTGCATCATCGCCGCCGGGTAGTTTGTGTAGCGGCGAGCTGTTACTTGCAGATGTGGGCGTGGATGAAACCGTAGATACAAGTTCACCACACTCCACAGCCACACCCTTAATTTTACCCATTTTTGCCAAAGCAATAACAGCGCATATGGGTAACGAGAAACGACCCTCCCCGCGCCGTTCGCAGACAAAACCCAGCATATATCCAATTATCCGCCCATCACGCTCGATTCGCGCAACAAGCCAATAAGCCCCATCGGGTTGCTCGGCGTGAGGAATACTAAAAAGTGTGTCGCTATTATCCATGAAAATTAACCTCCATATGCGCATGTGCGGGCATGTCGCCGGTATATGGCAGACACGCCCGCTATGTGCTCAACAATATGTTTTCAACAAATAGAATCCGCAGCCTTTTTAAGAAGTTCTAATCGACGGCCATCAAGCAGACTATAACGCTCTACAAGCAAACAAAAACCTTTTATACCCGGATTGACCCGATACCTAACCCCGGTCGCAGTATCAACGCTGGCTTTTGTGATGATGGATTCACGCCCGAGTAGCCCCTCGCATTCGCTGGGGATAATGGCATATAGCCGGGATTCTGTCACGGTCGCGCCGTTATCGCAGTCGCCCTGCCCAGTCAAAGCCAAAACAAGGCTGCTTACCCGGTTAAGATGGCTGTCGCTCATCTCGAAAAACCCGCGACAAAGTTTACCCAGCATATATGCCCTAATTTCCTCAACCCGCGCACGGTCTAGGGGTGACATGCTATCCTCCGCAACCTCGCTATCTGTCGCCAACAACTCCGCCAGTCTATCCGCAAACACCCTAGCAAACCCCGACCCCGCACTAGCCGACAAAACATGATGGCTGATGTTTCCGCGATATAGCGAGGACTGCTGATGGTAGAGCGGATTGATGCCAACAACTCCAATAACTGGAAACTTTGTGTTTTGGGTGAGCAACTTTGTTGGCTCATAAGCCTGCAAAGTACCACCGGGATTTGATAAGCTATTGCTCTGGGTAAATCTGTCACCAATGAAACATGTGGTAGCAAATGCCCGCATAAGCCTCCCTGTCACCTCAAAATCCTCTGCCATCACAGCCGCAAGCTGCTTTGCGTTTTGTTGTTCGTTGGTAGTACCGGGCAACGCATTGAAAACAACCTCTGCATCGTCATATAAATTCGAGTATGGACTAGAGCCAGAATTAGACCCGGTATTAGAGTTAGCTCCGTAAGCCAGCTGGGATAGTATGTAGGAGTGTATTGTTTCATCCGGCGCAGCATTTTTAGTTATCTCGGCCGCCTGCAGTTCAGCCTTGCGCTGAAGCAAAACAGCCGCCAAGGATGCATAGTGATACACCTCCATGACATCAGAAATCGAATCCAGGGTAGTAATGTTTGTCTTAATCTTGACAATCAGCCTGTCAAGCTCTGTATGGAATAGGCTCTCAAGAGTTTCTTTGTTGTTGGCGGTGCTGAAATCAGTTTCAAACACAAGGTGGTAATAGGCATTGGCTGTCGGGTATGTGTTTGAGTTTGCGTTTGTAATTGGGTTTGATTTTGATTTCAAATTTGTATTTGGATTCACTACGCCACCCCCCTAACACGTCAAACCGTGAATACGGTCTGCGATAGCCTCAAAGCCTGATTGCCCATCCAGCCCGAGGGATTCTATGAGATTTACGAAGCTTAGTAGCCCGGGCTTATTGAGTTCGTAGGTCATCCCGCCCGAAACATCCATTTTTCTCAATAACGCCGAGTCATCAAGAAATGTGAAATAGGCGGTTGTATTGAGCATTTCATAAGTGAGCGGTTTACCGCTTGCAGTAGCTTTGTTCGCAATATCGATGGCATCGGCAGTTGAGTTGTATACACGCAGACGGTCGATTTCGGAATACGCGCCAAAATAAGCACGATGAACGGAGTTGCTCAACGCACTCTTGAAAGCCTCCACGATAAAATAATCTTTGTCGCCGATGTTTACGGTATTAAACAACATATCAATTTTCTGGGCAAAAATGCTGAAAAAGTCAACATTTATTACGCTTTTGAAATCCCCAAAAAGCTGTGCATCTGCGCCGCCGCGATAGTAGCCGATAAGCGGGCGGTCTGCCCATGTGCTTGTGGTCACTAAATCCGCTATGGAATCAGTCTGAAATAGCGCAAGGTCTTTGCTCAAGCCGTTTCCAGTTTGACCCAGATAGTAATACAGATACGACGTCATCATAACATGAGCATCTGCAACAAAATCATGCCGCCTGCAAAATGCAGAGTTGATGAGCCGAGTAATCGCGTCCTCGCAGCCGAAGTCAAAGCTGAAGTTATTGCCCAAAATACTGTCAAGCTCTGATGCGATTTCGCAGTTAAATGTAGGTGCGGAGCCATTAACACCTTTGCGCACAGCTTGGTCTAGCTTAGATTTGTCTGTGGGCGCAGGGTTGTTACTCGTGATTTTCTTTTTAATGAGGTCTGCACGAAGCCCCAGAATTGCAAAAGAATAAATGCTGCCGGAAAATAAATCGAGCAAATCTTCTGCCATGCGAACACTATTGGCTTGCGCACGAATAAAGTCTATGTGCAGTTTCTCTGCCACCTTATATTTGCTGGCCAGTTCTTTGATTTCCTTTACGCATTGCTGGCAATCATCAGCATTTTGGTTTCGGCCAAAATGGTTGTGGCTGTCCTCGTATTGCAAATGGTCTTGAATTAGGATTCTCACATGGTCATAGAGTCCGTATTTGCCTTGCTTGGTTGTTGTTGACATGGATAAAACCTCCTTGGAATGGTTGAGTTTGCGCAATCTGGCGCATTTTTGAGGAGAGCATTGCATCACCTATGATTTCATGATATAATAACCAAAGAGGTGATTTATCATGAAATGCAAACGCTGTCAATCAACCCATATCGTAAAAAACGGAAAACGTGAAGGCAAGCAATACTTTTT
>Ga0209755_10002922_pt1 | contig 22262 bp, 15 predicted proteins | sample TergutCo191P1_FD_187301 | JGI IMG/M metagenome (GOLD analysis project Ga0209755, IMG submission 187301) | Cornitermes sp. P1 segment gut microbial communities from Petit-Saut dam, French Guiana - Co191P1 (SPAdes) (version 2) | ecosystem: Host-associated > Arthropoda: Insects > Digestive system... | reverse complement strand
CCCCTTTTTTTTTTGTTAATCATGTGCTGTCATTTTTCTTCTCATTGTATTTAATTTCAAGAAATTGTAAAGAATATATATCTATATATACATGAATGAGATGGACAACAGAATATTGCCTCTGTAAGTGCTTTTTTTTTTTTTTTTAAATATTTTAACCTATTTCCTGGGAGTCACAATTATCAAAACCATCCATTGTGTCCACAACAATTTTCAGGCGTGTTTACATATCTGTGGAGCACTTATTAAAGTCCGTCTATGCATATAAGAACACAAGAACCACTGCACTGATTTTTGTGAAATCAGCACAGCAGAGGGTTGAGTGTCCTGCATTATACTTGAATGCAATCTGGGCAGATGAACTATCACACACTGTCCTGAAAATGTGTTCTTATAATCATAAAAAGTGTCAATGTTTTTGGACAAGTAACATCAGAGGCTTGTACATGTGCACAAGCGTTGAAGTCTGTCCCTAATTGTGTATGAATTCATTTCAAAGCTCTGAGAGCTTAATATGAAAGTTACAACGGAGAACCTGTGACACACCCGTACATATGGCAGAATGCAGTTCTCACATGTTAACTACCCCTGTATGTACTACATACAAAATTTATTTCAGGATGTTTATAGTATACAAAACAATACTTAATGTAAAATACATCACTATGTCCACTTACATGACAATTACAATATTTTGTATATGTATAGCATTCATATTCTCTTATACATTCTGTACTTATATTTAGATGACCACACATTCGTAAGGGAAGGTTGCATTATCTCGCAGTGCAGTGTTAAGACTTGGACATTCTGAAATGTAACCAACAGAATAAATTGAAATGTTTACACCATACCAAGTTAGATAATAGCATTTTAAATTATAACACATATGTTAACTGGGCAAAAGTTATGAAATGTTGTATGATCCTACGCTATGTTGCACATGAAATTACACTGTGGGAACTGGGCAAACCAGGGTCCAAAGCCCAGAAGGGACAAGATTTTTCTCTTTTCCAACACTGAGCCTCCTATTCAATGGGTACTGCAGTTCTTTCCTGGTGGTAAAGTGGCCAGACCATGAAATTGACCACTAACCTCCATCTAGTGCTGAAGTAAAGAATTAGTGAACACTTACACTTCTATCCTTATGCCTTCATGGCATGAACAGGGACAACATTGTTTTTCTTATGAAATTACACTATAAATATTACGCATATTAAAAACAGGATGGCCAGCATGCAGGACATGTATGGCCAACACTACCAAAAAATTCCAAGTGTTAACTAGTATCACTTACGTGTGACAGCACACTGGAGTCCTTGTCACTTGCATACATCAGACATTTCTGGAATGTGCTCAGTAAAGTATACTAGTGTTTTCTGACAAAGGGTTTTGTGAATACAGAATGATGTGTGATTGAATGAACTGGAGAAACCTTGATAAGGAAGTGAGCTTTTTTTATTATTATTATTATTAATGTCAGGACTATGGAAACTGTAATATCTTCACTCATATATCATGTCAGCTACTGTGTACAGTACTGAGTGACGATCAGGAAACCTTGAAATCACATGGGGCCAAAATTCAAAAACTTTGCAAGCAACAAATAATCACCTAGTGGGAAACCGTTAATCAAAAAAAAGAACTTGCTTACAGACCTCTGAAAATGTCGTGTACAAAGCAAACAGGATATATTAGGCAAAAGGAAGTCATAATACCAAGGAGACAATTTTTATATTTTTAAGTTATAATAATACAAGAGTTCAGGTTTTACCATGTTGACAACGATTTCCATAATAACCAGTTCCCTCGCAGCGGCAACGGTAGCCTGGTTCAAAAGATGTCTGACTGCAGGTACCTCCATTGTGGCAGGGATTGCGCTGACACACGTCTCTACGACTACCTAAATATAAATATTCTATATTTCTGTCAAGTAAATCAATTAATGATATAATTACAAATGTAACCGAACAAATCAACAGTAACCTCTTAAAGCTTTCCTGCATTCTTCTTTTGTAGTGTAACGGTATTCAGAATAACAGCCAATCCCACAAAGGCACACTCCATTTTGAATTCGACAACCTTGACGTGTCTGATCTTGTTCACAGCCTTGACACATCTCTATTACTGTAGAAGAAAAAAAGAAGAAGAAAAAGACAGGATTTCAAGTTCAACTATGAATCTAATTTATTTATGTTATCTCTCAAATGACAGCATTAGTCTGTAGCTGAAAAAGAAACACAAAGTTGCACTTTCTCTTTGAAATATGTGACCCACTGTCTCCCATACCTATTAATAGTGAACCCTGCTAAATTCTATACAGTTATAGCCATACCATCCAAATAAAAGTAACAAAAGTAAAATCAAAAGAACAAACAGAAGAAATAACTTCCTCAGTGCAGCTCCAGAATAGTGTGTGATGGATCATAAGTGGAACTACTACAGATGTCCTGGGAATAACATCTGCACCACAACAAAAGAGCCATTAAAATGTGTCTAGCATAAATGGAAAAAAGCCTGCTGATAGAGGCTTAACAAGAGAATATGCCTTCTTGAATTCTGATAAGGAATTAAACACAATTTAATCTTAAAAAATGAAAGAAATACAGGTAATGATTATAATGTTTGTTCTTTAAGTTCTTACATTCATTAATGTTCCAATATACTTTTAAATACACGAAAAATGAAATACCTTATCGTAATTTGCGTACTCTAACAACATGTATTCTACTAAAAATCTTATTTTATTTATTTACATTCAAATCCAAAAAGGGTGGAAAACCTACTGGATATAGAACAAGTCTAAATGACTTAAATATACATACAAAGCAATTACATAGAAGGACTACAATGAATACATTATTACAAATTTATATTAAAAAGCAATATAAAACTTTGAATGCATGGTAAGATATATAAAAGTAGGAAAAACAGAATATGGAAACATAACAATTACTGGCTAATTTAAAACACGGCAATGCAATACAGAATTATCATAAATTGGATGATTAGCAACCTATATTTCTCTTTTATAAACATTAAAGTATTTATCTAATGAATATAAGGAATTTGTATGTAAGAAACTATTTTTTGGTTGTTTTACATTTTTTTTGTAGGGGGGCTTATTAGAGAAGTCTTTAATGTCAGAGGGAAGACTAATGTAAACTCCTTTTTGATATATATAGCCAGATTTGTCTGAGGTAAATGGAGGTTAGTTTTTTGTCTAGTACATTTAAGTTTCTGAATCAACTATAAATTGATCTTTATTAACAAAGTAAATATGTACTTTGACTTAGGTGGTAAAATTTTCATTTTCTTTGATAGATTCTGACAAGAATCTCTACACCTACATCCCACTGTAATTCTAATTACCCTCCTTTGCATCCTAAATGTTTTACAACTGTAAGAAGAATTCCCCAAAAATACTGTACCACAATTCGTAACAATGAAAAGGGGAATAATAAATCATAATCAGTGTTGTAAGATACATGTATGATTTAATGGACCTAATTACATAACAAGCAATACTTAATTTAGGTATAAGCTGTTCTATATGAGTTCTCCAGGATAATATACTATCAACATTGCAATAATAAATTAGTAATTCAGTGTATTATGTTTTCATTGGCATTTATAAGAGTCTAGTTTTATGAAAGTTAATATGTACAGATCAACACAAAAATATATACCGCAATTCATAATTGTTATTTTGTTGGACTATCGAATGTTGCAGTTACAAATTGTGTGATCAAACAGCCCGTTGTAATCCTCGTTTAAATGAGAAATATTGCGTTTGAAATTTATGGGTGAAACACACTGAATGGTATTATGTTCCTTACTAACAAAACCATACCACACCATCGTTGCGAGAATTCATAATTTAATAAAAAACGCTTATTGTTAAATAACAGTAAGTCACCTTTACCGAGCTTCACACATATTTATATGAACCTGCAGTCTTAACAACTACATTATTTTGAAGTTTAAGTTGAAATCACATTTACGTCACTCGGTCTGATCTTTACTCACTTCTGAAGTATCACATTAATTATCCTACAAACAAAATATTAGTGCCGTGTTAATAGCGTACACAATTTAAACGCATAAATGAATAATTCCTAATGTTCCTTACCAAGTATGAAAACTGCAAGTACGAAGATACTTTGATTGGACCGCATTATGACAACGCTACCAATTCACAGCAGAAGCAGCTTCAGATACAGAAACAAATACATCAACTGGCATTCTGTAACTGGATTAATAAACTATTTTTTATGTTTAGGTCAATAACCTGCCATTGGCTCAAGTCCATTAATTGATAACGACCCTTTGATCAACTACAGTAGAAATAAAACGATGTACGCCTAGATGCCCCTGGCCCAAGACCTTCTCAAAATACTTTTCCTCTCTCTCTCTTCCAGCGCAAGAAGGCCAAATGATATATTGCTTCCTACTTTTCTGCTACTAACGCAAATTGAGGTTATAAACTACACATCTGCCTAGTATGCAGTTTCCTACAGCGACACATACGCAGCGTACATGTCACATATTATATGCTCAGAAACGAATAATGAGTCTGGTTACTGAAATCACAGTTATCCCCTACTTAAGTTTACTCGGACACAAACAGCCCAGCATATTTTCGCTGTCAATGAATCCCACTTGTATTTTCCCCCTCGCCCAATTATTTTTCCCGAGAGTTATCTGTCACAGATAACAGCAATTTGAATCAGCTGATCGCGCACTTCCGCAATAAGCAATGGAAAGCAGCAAGTGTTGCCGCAAGATTGGTGATATTTACCTTGAGGTTTGAGAGCAAGAAAACATGAAATAATTATCTCTTAGACCTACACGAATGTGTTTCATATTGTAAGGCTAGTGACGAGTAGTAAGAATCAAAGACGTATGAAATACACTTGAGAACTAGCAACACATCTCTCTCTTGTATCATGGGTAGAGCACTTGATTTTATCGTTTTGCCCAGTTTCTCCCTACCGAACTTAAAGAATGTGGCTTTTTCTTTTGGTCCGATTGAGTGCTATGAACACTTTCTAGGGTTCTGTACCAACCTGAAGTGCCAAACTACGTGACAAACATGAAGTGTTGCCACTTATCAACTAATAGCTATTCTTTATTGTAAGATGTAAAATGTAAATATGTTGAACCTGAAGGTTCATTACTGTGCTGACAAGAGCCTGCCACTTCTCCCTATCCTGAACCACAAAAATTCAGTCCATATCCACCCTTCTTATTTCTTTAAGACTGATTTTAATATTAGCCATTCACCTACAGCCAGATCTATGTGGTACTATTCCTGGAGGTTTACCCATCAGAATTCTTTATGAATCTCTTCTCCCACATATGGGCCAAATTTCCATTGCAGAACCCATATACAAAATGCACATTGACATAGATGACATTTGTTGGCAAAAGGGACAGGCATTTTGAACCCCTCTGCACAACAAAACTCAAAACATACCAGCTGAGACTTAGAACATAGATTGAACATTGAACATTCAGAGCTATACCAGTTCACTCAGAGCAGTTAGAGTTACAGCTCACTATATCAGTTCTCACAGATAAAATTTGTTCCAACTTACTGTGCAGATTTTACCATAAAGAACTTGTTCCAACATCAATCACATCTTTATATTCAAAATGAATGCACATATCTTGCACCCAAAAACAGACAAAGAACATAACAACAGGAACAGGGTCCTCTCAAGATTTCTACACCATTATGGAACCAAACACAGCTGGATACATTGAACACATATATTGCCAACATACATAATAAATAACAAGAGCAAGCAGTTACTAATGTGCTAGAGTTGAGGATTTTAACTAACATTATTAAGATTTTTAAGATACTGAAGGGCAAAATACATATGATTTTAAACAATGTAACAGCATTGTAAATTTAAAAAAACAGGGTATATCGTACATTTTATAGGAACATTGCAAAAAGTGTATGGTCTTTGAGCCGGTAACGCAATGATCTCCCTGAAGATGGTGTAATAAACACCAAATCATGTAGGACGTAGTTGGTGATAAGTATATGTACTTAACATATGTGCATTTAGTTCAAATAAAATTAAGTGATTGGCTACAAGAATGCATGGTGTGGAAAGCTTCGAAATTACTCCAACATGTTTTGGCTAACATGTAGGCCTTTTCAAGGAGTACACACAGGTCATATTTAGTGAAAAATACATAGCACTATCAAGAGATTCAGGTATGATATGCATTTACCTTATCTTTATGTGGTATATGATATAAACTGCATTACAGTAGAAAAATCTTATCTCTACATTACTCATTGTACAGAACATGTATAATATTAAATCAGTACTCACATGTAACTCAACATGATACCAATGTCAAATTGACCTAGAAATTGACCTGTTGTTGACAATTTTTTTCTCCCCAGATGACCTTTAAAATATGGTCCTGAAATTTTGCTAACCTTTAACAGGACATTCTGTGTAAGTGTAAATTTGTTCCTGTGCAGAGCATGAAAGATGTGAGGGAGTGGGTATAGCTATGATTATTCTTAACCTCAACACTAAGTGGAGGTGAGTGGTCAGGTTCATTCACCTGCTGCATTACACCCAAAATAAACATCCCTTCTACTCATTTAAGAGGATGGTGGGTGGAGGCCAGAGCTGGTTTACACACTGTGCAGAAGAGAGAATTCTCATACCCATGCTGAGACTTGAAGTGAGATTGCTCAGTTGTCTAGCCTGTAGTCTAGTCACTATTCCAACTACCCTATCCTGTCCCTTTCTGCCGCCCTATGTGTTGCTTTATTAACTGGTTCATAAGTTATCCAACAGAGCTACAATTGTGCCGGTTATTTAGAACCTGAGGCAAAGGTCACAAACATGGAACTGAGAAGGACAGGTGAGTTAATGAGTATGTTTTATATGAAGGTATTCCAACAAGCCTGCTGTCTTTCATCAGCCTGCTAGCAGTCAGTGCGTTAAGTGGACCATTACTCGTTATATAGTGTTTAGGCCTGTATCATGATGAACTTAATTTTGAAACCTCTCATGGTGTGGAACATAGGTAGATGGCAGATTCTATCTTTCAGACCAGAGTTTTCTAAAAGGAATGTTTTTATGTTTTAATTGAGGTATTTGATCTCCCTGTAGTGCCAAAGTTACAATGAGTGGAGATATAACTCTCCTCAACTTATATGCCTTCATGGCCTGCACAGGGATAATTTTACCTTTTACCTTGACCTGAGGAGTTGGATGGAAAAGGGCTAATTCCAAAAGCAGTATTTTGAGATATGCAAATTTGGAAGATACACGTACAACTAAATCATTAACATTTCATAGTATTTAATGAACTAACAATTAACTTTTACATATTTCATGGCAGGTTTCACTTTCATTTTCAATATTAAACACTCTACACAGACTGAGAACTGGCATTATTTCTTGTCTGAATTTCATGTACACTTATAAAATTGTGATCAGAAATACATGAAAAGGTTAACGTGTAACAGTACATTGTATGACATATCATCACCTCATTAGTCAATGTTCCTAGTTTTCATCTGCATTGTCTGTCTCCGAGCTGTTATCATAGTTTCTCGCCACATGATCTGGAGTTTCCTGTTGTATCAACTGTGATTGATAAAGAACTCCAACACCAACAGCAGACATAAATCTGGAAAAACTACACATATGTTGTAGTTATTGAAGTTTTTGACTGTGGAGGTTGGTTACATCGAGCGGATTGACTCCTCAAAAATTTAAAGAGAAGGAAAATTATAGTTAACAACTTTTATTTTATAAAAACACCTGTTGATTAGAGTACTAAATCTTGAATATCATTCCCTTACCTGGGGCTGCTTGAGGAAACACTATGGTAAGCACTTCTTCCAGTCTCTCATAATGTTAGCAGTTACAGTGACTTAGAACTGTTCTGGCACGCTTCTGTGTACTCTAGCACTGAAAATTACTGTTAATAGTTCGTATACTATTCATCTGTTCCAATTTATTGCAGAGATGACACTGGTTGTAGCTGTGTGCATCCTATAGGTGGAGATCATCATTCACAATGCTGATTGAAATGTGGGGCAACTTAGTTCATCAGAAAGGTACCATTTCAGAGGAATTTGCTGCCTTCATCTTCCGGGCAGAAGGTGGAGGTTGCAGGTGTCTTCTACCTATCACCCAAACTACAATGCGTCACATCCCAGAAGTTTCACCATTAACTTTTCCATGCATGTTACAGTAATATAAATTTGGATTAGGCAAGGACATCAAGGGCTAAAGGAATATAAATTTGAATGAGGTAAAGGCATCAAGGGCATGATGCAGGGAATCCCACAACAGCCAAGAGTTATGTGCAAACATGATCTATCACTTGGTGGTATATGAGACACCTGGTACAATTTCCATGGAGGTAATTTTAACCAGCCTCTAGTATACCCAAAACAATCACCAAACAGATTTCATTTTGAATGTCCATGATACCACATTTTGACTTATTACATACTGGAAAGTAATGTTGGAAACTTCTTTCCACTCTACATGATACAGTGATCATGGAGGTCATCAGTGTATGCATCATCACATCCCATATACTCTATATAACACATCACACCAAATTAAGCTCAATAAATTCTCATCACACAATCAAATCCGGAACCGAAGTCTGCGGGGATGTCCATTTGGAATTCCGTTACGAAGACGAAGTCTTCTGACAGCTTCTCTTAAGTGTTTAGGCTGTAATGGTCCAACTTCTCCTTGTGTTTCCATTACATCCAAAGCTGAAATTGAAGGATATTAGTAGAGCATATTTTTTTTATAGTAGTTAGCATGACAACATGCCACTGGACCCTGTGCAGTTCATTCTCCTGACCTAGCAATACTTTCAATATTATTCTTTAAACATGTCTGCCATTGAATCTCATTCTATATTCTGTGTGTATTGCCCAACTCTCCCAGTTTAAAGAACCAAAATGAAGTAGCCTATGCCTTTAATAAATTATTCTTATCATTTGGTGAAAATCTAATAACAAAACTTCCTAATAGATATGAAGCTATTAAATAGATTAAAAACAGATAACAGAGCAGAAATGAAATCAATATCTACAACAGAAATTGAAATAATGAGTATAAAAAAATCATTCAAACCAAAAAATTCTGCAGGATATAAAGGAGCTTCTTGCGAGATTCTAAAATGCTGTGCACATATAACAAGTACATCATTCATCCATATATGTAATTCTTCACTGAAATCTGGCAGTTATCATGAGAGGCTCAAGTACTCAACTGTTAAGCCCATATACAAGATAGGTGATAAAACTAATATGATGAATTCTACACCAAACTCGTTATTGACCACATTGTCAAAAATATTACAAAGAGTGATGTTTAATATACTAAACCAACATTTATGAGTAAATAATGTTTTTATACCTGAACAGTTTGGCTTTAGGAAAGGGGATACTATCAAAAATGCAGTTTTTGTATTAACAAACAATATTTTAACTGTTCTTGGTGAACAAAAACAGACAGCAGGTATTTTTTTATGATTTGACTAAAGCGTTTGATTGTGTAAAACATGACATTCTTTTAGAATAATTGTTTTATTATGGTACATGTGGAACAGCTAGTCATTGGTTTAGATCTCAATTAACAGAGAGGAAACATAAAGTTGAAAAATCGCACAAGGAGTTAGGAAACTTTTCTTCAAATTGAGGAATAATAAAATGTGGTGTCACCCAAAAGAGCACTAAGAGGACCAGACATTGAATGAGATCACAACTTGTTGAAGATACATATTAAAGTGAAATTAAGGGTAAAAACTGAAAAGAAATATAATGAGAAAAGAAAAATTGTGAATATTTTTTAAAATTCAAAGTGGAAACAAGCGTTTACTATAGAGAACTTAAAAATAAGTTCAAAATATTGGAAAATATGGAAGATGAAGATAATATGCAAAATAACATTAATGAAAAATGGGAAAACATTAAAACAATAATCAAGGAAACAAAACAACAGTTAATAGAAAAGGATGAAATCCTAGAAACATTTAAAAATAGATAGTACTATGAGGAATGCAAAATTGCAGTAGAAGAAATGAAGAAAGGAAGGGAAAAATGGTTAATAAAAGGAAGAAGGGAGTAAGAAGAGCAGGAGTGTCACCATAAAAGAAAAGCACCACACAAAATAATTAGGAATAAGAAAAAGTTAAACAATAAAAATGTAATAGAATCAATAGAAGAAGATCAAAAGTCTAATAACACAAGGAAAATGTATCAAACAATAAACCAGTTTAAGAAAGGATATCAATGTAAATTGAACATGATTAGGAACAAAAAGAGAATTGGCAATGAATATTAAACAGAGAGCAGAAATATGGAAAGAATATTTTGATAAATTACTAAACACAAAAGAACCAAAGGAATTAATTAAAATAGGAATTAGAGAAATTAATGAAGTTGAAAAACTCACTATAGAAGTTGTTAAAAAGGCAATGAGGAATTTAAAAATAACAAGGCAGCTGGAACTGATGCAGTACATCTGGAATTAATAAAATACAGAGGAAATAAACTACTGAATAGAATTTATGAACTAGTACGACAAATTTGGGAGGAAAGAATACCTGAAGAATGGAAAGAAACAATAATAGTTCCTATTTACAAAAAACGAGATACAGTCAGGTGTGAGAATTACAGGGGAATAGCATTCGGCAAATGCAGCTTACAAAATTCTGGCGAATATAATTTTGGAAAAAATTAAACCATTTATTGAAAAAGTTACTGGGGCTATCAGAATGGATTCAGAGATGGAAGATCTGTAATTGAAAACATATTTGCATTGAAAACAATAAACAAAAAAGCTTGGGAGTATAATCAATGTACAATATTGTTTTTTATTGATTTTCAAAAGGCATATGACTCTATACATAGAGACACGCTATGGAAATGTATGGAAGAATATAAAATCCCCCCAAAATTAATAAATATATTTAAAACATGTGTACAAAAGACAAGAAGTACTGTTAGAATAGATGGAACACTATCTCCTTTTTTGAAAATAAAACAGGATTGAAACAGGGTGACTCTGTCACATATATTATTCAATTTAGTTTTTAAAAAAAAGTGATACGAAGTATAAAACTGATTCCTAGTGGTATGTAAAAATTGGTAAAGAACAACTGAATGTATTAGCACATGCTGAGACATTAAATTAATTGGAAAGAATGAAACAGAAATAAGACAACTTTTTGTAGGAATAGAAAATGTTGCCAGACAGACTACACATAAACCATGGGGGAAAAAAAAAATATATGATAGTGGAATGGAAAAACAGCTCAAAATAGAATAAAAGAGGACAATTAAAAGTAAAAAATTATACATTTGAAAGAGATGAATATTTTAAATGTCTAGGTGTTATACTCAGTGAAGATAACAATCGTCAAATAGATTTACAGGAAAGAATAAAAAATGCTAACAAAATATACTTCATACTACAAAAATTGTTTAGAAATAAAAATATATCTAAAACACTAAAATAAAGACTAAAGAACACAATAACGGACAAAACTTTAATATATGCATCAGAAACCTGGATATTAAACAAAGAAAGATAGAAAGCAAATCATATCATATTCTGTGTTTTATTGTTTAGTGAGTGTGTTCTGTCTGTTAATATGACATGACTGCTTGTCAATCACAGATTATGACATGTGACAAGTTTCACATCCAGAGCCACAGGGCAAACTACTTGATCAATGAAATGTAAATGTAAATCTAATGTAACGGAATCTCCCAGCATCATACATGACTATTTCATCTCAATATCCATGATGCAATTATTCTATCAGAGTGTAAATAACAAAGTTCCTTTCACACACCCATCCCTCACTTCACAGACATTCACTTTATAATGATCATTTTTATCCATTTTTACTTTGAGGACTACTTGTACCCTTTTACGGACAAGTGGTCTGTAAATCATTTGGTGCACTTGCTTGTGCTGTTCTGCAGATTTTGCTTTTTGAATTTTTGTATTATGGACAGTTTTCACAGAATGGGTTAGGCACATAAAGTGAGGGATGGGTGTACTTATGTTTTCCAAGTCATTTCTCTTATATCCAAACATTCTCAAACATGGATATTTACCACTGTGATCAAAAAGTATGGCGAATGCTGCTGCCGAGTGCAATCCAACGGAAATGCAGGGATCTTCAATACAGAAAGCGGCCAGTTGAACCTTAGTAACAGTGTGTGACAAGTTTCAACTTGGCCAGTTCAGTCAGTTGGTTGTTAGCTATAGTTGAGAGAAGGTGTGTTTTAAAGTGTGCCATAAATCATGGATCACGAACAACGCATTAACATGAAATTTTGTTTCAAACTGTAAAAAGTACTAAAGAAACACACGAAATGTTAAAATTAGTTTATTGTGATGCTGCAGTGACCATGAAGATGGTTTACAAATGGTTTGAGTGATTTTGTAATGGTTGTGAATCGGTTGAAGACATCGGGACATCTTTCAACATCAAAAACCCAACAGAATGTTGAAAGAGTAAGCGAAATGATTCGATCAAACAGGTGATTGACTATTAGGGAAATTTCTGAGGATCTGAACATCTCTTATGGTTCCGTTCAAAACATTTTAACAACAGATTTGAACATGAGGCGAGTGAGTGCAAAATTTGTTCCACATGCTTTGGCGGTCAAACAAAAGCAACAGCATTTGTCAATTTCATTGGAGTTGTGCAATGTGCCACTTCAGATTCCAGCTTTTTAGGAAATGTCATAATGGGAGATGAAATTCGGGTCTATGGTTATGATCCTGAGACCAGGGTTCCGAGTTCTCAATGGAAATCACCCAGTTCTCCTCATGTGAAAAAAAATGTGTCAATCAAGTTCCAACATCAAGGTGATGATGATTGTGTTTTTTGACCTTGATGGAATTGTGCGAGCTGAGTTTGTACCCAGGAACTCTACGGTGAACTCTGAATATTATAAGGGCTTATTAGAGCGTTTAAGAAACGATGTGCATAGAAAACAACCTGAGAAATGGGCAAACAGTTTCATCCTCCATCATGACAATGCTCTGTGTCACACATCACTTCTGGTACGGCAATTTCTGTCAAATAAAAATATTACAGTGTGTCCTCATCCACCTTATTCACCAGATCTGGCACCGTGCAACTTCTGGCTCTTTCCCAAAGTCAAATTGACCATGAAAGGTAAACATTTTGAATTGATTCAGAACATTAAGGCAGCCACGACAGCGCAACTAAAGACACTCACGAAAGAGGACTTCCAGAACTGTTTGAGAAAGTGGCAAGAACGATGGGATAAGTGTGCTCAAAGTGAGGGGGATTAATGGCAATGTGTCTTTTACTGTAATAATTTTTTATTATTTAAACATTCACCATATTTTTTGATCACTCCTGGTACACCCTTGCAGATCACCACACTGTAGTGTTCCCACCGCCCTTTATCCAACAGTACAAAGATTAGTTATGCCATAATATCATAATAAAAAACATAAATTTATTAACAATAAAATGTAGGTTTCCACCACAGGGGCTGTTTACTATATTTGACATTTGACCTTCAACATACGAGAGATTTAAATCCCAAAGTGGCTGCTGATGGCAAGGGTACTTTTTGCTTTAAATGCCCATTTTTTTCACTTGCTGATATCCACTGCATTTCATACATTTTTAAAGTTAATTATTTCAAATAAAAAGTACAGGCTTAAGAAAGAATCCATCTACCCATTCTGCATGTTTAAAGAAAATCCATCCATTATTACGAAGCTTAGTTGAAGGTCAATTTATGTAGTTTATTTTTCACTCTAATTTTCATTTTCTAGATTTATTCCTTTCAAATAGATTCTGCTGTAAGTTGAAGCTCTGTGCTATAAAACTTGAAGCTGACTGTACATCTTCCTATTTCCTCAGTCATTTAAGTTCCAGACTTACAGACATTTATTTCTCTGGTTAGTGCAATATGAGACAAAAGCAAATGCCCTTCATTATGGTGTAAGGATTTCTTCATGACTGTTTTGAACTGTGGGTCATACTTATGTGTATCTTAACTGAATACTTCAGTGTGTTCCTACTCAAGAGCAATAGCATGGGAAAGGGTGGGCACTGCTGATGCTAGAGTCACAGAGTCAGAAGGTGTTGAGTTTGTTGTGAACCGAATTTCATTGAAGTACTTTTAGCAGTATGGCTATAAGGAGAAAACATTACCAACTGAGACATTATGGAACTGGTATTATTATTGGACTCTGACACACATTCACTGGAAGATTAAGACATTTCTGCTCAGAGTGACTGACACTGACAGTGATACAAATGACATTACTGGAACAAACTTCACACAGTGGACTGACGATACAAACTGTCCACCTACCACACCTGTAGTTCACAGGTTTACAGGGCGTTCCACTGGGTTGTGTCAAACAGAGCCACTTCACATCAATAAAGAACCTTCCCCACTTAACATACTGATGGCAAGACAAGGAAGACAAGCTCCATCCATGGGCCACCTAAAAAGACTTAACACAAGACACAACAGACATTGGCTTATGCAATGTAAGGGAATTTGGTGCCACGTGTGTTCCGCCAAAAACAAAAAACCAAAACAAAATTCAAGTGTCAAGAATGCAATATAAGGTTGTGTGCCATCCATATTTTGAGGTATATCAGACCCAACTGCATTTCTGGGAATCAACTCACACTAAAATGGAAAACTGCAACACACAAATGTCAGTAAATACTACCACTGAAATTACTGAACTAATATTTTTCAGTTGCATTTTCTTTATGAAATGAATGGGGTGAATGGGGTGTCAGTTTTACAGAAAGGGGTTTATGAAGGAAAAGAGACTTGTCAGAGGGGAGTGTACATATGGTATATGCTTCACTTCGCATATACAAGAAAAAGTAAGAAACATTACCCCGAGACATCTGTAAATAATTCATGAATTCTGGAAAAATTTTAAGAATGTTGGTATGAAAAATTAAACTTTACTGGCGATAATTTTGACTACAATTGAACTTCACACAATCTTTTATGCCTATAAAAGCCTTTTAGACAAATACTCTGAAAGAGAGATGTGTAATTACAAATCCAGAAAATTTTAAACAGAACGTGGCATTGTGGGGCCACGTTTTCCCGTTCAGCTGTTGAGGGAAATTAATTTCTGCAACAGCATATTCCCATTTGGACGTAAGTGTCACATGCAGATGAAGAAGTTACGTAATCTATGTACCATGATTACTGTAATGCTTGCTTTTTACAATATTAAACTGGTTACTACACAGCACAATACTTATCCTTGCTGTAGCTGTGCTATTCATTCCAGCCCATACAGAGTTATTGGTTCCCTAATGTGGTTACTGAAGTCTAATAGTAATTTGCCACTAGTAACTACACTGCTGCTGCTAGGGTCTAACAGTGAAACATAAATAATTACTAATAATGGTGCCACTTCCAATGATCCAAAACTCTCTTCCATCATCTTGTCAAATATTGTGGCTACTAACCACAAACAGACTTCAGTCATCACTAGCTGATACATCACGTAGCTAGAAGTGATACTGACCTTTGAGTAAGAGTGATTAATTCACTGTAATCAATACAATATTCAACTCTAATTCAGCTTAACACTCTGACTGCTTTACTCTGGCCAATGAGTCCCTGGTACCCATGAGATAGATGACTGGGTAGGCCACAGAGCCAGTCTGGATATGGTAATGAGAACAAACATTCCATTACATGGGACTGCCACCCTGGTTCTTGAGCAATTAAAGTTCACTGTTTTAAACCCTGCCCCTGAAAATGGGACCATTCAGTCCACTGAAAATCTGCATTGAAAGAAATAACTGTTCATAACCTCTGAACATGAACCAGTGGTTACTTGTGGCAACAAAGTTTGAAGAAATAAATTAAGTGATCTGCTGTATATGAAAAGTCCATATGAAAATTCAGAAACTCATGACCACTTACTGATAAATTGCTGCTTAGGTTATACAGGTTGAATTATCCACTACGTAAACATCCTCATCAGTAACATGCAAATTTATATTCTGCAATTTTGTAAATGCCATACCTTCTTCAACAACCTCTCCAACAAAGACCTTAGCAATGCCAGACATTGCAATGACAACATTTTGAGACACAGAACAGCCGGTGATAGTCTGCATCAACTGAAAAAACAGAGAATATTATACAAATAAATTAGATTTCATAACATTCACAATATGCACATCACCTCAGTGGTTCACCACTAACTGACTGACCAATTAATTACCTAAGTCCCTTACTCCATCAGCAGAGTCCTGCCTCTTATGGTACCTAAAGGTTCATTACCGTGTTCACAAGAATCCTATCCTGAGCCAAACCAACCCAGTACGTGTGTGCCACTCCAAATAATCCGTCCAAGACCAAGGGTTAGTAAGACATTTTATACCACATAAGTTATGATGAGTGGTTTCTCCACCACCCAACTCCCAAGCTGGAGAACCCCTTTGTTGGCTGTCCACAGCAGCTTATTCAATGTATTCACAGCCATCCTCCATATCTGGAGGCCATCTCCTACACCCACAACCTCAAAATGAACCATGTAATGGTGACTGGGACCCACTGGATAAGGAGTGGTTCATGACCATCATACAAAAAGCATTTCTATTATGTATATGTCAGCTGTACCAGACTTATGAAAGTTCTTCATCTATTTACTCCAGAACATCTGGAATATAACTGCATGTTCTACATCTTTTTACTAAAATGGGTCTTGGAATGTAAATAATTTTTGTTAAATTATATTCAATCCCTTTGATAAAAGGCATCTCACTTTGTATATTGTGTTAAGTCATCTGTAGCAGATATACTTAACAAGAAATGTAAAGTCTCAAGAGTCTGTACACTTAAACACATATTTTTAATGAATATAATAAAGTATATGTCTAAATTATGAACCTTACATTACCCTTTTTATCGAAGCTTTTGGAAAGGCAGATCTCCTGTACATTTCATATCTATCCAGTTGTTCCTCTGTGAAGTTTGATACCAGTACCCTGTAAAATAATTAGTACTTAATATGAATTAACATATAAATACATTGAAAATCAATATATTGGCCACATACAAGTATGTTTTATATCACTGCAGTGTGAAATGTCAAACAGTAGAAACTGAAAACAGAAAGTTAGATGTGAACTACAATTACATATGAGAACAAGTGACAGTCAAGCAATTAAGCTTACATAAATGTAAAAGATCAAGAAAATGTAACAAAGTAGTGGACAATAGCAAAAGTCACATTAAAAACACAAATGATGGTAATGTGCATTAACAATGTAACCACCAACTCAACTCACACACTACAGGGGGGGAAAAAATTTATAATTGTAGGTGTAGTATTAATACAAACAAATTTATAGTAATAAAAATGTTAAAAGTACAAACTAGAACAATAAAAGAAACATAAACAGAACATTATTATGTACAGTATTCCCACCTCTAACTATGACATATGCAAAAACAATTCTATTTAATGGAAGCACCAAGTACGGCTGTTACAAAAGCAATGCATATATGCATACTAAGAAAGAAAGGTAGTAAAGAAGTGCTGAAAGTAACAAGTTAAAATAAAAATATATTGACAATTAATGATTGGAAGTTTTCTTCATAAATGAATTTTCAGGAAAATATTAACAAGTTTCAGATACTCTTGATTTCAAGCTTTTGCCATGTTTTCAATGTTGTATTCTTTCTTGTGGATGTTTCCCCGGCGTCTGAATTATGTGCTGACGTTTCAGAACAGTGTTCCGAAATGTTGGCACATAAAATTCAGAAGCCAGGGAATCACCCAAAAGAAAGACTACAAGTTTCCGATACTCAATACATACTGCATTTTCTCCCTTTCTTCCTCTTCCAACTCCTTTCTGCTTTTTGATTCTCTCTTCTTTTCCTTCTTATGTTCACTTGTAGCTGGTTTAGGTAGTATTACATCTGACACAAAAGATGTGCCCTGTAGTGACTCTGTAATATTTTCTTTAGTATCAGGAACAGTTACTGATGAACCGAAGACTTCTGCATTTGTTAGCATGACTTCTAGAGTGTTTGCTGCCTGATTCAAATTAACATCCTCATTATCATCAGAGTCTGATTTTTGCTCAGTATAAAACTCCTTCCTGCCTAGAGGCTCTTCAGGACTTACTGGGTGCCGTTCTCGTGGTTCTTCGTTTCCTAACCCCTCTGATTGTATGTCAAATATGCGAGGGTTAGTAACATCCATTCCTCCTGCATTGTCACTGCTGCTTTCCATTTTCCAAAATATATTCTCCATCCCACGTAACTCTTCCTCAAACACAAACAAGTCGTACGAAATTACAGATTCTTCTAGTTTAGCGTCCTAATGATGTGGTCTTACAGGTCTTCAACGTTCCCATTCTCAGAACACATTATAGGTAAACACATCGGTTGCTTGGCAACATTTGGGTCATATATCATTTGTGCACTGGAAAGTTTCTAGGAGAAAATTGGCATCATATCCTGGGAGACGTAATATATCGACAGTATCATATCAAGCACAAATGACATCTCCATAAAACATATCCTCGTCCATCTCCCTCTAGCTACACTAGATGATCTGTGCTCCCGGCGTTGAACTGACACGGATGAAGTAGATGCAACGGCCATATTTTGAAGTAACTAGCCTCACATCTTTTTATGGGGATACATCAATATCTCTCCTTGAAAATATGGTACATTAGTTCCACGTGTCTGCCATTAGTGGCGCTTCTATCTGCGATAAATCAGCGTGCGAAGCGCTACTGTAACACCTACCAATATCGCCAGTTTCCCCAGTTCCGCCGAGGCGTTAAATATTAATCTGTGTCTGCCAGTGTCTGCTGCTATCACAGTCGTCTAGTACTGCTATGCTAGGTATCTTGCAAGGTATAAAACTGTGCACTCGATGATCTATGGTCTGTTGCGATCCGTGGGGTTATCGTCGAGTGAATCGTTGGTGAAAGTGGCATAGCGCTATTGTTGACACATAATGGACGAATTATTAATTGAATTTGTTCGTGGCAAACCAGAACTCTATGACATGAGCTCAACCAGATACAGTGATAATATATACAAAAATAAAGCGTGGGAAGAAATAGGAAGAAAACTAAATAGGAAGGGTAACCTGTTTATTCTTTAATTTAAGTCGTGACATTATTATTATTTGCACGAACGTACTTATAAATGTGATACCTCTGTATTATTGTACGTATTGTATCCCATACGCTTTTATGCAGAGCGTCCTGTGTTATTGATTGAGCAGTCATGAAAGTGAACCAGATTGAATTCAAGAAGGTTTTGTACGACTATTGCACAGTGAGGGCTGTATGTTAAACATTTCCCTGAAAGTACGGTATGTTTGTTAGGTTCTTTTGATCATTACTGGAAGATATGTTTGTACCCCATGTGTTGTCGTTGCAGAAAATATGTTAGATTATTTTTGTTGTTAAATTTATCTTGTCTGCATTTTGTGTTTTTATTTTAGTATCATGTAAGTCTGAAACTTGTGATATGATTCCATTCTCATCCAGCGTGGACTGCCTTCTAAGACCTTTTTTTTTGTTTGAATTGGCAAAAATTCTACCATCCCTCATATAATGTTCAGTGACATGAATTTGTCATTCACATTAAGTAGTGCGAAGATTACATTGTAGAATGCTTTTCTGTAGTCGCAGAATAGATGTACAATATCAGCTGGAGCATTTGTCAAAATGTGCCATCTGTCTGGGGCAAGGAAGCAATGAGGAAATTCCCGTCTCCAATAATAACTGTATACTGCCAGTCTTCTTAATGGTGTTGTCATGTACTGTAACAGCATGTTCTTTATTGTTGCTTCACACAATTTTTTGACTATATAGTGTACTATTAAATATCCAGATGTTAACTAAATGCTTTGTTTAAAATTAATCACTTGTTCTCAAGGACCCAAAAGTATGTTAAACATTATAATACATAATGCCCTGTCATAGTTACTGATTAATTCAAACTACATCATTGCTGTCAATGCTGTAGTTTTCTATGTATTATTGCTTTTAGGTTATGAATGTAAACAACGATGGGTGTCCCTTAGGAGCCAATACAGAAAAACACTTAGAAAGTGCAAAACCAGAAGTACCCAGGGTGGGTCTTATATGGCAAAGTGGAAATTTGCAGACCAAATGAGTTTCTTGAAGCCATTTATGAAAGACAAGCCTCGTGTAACTCCATTCCAGTTTTGTGACAGTTTCGGAAAGGAGGAAGAAAGCTGTGGTGATGATACTGAAGGAAATCGTGAATGTACTGACAGTGGTGAAGTGAGTACGGGCAACAGCCAACATGATACATTCAACACAATGAATAATTTCAACACAGACTATTGGTCATTGATAAGTAAAAAGGAAGAAATCAGTCAAACAGCAAATGAAGTAACTGGCCAAAGTCTAATGAAATACATTTTGGAACAAAAAATTAAGGAAGAAAAATCTAACCAGGATCCAGTGGACATTTTCTTTGCTGGAATAGCAGCAACGGTTAAATCATTTAACCTCAATGATCAGCATAAAATTAAAAGGCAAATTTTTCAATTAGTTAGTGACATGGAGGGAAAATATGTGAACCCATAACCAGAATGTGCACTTCAAGTGGAATTTACTTTCTTTACACCATGGTATCTGAGCTGTCTGCAAGATGTATTGTCACTTGGCCTGTCATTCACATCAAGTAAGATGTAACTCACTGCTAGTGGTCATATTCTTACCCCATCCAATAATGTTATAAGGGTAACAAATGTATGTCCCAAGAAGCCGTCACTGAGACAAGAAGTAATGAAAACCAGTCACAACACACATGGAATGTTTCTCCAGTCTTCACATCTTCAAGAAGCATCTCAGTATCATCTTGTGCATCATACTACGAAACATTTAAACTAAATGTATAATTTCTTACTATCACTTAAATCAGTTAGTCACTACCAACACTTTTATCACTAGAACTGTTTTTATATATATATATATATATTATGATCTAACTCCCACACGACACGCAGCAGTTTTTAAACCCTATGACAATGGATTCTGGTGAAATTCCATTCAAAGGAATGCTTGAGATTGTATTCTTATGTTTCCTGCTGGTTGTAAGTGGGCAGTTCCAGACGTCAGCTGCACCCTACACTGGCTGGTGTAGTTGATCTTAGAATGATTTGGCAACTACATCAAGAACTTGAAACTGAGAGGTATGATCACTTGACCTGTGTTCATGTTTGAAGTAAAGGGTCTTTACTTTCTCTGTTAAGTAACCATTGAAAGCATATAAAACCTGAATTCCTCATTTCATTAGAAGCACCTGGTTTTTTGTTCTAGATTTCACTTTGCCATGTGACAAAAGTTCTTTGTCACCAAAATTCCTCATTACATTTAAATATAATTCCACCAAAAACTTTTCCCTTTGTAATGTACTTTCTTTTCACGGTAACAATTGGTGTCAGTTTCCCCCCATCAGGCACAACTGAAAGCATCACAGTTATTCACATCCTGGTTGTTTTGACCTTGTATCAGGTGTAGTGCTGGTAGGCCTATGAAATAATGCTGGGGTTGATCTGCATTACCAGTTTGTCCAAAAGTTTTCACAATTTTTGACTCAGATTAATTATAAGGAGCTTGTATAATATTAATAGTTTAAGGTAGTCTGTGGGGAATTTTTGTACTAATGTAGTTCTCCAACAAAGGGCTATCCTTTTATGGCATAAGTTTTACTGCCAAGCCACTACTGCCTTTGAAATCTTGCCACATAATCTTCAGGGGTGTAGCAGCATCCAGTGCCTTCGTTCATATCATCTCTCTGGCAATGGCAAGGTCACTTCTGCATTTTTCTAGCACTTACCAGAATATTTTGTCAGTGGCACTGCAGTACTCCTGTTCAGACCCATGAAATATTTTTGGGTTGAATCTACTTCATTTAGTAATAGTTTTATTCTTGTCAGTCCTGTTTCTGCAAACAGAATTTCTGTTCCCTGGTGCAGTTAACATTTATTTTGCACGTTTAATTACCATTAACCCTTCAGCGTGGAGTGACGGGCACTGCCCGCATGCCGCACGCTCTCACTCATTCGTCTATATCTCGACAAGTTAGGGAGCAAATGTAATCAGGCTGCTTCGCGCTTGTTCTTGAAGGAGCTGGCTCTCTTATAGTGTGGGAGAGAGTTCCTAGAAATTATTTC
>Ga0209755_10002921_pt1 | contig 22265 bp, 18 predicted proteins | sample TergutCo191P1_FD_187301 | JGI IMG/M metagenome (GOLD analysis project Ga0209755, IMG submission 187301) | Cornitermes sp. P1 segment gut microbial communities from Petit-Saut dam, French Guiana - Co191P1 (SPAdes) (version 2) | ecosystem: Host-associated > Arthropoda: Insects > Digestive system... | reverse complement strand
CTGACTGCCCTGAGGCATTTTGTTTTCCCCATATGTACCCCGCATTGGATTCAGGATACGCAGAATGCGGGTACATGTCAAGGATTATAGCAAATGAGCCTAACTATTGGAAAGCCCGTACACGTACTCAACCGATTCCGAGAAAGCGTTAATCGCGTATTCAAGGTCTTCCTTTGCCGCGGTGAGCGGCGGCAGCCAGCGGAACACCTTGGGGTTATTGAACGAGTGCATGATCTGGATGCGGAACCGTTCGGAGAAATACCGTTCGCAGGGTTCGGACCAGAAACTGCAGTTGGGGTGTTCGGCCTTTTTCCCTTCGGGGATGTCCTCGAATTCCACGCCGATAATACAGCCCTTGCCGCGCACCTCCTTGATGATGCCGGGGTATTTTTTCCAGGCCTCGTTCATCGCGCCCATGATAAACTTGCCGTTCTCCCGCGCTTTTGCGGGAAGGTCGTTCTCCAGCATGAACTGGATGGCGGCGATGCCCGCGGCGCTGGCGTAGGCGTTGCCCTGATAGGTGGCGGTGTGGTGGAAACATGTTTCCGGATCGCCGTAGGCCGCGTCGTAGATTTCGGGCTTCGCGATATATCCGGCAAGCGGCAGGATGCCGCCGGAAATGCCTTTCCCAAAAGTAATTACGTCCGGGACAACGTCCCACCACTCGCATGCCCAGAATTTGCCGGTGCGGCAACACCCGGTCTGAATCTCGTCCGCGACAAAAATCGTGTCGTATTTGGTGCAATATTCGCGGGCGGTTTTGATAAACTCTTCCGTGACAACGTTCACGCCGCCCTCGCCCTGAATCGGCTCCATGACAAACCCCTGATAGGTGCCGCCGGAAAGCTCCCTCTTAAGGGCTTCAACGTCATTGTACTTAATGTGCGTTACCTGATCGAGAAGCAACCTGCCTTGGTGGGACCACCATGTATCCTTGCCGCCCAGGGAAACCGCGCCCGCCGTTTTGCCGTGGAACGCGCCGAGCGTGGAAAGGATTTTGGTCTTTTGGGGATTGTTGCGCTTGGCTATTTTGCACAGCTTAAGCGCGCCTTCGATCGCCTCGGCACCGCCGCCGGCGATCTGCGCCTTGGTCAGGGCCTGGCCCGGAGTGGTGAGGGCAAGGTTGCGGTAGAACGCCGCGGCGATGTTGTGATAGGAAACCGCGCCCATGGCGTATGATTTCGCCTTAAAAATCTTTTCAATGTTTTGCCAAACGAACTCGTTGTTGTTCCCCACTGTCATAACGCCGACCGCGCCCATCATGTCATACCATTTGTTGCCCTCGTGGTCGATAAAATTGGCGTTCTCCGCCTTCGTAAAATACTTGCCCCCGGACAAAACCACTTTGAGTTTGTTGGAGTAGGTTTCCTGAAGGTTCTTCACCGTTTCAAAATCCAGATTAATCGCCTCGTCAACGGTAAGAAACTCCTTGTAAACATTCTTTACGTCCATAGTAAGCTCCTTGTTTGGGTTTTACGGCTATAATGGTAACGCCTTTTGAATATTCGGGTATTGTAAAAATCGGAACCAAGGGACGGTCACCGATTTTCAGCCTGGCTGAATAACGGGAATTAAGGAGTCGCCATACCCGCCTGGATCTCTTGTAATGACATAATCGGCCTGAATACGTTCGCCTGTCGTATATTGAACCGCGTCTTCAAAATCGTTCCAGTCCAGCTCCAATGCCCGGTAGACTTTTTCTCCGGTAACAGCGGCGATGTTAACCGTTTTTAACAGGTCCTTTATAAGCCCCATCGTTTTTGCTTGTCTTTCGGATCACACGTATGGTTGACGGGAAGCCAGGTTGCGTGATACCGTGCCTAGGCTGCATATGGAAATACGGCAAATGAAAAGCATCGATGGAACGCAGGGCGTTTTGACGCGGAAATTTTACTTCCGGGGAAAAATGCGGTATGTTTGAGGAACCGATATTTGAATGGGATTCCGAAAAGGCTCGGCTTATTGCCGAAAAGCACGGGATCGACATGGGATCGGTCAAGCGCCTGTTTGCAGATCCATTTCGGGTGGAGCAATACGATGAAGGCCACAGTGGGCTGGAAGATCGATGGCAGACCTTGGGCTTGGTCAACGGGATTTTGTTTGCTGTTTATACGGAGCGGGAGGAGAAAGTCCGCGTAATAACGGCTAGGGAAGCAACGTCGGAAGAGAGGAGGATTTATTATGGCTCAAACGAAAGAGGGACTTGGTTTATCCCTTGAAAGGGTGGAAGGGATAAAGGCCGCCCAGAAAAGGCATTCGGTTATTGATCCGGGGTGTGAGAAACTGGCACCGGAGGAATTCATCAACTGGCACCCAGTTGGCGGCATTTCATGGGAGGAACGCGCCAAGCGCATGAAAGCGGCGGGCATAACGGAGCCAGAAGCGCGTCCTGCCCCGGCCGCCCATGTCTCATAGAACCTGCGTCATCCACCCCTTGTCGTCCGGAACCGTGCCGTACTGGATTCCCTTGATCGTGGCCTGTATCCCGGTCGAAAGCTCCCCGACCTTGCCACCGTTAAAGACCGCCTTTCTGCCGTTCCAGGTAAGCGAGGTTATCGGCACCGCGCCGGCCGCCGTCCCGCTTACGAAGCATTCCCGGGTCTCCTCCATCGCCTCCTCTATCGGGATTCGCCGCTCGGCGATCCTTACGCCCATGTCCCCGGCGATCTCCAGGATGCTTGCCCGGGTTATGCCCGGAAGGATGGTGTCGCCGAGCTCCGGGGTTACCAGTTCCCCGGATTTTAGGTAGAAGAAAATGTTGCAGGACGAGCCTTCCTCGACGTACTTGCGGTGGGTCGCGTCCAGGAAAATGCACTCCATGAAGCCGGCCTCCTCCGCCTCGTGCTTGGCCAGCGCGGCTATGGCGTAGTTCGCCGTGGCCTTTATCCAGCCGGTACCCCTGGGCGTCGCCCGGATCCGGTCGGTGACGATCGCGTCGGAGCTGCCGCCGGAAAAGTAGGAGCTGACCGGGGTGGTTATAACGAACACCCAGGGCTCCCTGGAAAGGTTGACCCCGACCCCGCTTTCCGCGATCGTGAAAGGCCGGATGTACACCGAGTCCGCGGTCATGAACGAGTCCTTTTCCCAGGCCGGGTCGTACTGCGGGCGGAAACCGAGCCCGGCGTTTCGCCCGACCGTTTCCAGGCAGGCCCGGACGAAGGTTTCCTCGGGGAACGGCGGCATACGAAGCCCGGCCATGGACTTGGCGAACCGCGCCGCGCTCCGGTCGATGCGGAAAATCGCCATTCCGCCGTCCCTGCGGGGAAAGGCCTTCAGCCCCTCGAAGCAGCCGATGCCGTACTGGCTGGTGTAGTTGACCAGGGGCACGTCGTCGTAGAAGTTCCGCGAGTCTTCCACCCTTTCCCTGTCCCCGGCCTCCATCGCCGCCTCGGCGTCCGGGGTTCCGTGCGGCTTTTCCATGTACTCGTCGCCCCATTTCCCGCCGGAGTATTTTGCCCGATAAGTAACGGGATACGAATTCAGCGTAAATGCCATACATTCTCCTCGACCCATTGTGCCCAATTAAGGGGCGCATGGCAATAGCCTGGACAAAATCCTTGCCATCCTCGTTCATGTGGTGTATACTGGCAGTCGCCTAATAGGGAGAGGAATTTGTGCAAGTTGACAATCCAGAGTTTTCGGCGTACGGCGATGGCGTCGGGGCAACCCGCAACCATGACGGCACGTATTCCTTTGACGGGGCGGCGGGATCCGCCGGTATCAGCTTTCGGTTTCCGGGGGGATGGGACGGCTTCGACAGGGTCGTTTTTACCATCGAGGCGGAAAACCTCCGCCGGGAGGACGGGGAGATGGCCCTGATCGTAAACGACGGGTTCAAGGCGTGGGATCCGCCGGTCGCGAAGTCGCCTTGCCCGTTGGTCCGCCAGGGCTCGTCCGTCCTTGGCTACCCGGTTCCAGTGTTCGCAAGCGGCGCCGTAAGCTTCCAGCTTAACGAGACCTTTGGGCACAGCACTAACTGGAAGATCGCCGTAAAAAGCGTGGAATTCCAAAACGTCGAGAAAAAACCGGTGATCGTCGACAACCCGGGCTTCGATATCGAGGGTCTTGCCCCGAACAAAACCCCTAACGCTGACGGCTCGTATACCTTTAGCGGGGAGCGGTCCGCCCTTCTGTGCTTTATGTTCCCGCGTGGCTGGAAGAGCTTCGAGAACGTTTCCTTTTTCGTCGAGGGCGTCGAGAACCACGTCGGCGACACGATGATGTGCCTTATCGTCAAGAACGGGTTCCACGTGTGGACCACGATAGACGAGGCCCACGGCGAGCAGTACCCGCGCATCGACCGCGGCGGCAACGTAATCACCTATCCGACCCTGGCCTTTGCCGACGGCGCGAGCCTGCAGATCAACAAGTTCGGGTATAGCAACAACTGGACGATCCGCGTGACGAAAATCGTGCTCCATGACGGCCCCATAGACGACGTGTACCTCGGCTGATCTCGCGCGAAGCGACACTCCGTTCTTGCCATCCGTGCGTATTTGTTGTAAACTACCATTGGCTTGGGCGTTTTGTTGTCTTGCAAAATGATTAAGGAAGGGGTTGAATGAAAGGCAGGTGTTTTTTTACGGAAGGGGGGGCTCGTGCACGTCGATAATCCGGAGTTTTCGACATACGGCGATATTGGGGGCGTAAAACGCGGCAGGGACGGTGCCTATCTCTTTGACGGCGCGGCCGGATCCGCCGGCATCAGCTTTTCGTTCCCGGAGGGCTGGGACGGCTTTGACAGGGTCGTCTTTTCGGTCAGGGCCCAAAACCTTCGCCCCGAGGACGGCGCTATGGCCCTGATTGTCAAGGACGGGTACCAGGTTTGGGGATCGACCGTCACCAAGAGCCCGTACCCGTGGATCGGCGAGGGCGAGCACACGCTTACTTACCCGGCCGCCGTGTTCGCCAGCGGGGCGGTAAGCTTCCAGCTTAACGAGACCTTTGGACACAGCACCAACTGGAAGATCAGCATAACCAGGATCGACTTCCAGGCCGTCGATAAAAACTTTATCCGGGTGGTGTCCCCGGCCTTTTCCGTGTTCGGCGACACCGAGAACACGACGCCCAACGTGGACGGCTCGTATACCTTCGCCGGGGACGCGGCCACCCTGATTGGCCTGGAATTCCCGCAGGGCTGGAACAGCTACGAGAGCGTCACAATCTTTATAGGCGGCGTGGAAAACCACGTCCCAGACATGACTATGTCCCTGATCGTCAAAAACCGATACAGGTCTTGGGCGGACATAGACAAGTCCTACGCCAACCGCTACCCGGACATAGAACCCGGCGACAACGTTTTTACCTACCCGACCCTCGTCTTTAACGACGGCATGAGTCTGCAGCTAAACCAGTACGGCCACAGCGCGAACTGGACGATGCACGTCACGCAAATCGTGTTCCACGACGGCCCGATAGGCGACGTGATTTTTGAGTGAAACATTGCGCTTGACGCCATTACCCTGGGCACGCCGCCGGCCATAGCCTCTGGCGTTATGGAGTTGCCGTGTATTTTCGTCTATGTTTTTGCCCCATTTGATTCAATCGTGGGTTTGCCGTTCATGTATAGTTCATTGCAGCTTATGTCAATGTCATCGTTCCAGTACACGCCGTACCCTCCGGCGGCCACTTTGGCCTGCTCGAAAAGCCCGCGTGTAAGGCGGAAGGACCGAAATGCCTCGTTCTTTGCCATCAAGTCGCCCATGTCGTATACCTTGTTTTCGCCGGAACGGAACAGCACGGACAATTGATAATCGGGTAATGTTGCCACTGTTTCGATTGCATGAAACATACGCTACTCCAAAGGCGGCAGTTTTTGTATCCGCTGGCTTTTCCACATATCCAGTAGTTCGCCTTTGTGCGTTTCGTACCATTCCTTTATCAGCCGGTAAGCCCTCGAAGGTAGGTCCCCTTCCAGCATTTCACCGGTTTTCAAATCTATAAGTCCAGCGTAATCCCCGTAAATGACATGAATATGCGGAGGCTCATGCTCCGTGCCTCGGAAAAACATTTTTATGACCATTCCGTAAAACCTGGCTATCTCGGGCATTTTAACTCCTTGCCTCATTATATGACGCTACGTGCTACGCCGCAAGCCTGGTTCTTGCGCCTTTGGTCTTTCCGTCGATAAGCGTGATCTCTGGAACCCACTTTTGGGCGAATGTATATTAAACCTATGGCGAAAGACATCCGTTATAAACCGTGTTCCACGACGGCCCTAGGCAACGTGCTTTTTGAGTGAAGCATTGCGCTTGACGCCATTACCCCGGGCATGGTATAGTCATACCGTGGGTTGGCGACACGAAAGCGTAACTTGCGTAGCCTGACTTCCCGAAAAACAAGGCCGCCCGCGTTGGGGTTGCGTGCATGGGATACATGATTACGAATGAAAGCAGTTATGTCGCCAACAGTGTGATTACCCCCCCCCCCCCCCCCCCAGTTAGTTTTTTGTCGCTCAAAGACTTGCTCTGTCTCAAAGGCCGTCGCGCCTTAAGCTGCAAGAATATATCCCGACAGATTTTCGCCTCAAAAGGAGTTCCGCATGAATAAAACCGTGACTTTGGTATTGGGAATCGTTTTGGCTCTTGGGTTTATGCTCGCTGGTTGCCGGTCGAACATGGATCCGACTCCCCCCCAGCTTACGGGGATTGTGAGCATAGACGGAATTGCCCAAGTTGGACGGACGTTGGCGGCAGATACAAGCGCCCTTGGCGGTAACGGGACCGTCTCCTTCGAATGGAGGTGGGGCGATACCGTCATAGGCACGGACAGCACCTTGGCTCTGACAACCGGCCATGAGGGAGCGATGATCGTCGTCACCGCAAGCCGTGCCGGCTATTTGGGCAGTGTCACCAGCGCGTCGCCTGTCGGTCCGGTCATTGGCGCCCCCAACTATGACAATAAGGTGCCAGGGAATACCTTGGCCGAACAACTGGCCTGGCTACGGGAGCATGCACAAAATGGCAATACCTATGTTGTCGAAATAAGCTCGGATGAGAATATCGACCCATCCGACATGTTGCCAGGTTTGGGCCATGCTGGCGTTACAATAATCCTTCGCGGCAGGAACGCGATGCGGACCGTCGGTCTTTCCGCCAACGGAACGCTTTTTTCCGTTGGTGCCGGCGTTACCCTGGTACTTGACGGCAACGTTACCCTACAGGGCAGGAACGACAACGATAACCCCCTGGTAGCCATAAGAATCGGTGGCACCCTGGTAATGAATAGCGGATCAGTGATTACGGGCAATGCCGCTTGGGACGGGGGCGGCGTGTCCGTCACTCATGGCGGCACCTTCGCCATTAATGGCGGGGAAATTTCCGGCAATACCGCGCGTCGGCGGGGCGGCGGGGTTTATGTCGATGGCATGTTCATAATTCGGGGCGGCGAAATTGCCGGAAATACTGCCGAAATCGGCGGCGGGGTATATATCGGCAGGAATGGGAACCTGCGCATGAGCGACGGGGTCATCCATGGTGTCGAGTCGGCAGAGGAACTCAGAAATACGTCCATAGAAAGTGGCGCGACGTTAAAAAACGGGGGCGCGGCCTGGTACGGCACGTTCGACCCTGTTACTGGCGAGTTTACCCAAGCGCAGTCATCCGGCGTTTTGCCCACCACAAGCAGCACCATACGGGTGGCAAACGGCGTTTTGCAGACATTGGTGCAAGGCGGCAGTTTTGCGGAGCAGCTTGCCTGGCTGCGGGTTTTTGCGCGGAGCGGCGGCGAATACAGCGTCGAACTAAGGGGCGACGAAAAAATCACTTCCGCCCAGGCGGAGCTGCCTGTTGGAAGAGGCGATATTTCCATCACCCTGCGCGGCAGCGGGGGGATGCGAACAATCAGCCTTTGTGGTACCGGAAGCATGTTTACGGTAGGCTCCGGCCTTACCCTGACGCTGGATGACAGCGTCACTTTCAAGGGTGCAGACGGACATTTTATGCCACTGGTAGACGTGACGGGCGGAACCCTGGTCATGAACAAAGGAACGACGGTTACCGGCAATGCCAGCGCTGGCGTATCCGTTGGTGGGGGTGGTACCTTCGCCATGCACGGTGGTGAGATCTCCGGCAATGGCGGCGGCGTGTCTGTTGGGCATAATGGTACCTTCACCATGCACGGTGGTGAGATCTCCGGCAATGGCGGCGGCGTGTCTGTTAGGACTAATGGTACCTTCAACATGCATGGTGGTGAAATCTCCGGCAATGCCAGTAGCGGCGTGTCTGTTGGGGGGGGTAATGGTACCTTCACCATGCACGGTGGTGAAATTTACGGTAATACCGCAAATTTTCGTGGCGGCGGCGTGATTGTTGGAAGTGGCATTTTCACCATGCACGGCGGGAATATTTTCGGGAATACCGCCGGGTCAGGCGGCGGTGTGTCCATTGAAAGAGATGGTACGTTCTATATGCATGGTGGGGCAATTTTCGATAACATCGCAAATTCCGGCGGCGGCGGCGTGCTTGTTGAATGGAATGGCATTTTCACCATGCACGGTGGGAGTATTTCTGGGAATACCGCCGGCCGGTATGGCGGCGGGGTACAAGGTTCGGTACGCATAATCAATGGAACCGTTTACGGCAACGAGTCGGCGGTGGCAACGGTGCTTAGGAACACGGCTCCCGAAGGCGCGGCCTTGTATGGCACAGCCTATGGCGGCAGATCCGGCGATATTGACACGTTTGGACCAATAATTGTTACTACCGACAACAGCATACGCGCGGTAAGTGGTGTTCTCCAAATGGAACGCGATGCCGCGGGCAACGTAAAAGTTCCCAGGACATCCCTTTGGCAGCAGGTTAATTGGCTGCAAAGCTGGGCCCTATCCGGCGGCAGGTATCTTGTCCAATTAAACGATGATGAAGACGGTGGCTTCAGGCTTGCCTTCGACGGCAGGAGCGACATTACGATTACTCTTCGCGGTACAGGGGAAATGCGTGCCATTATTGGTCTTGGCATTTGGGTATATCACGGTATTACCTTGGTGTTGGACAATAACGTCACCCTACAAGGCAGGGAAGATAACTTTAATACATTGGTAAGGGTCAACGGCGGGACTTTAATCATGAACGATGGCTCGGCGATTACGGGCAATACAGTTAATGGATTCGGATCCGGCGGTGGCGTGTCCGTTGGGGGTAATGGCACTTTTGTCATGCATGGCGGAAAGATATATGGCAATAGCGCACGGAATGGCGGCGGCGTAATCGTTTTCAGTGGCGGCACGTTCACCATGCATGACGGAAAAATTAATAACAATAGTAGTGCACAACATGGCGGCGGCGTACACGTCTATCCCGGCGGCACGTTTGCCATGAAGGGCGGGGAAATTTCCGGCAACACGGCTTCAATGGGCGCTGGTGTGTGTGTTGGACGGGGTGGAAGACCTGCCACGAACCACGCTGATGGAATGTTCGTTATGCATGGCGGAAATATCTTTGGCAATACGGCTTCTTTCGGTGGAGGGGTGGCGGTCGATAGGGACGGTACGTTCGACAAGCGCGACGGGATACTGTCCGGTAATACAGCGAGTTCTGGTGGTGGCGGGGTATTTATTGTGGACGGTACTTTTGACATGCGCGGCGGTGAAATCTTTGGTAACACCGCAGGAAATCATGGTGGCGGCGTGAGCGTCCAAAGCGGCATATTTAACATAAGCGACGGTGTCGTTTACGGCAATGAGTTGCATCACGGGGAACGCGGAAATAGAGGCTCTGTCAACTGCGCGGCTTTGAACTTATTCCGCAGCGATTCAAGCACAGCCCAACATGGCACTTTCTGCGTTTCCGGTGGTTCCTTTTACACGGTGGGTTTTTTGGGCACTACCAACAACACCATACGTGTGCGGGACGGGGTTTTGTTCGTCCTGGTAACCGGAATAATCGGCGTGCCGACTTCAACGATGGCGGGAACTCCCCTGGCCCTGAATGCCGCGGTTGTCCCGGCCAACGCGACCAACCAGGCAATTGCTTGGAGTGTGCAAAACGCTGGAACCACCGGCGCGGCCATAAGCGGCAACACGCTTAACACGACGGCCGCTGGAACGGCGACGATCAGGGCAACCATAGTCGATGGTTTGGCTGTAGGGATTCCATTCGTGCAGGATTTTGCCGTAACGGTGAACCCTTTGTTTATACCGGTAGCTAATATCTCCAACGTGCCGAACACGGCGACCGTGGGAATTCCCCTGGTTCTAACTGGCACGGTTGCTCCGGCGAACGCGACCAACAGGGCGGTTACCTGGGGCGTCGCGGACGCCGAAACCACCGGGGCGACAATTGCCGAAGGGAATATCTTTACCGCTACGAATCCTGGGATTGCAAGGGTAAGGGCGATCGTAGCCAACGGGACGGCTCCGGGAACATACTTCACCATGGACTTTACCGTCTCGGTGCAACCGGCGTTCGTACCGGTATATGAAATAACCGGCGTGCCGGTTTCAATGATGGCGGGAACGTCTCTGGTTCTGGCCGGCGCGGTTGTCCCGGATAACGCAACCAACGGAACGATTGCGTGGAGCGTCCATAGCGCGGGGACCACTGGCGCGAACATCAGCAGCGGCAATACGCTTAACGCCGCGTCCGTTGGGACGGCAACCGTAAGAGCTACCATTGTCAACGGGACGGCCTTGGGGACGAATTTCGTTAGGGATTTTGAAATAGCCGTAATTGCCGTTCCGCTTATCACTTGGGAAGCAAGCCCCGTCGGTAACCAAACCACAACCGCAATCAACTTTTACTTCAGTGCCGATCCGGGACTGATGTTTGAGACGAACATTACGATTTCTTCCGTAACGGGCTCGGCAACCAGAAGCATTTTGTCCGGCACCGGGACGACCCGGACCTTGACGGTTTTCAATGTAGTCGCCGGAACCGTGTCGGTTTCCATTAGCAGGACTGGAATTGCAAGCGGGTCTCAAACAGTGGCGGTTGTCGCGCCGGATGTTACCTGGATCGCAAACGCATCCGGCAACCCAGTAACAACCGCGATAAACTTTAGCTTTAGTCGCGATCCCGGGCCGCTGGTCGCGGCGAACATTGCGGTTACCTCCGGATCCGGTTCGGCAACGAGAGGCGTGTTGTCCGGCACTGGAACGACCCGGACCTTGACGGTAACTCCCGTAAGCGCCGGAACCGTATCGGTTTCCATAAACCGGAGCGGCATCGCGGGCGGACCGGAGACGGTGACAATTCTTAGGCCGACCGTAACCGGCGTTACCGTAAGCCCGCCAGCCGCAACCGTCGCAAGGGGCGGAACGCAGGGCTTTACCGCCACGGTCGCCGGAACCGGCAACCCCCCGCAGGCGGTTAACTGGACAATCGATGGTGGCGGGCCTTCCACCATCAACTCTGGTGGTGTACTGACGGTAAATGCCAACGAAAACCGCGCGGCGCTTACGGTGCGGGCGACATCGACCGTTGCCGGTTTCACGAATGTCAGCGGAACGGCGACGGTGACTTTGACCGGGGTGCCCGGCACAACTCTTGCCGACCGATTGGCCTGGCTGCGAGCAAATGCCCAAAGTGGCGGCGAATACCTGCTTGAAATAAGTGGTAACGAAGTTATAACTCCTGCCCAGGCTGCGCTGCCCGCCGGCAGGACTAATCTTACCATTACCCTTCGTGGTGGCGGGGGAATGCAAAGCATCAGCCTTCCCGCTGCGCCGGGCACAGCCAACGAGGGCTCTATATTTGCCATAGGTTCCGGCGTTACCCTGGTGCTGGACAGCAACGTTACCTTGCAGGGCAGGAACAACAACGACAGTCTGGTACGAGTTGGAAACGGCGGTGCCTTGGTCATGAACGACGGATCGGTTATCACGGGTAATCGTGGTACTATTCGAGTTTACGGCGGTGGCGTGCGCGTTGAAAATGGCGGGGTTTTTACCATGAATGGCGGTGAAATATCGGATAATATTGGTAACATCAGTTCTTCTGGCGGCGGTGTGTTTGTTGACAGTGCCGGAATATTTACCATGTATAGCGGGGTGATTTCCGGTAACAGGGTCGGCCAAAACGGTGGCGGTGTGCTGGTTGTGGGAACATTAAACATGCGCGGCGGAACAATTCGCGACAATATTGGCTCAGGCCCCTCCTTTTCTGGTGCTGGCGGCGGTGGCGTGGTTAATGTGGGCACCTTCAATATGTGCGGTGGCACAATATCAGGTAATAGTGCTCCTGCGGGCTTCGGCGGCGGTGTGGGTAATACGGCTATCTTTAACATGCGCGGAGGAACAATATCCGGGAATACCGCTGGAATTAACGCTGGCGGCGGCGGCGTGGCTAATTCAGGAACCTTCAACATGCACGCTGGGATAATCTCGGTTAATTCCACTGGTGGCGGCGGCGGTGGTGTCCGCAATGAGGGCACTTTCGTCATGCACGATGGGACAATTTCTGGTAATTACACTCAGGGTTCTATGGGTGTTCTTCTTCCGAGTGGCGGCGGCGTGTGGAATTCTGGTGTTTTTGACATGCGTAATGGTACAATTTCCGACAATCGTACTTATTCTGGCTCGGCCACCGGTGGTGGCGGTGTGTTTAATCGTGATGGCATTTTTACCATGTACAATGGGACAATATCCGGAAACGTTACCAGGTTTTCTGGTGGCGGCGTGCGTGTTTACACGGGATATTTTTATATGCACGGCGGGACAATATCCGGCAATGATGTAAGGAACGGCGGTGGTGGAGGCATTGGTGTTTTGACAGGAACCTTCCGAATAAGCAACGGCATCATTCACGGCAACGAGGAAACATTGGCGGCGGGGCTTAGAAACACGGTTGCCTCTGGTGGCGCGGCATTATCGGACTTCGGTCTTGGCACGGTTCAACGCGGTACTTTTTCCAACGGCGTGTTTACCCTGTTGGAAACTTTGCCTTCTGGTGTTGGCGGCTTTTCCGTCAGCGACACCATAGAAGTGATGAATGGCATCTTGATAAGACCGCAGCTATAGCGATATCCGAAAAGGGGGGGTGCAAATTCCCCCCGCCTAGGTGCCTTGACAGCTTTCCGCCCTTGTGTTACTGTACACAGAAACAAGCGCTGGCGCGAAAGGAGCAGGACATGAAACAAAAAATCCCCACCAGGATCTACCTTAACGAGGACGAGATGCCCAAGGCCTGGTACAACCTCAGGGCCGACATGAAGGAAAAGCCGGATCCGATGCTGCATCCCGGAACCCTGGAACCCGTGTCCCCGGCGGATCTGGAACCGGTGTTCTGCAAGGAGGCGGCCAGGCAGGAACTGGACGAGACTAGCCGCTTCGTTCCCATTCCAGACGGCATAATGGATTTTTACCGTGCCTTCCGCCCCTCGCCGCTGATCCGGGCCTATTACCTTGAAAAGGCCCTGGACACCCCGGCCGAGATTTACTACAAGTTCGAGGGAACCAACACCTCCGGCTCGCACAAGCTGAATTCGGCGGGCCCCCAGGCGTTTTACGCCAGGGAGGAGGGCCTGGCCTCGCTCGCCACGGAAACGGGGGCGGGGCAGTGGGGCTCGGCCATGTCGATGGCCTGCGCCTTCTTCGGGCTTGGCCTTACGGTCTACATGGTAAAGGTAAGCTCCGAGCAGAAGCCGTACCGCAAGACACTTATGGAAACCTACGGGGCCAGGGTGGTTCCCTCGCCGTCGGACACCACCCGGGCGGGGCGGAAAATCCTGGGTGAGGATCCGGGCGCCGGCGGTTCCCTGGGCTGCGCCATTTCCGAGGCAATCGAAAGCGCGGTCGGCACCGAGAAATGCCGTTACGTGCTGGGCAGCGTTCTTAACCACGTAATGCTTCACCAGACGGTGATCGGCCTGGAGACGAAAACCGCGATGGACAAGCACGGCATAAGGCCCAACGTCGTCATCGGCTGCGCTGGGGGGGGATCCAATCTCGGCGGCCTTATCGCGCCCTTTATGGGGGAAAAGATTGCCGGGAAACTCGACGCGCGTTTCATAGCCGTGGAGCCGGTCTCCTGCCCCACCTTTACCAGGGGGCGCTACGTCTACGACTTCGGCGACACGGCGAACGTTACCCCGCTTTTGCGGATGTACACCCTAGGCTCGGGCTTCGTCCCGTCCTCCGGGCACGCCGGCGGCCTGCGCTACCACGGCATGAGTCCCGTGCTGTCAAAGCTGTACCGCGACGGGCTTCTGGAAGCCCGCGCCGAATCGCAGGTTGCCGTGTTCGAGGCCGCAATCCGGTTCATGAAGGCGGAGGGAATCCTTCCCGCCCCGGAATCCTCCCACGCGATCAAGGTCGCAATTGACGAGGCCTTGGAGTGCAGGCGGACCGGCGAGAAAAAGGTGATCCTTTTCGGGCTTTCCGGGACTGGTTATTTCGACATGACGGCCTACAAGTCGTACAACGCCGGAACCATGGAGGATTTTGTTCCAGGCGACGCCGACCTGGAGAAAGGGTTCGCGTCGATCCCGGACATTCCGCAGAACAGGCCTTAGGGTTTCCGGAACAAAAACCGTGCTCGACGATAAGGTGTTATTCCCCCTCGTACCCGTTGTACGCGAACTCGCCAAACCGCGCGAACTTTCCGCCCGCCTCCACGCCGTTGGACGAGGCGTACATGCCTATCGTCGTGCCGACGAAACCCCCGGCAACGTCGGTGCTTAGAATTCTCGCGTCGGCATTTCCGCACACCACCGTGTAGTTTTGCCCGTCCTGCCCGTACCCAAAGGAAAGCTCCTGGCCCTTGGCGATAATTCGCAGGAAAATACCGGCGTCGGTTGGGACCTTGCAGTTATGTTCGGCCAGGATTGTTTCCTCGCCGTTGTCGCACTTTATAAGCCGCAGTACCCTGTCGTCGTTTTTCAGCGTAAGCACGAATTGGTAATGGTATTTGTGGTTTTGAAATATCACAAGCCCGGCGCATTCGTTTTCCGCGTCGGGCCGGAACTGCATGTGCGCGTGCGCGCCGAAGCTCATGTGCTGCTGCCTAATGCAGCAGTAGCTTACGGTGTTCAGTTTCGTGATAGGGTTTTTGTTAAGCCGCAGATGCAGGCCCTTTTCCGGATCCGAGTTTTTGATCGCGTAGTCCTCGGTTGCCGGGTTGCGTAGGAACAGCATGTTCATCGGGAACTCAGGGATCTTGCCGAAGTCGTAGGACGTGCAGAACTTTCCCGTGCCCGGTGCGAGATCCGGGGCGCGCTCCGTTTCCTGCACCAGGCCTATGCCGTAGTTTGCGACCGGCCATCCGTCCTCCCAGGACACCGGCACCAGAAAGGTTTCCCTGCCCAAATTCCTGTACCGCCCGCCGTAGGGCCTGGAAGCCAAGAGCACCATCCACCATTCGCCGCTCGGGGTTTCCACCAGATCCCCGTGGCCCACGTTCACGATGGGGTAGTCCCGCCCCAGATGCCGGTGGGTCAGTATCGGGTTGCACTTGTGGCCCTCGTAGTATCCAGTAAGTGTTTTGCTGCGGGCGACGGTGATGGCGTGTTCGTGGGCCGTGCCGCCCTCGGATATTAACAGATAATAGTATTCGCCTATTTTGTAGACGTGCGGGCCCTCCGGCCACACGGCGTTCTTAAGCGCGCTGTGCCAAATCGCGTGGCGCTCGCCCACCAGTTCCATCTTCGCAAGGTCAAGTTCCTGCAGGTAGATCTCGTTGTCGCCGTAGTACTTCCCCCCCTCCCTGCGTTCGCAGGTTCCGTGGTAATAGCATTTGCCGTCCGTGTCGAAGAACAGCGAAGGGTCAATGCCGTTCGCCCCCTCGATGTAGTGCGGATCCGACCAGGGCCCCCTGGGTTCCGTGGCCGTCACGACGAAATTGCCGCCGCCTGACACGTTGGTGGTTATCATGTAAAACGTGCCGTCGTGGTAACGAATCGTCGGCGCGAATATTCCCCGCGAAACCTCGGCCCCTTCCAACGGCAACTGCCCGGGTCTGTCGAGCACGTTGCCAATCTGTCGCCAGTGGATCAGGTCCGTGCTGTGGAATATCGGCACGCCCGGAAAATAGGCGAAGGTCGACGCGACCAGGTAAAAATCCTTGCCAACCCTGCACACGGAAGGATCCGGGTAGAAACCGGGCAGAATTGGGTTCCTAAAAATCTTCATTCGTTACCTCTTTCGGCTTTGTATGATTTTGTCTCACAGTATACCACAAAAAATTGACTCCGGGGCAATTATTGGTATAATGGCCAACCCCCTTAGCTAAATTCACGCGGGAAAATTTCACTCCCAAAAGTCTGCCGGTGGGTGTTAAAATACTTCTATTGGGTAAAGTATGAGCGAGGAAACTTTGGACAAAATTACCCTCATCCGAGGTGTCGCAGAGGGCAGGTATACCGCCAGGGATGCTGCAAAACGTCTTGGCCTTGGCGAAAGGAGGGTATTGCAGCTTAGGAAGATATTCGTTGAGCGGGGCGAGGATTCCCTTGTGCACGGCAATTCCGGGAGATCCCCGGCGAACCGCAAGGACGACGAGTTCCGGGAAAAAATTATCGTCCTGAAAAACACGCCGCCTTACAAGAACAGCAACATTACCCAGTTCTGGGAAATGCTTGTCGAGCGCGAGGGCATACGGATAAGTTACTCGACCCTTTCCGCGATTCTTAAAAGCGCGGGGATTGAGTCCGGGCGCAGCCACAGGGAAGGCAAGCGCTTTAGGTGGCGTAAGCGAAGGAAATCCTTTGGCGAGATGCTGGAAATCGTCGCCGCCCGCCATGACTGGCTTGGGAACGGAAACCCCTGTATGCTCTACGGGGTTTTCGACGACGCGACCGGGCGCATAACGGGTATGCATTTCTGCAAGGGCGAGTGCATGATGGGATACCTGGAGGTCTTGCGCCAGACCCTTTCGACCTACGGTTTTCCCCTGGAACTGTACTCGGAGAAAACCGGGCTTTTTTTCGGGGCCAGCGAAAAGGGAAGGTACCTGGCCGGCGACAAAACCATGCTTGGCCACATTGTCGAGGATCTTCTTGGCATAGGCATAACGGACGAAAACACGATCCCCAGCAAGGGCTGCATCGAGCGCCTGTGCGTGGTCCTGCGGGATCGCCTGGCGGACTGGTTCAAAACGCGGGGCGTGACGGATATCGATCATGCCAACCGCGAGCTGGGCCACTGCGTATCCTTGTACAACAAAAATTTTATCGTCAAGCCTCGGAAAACGAAATCCCATTTCGAGCCGCTGAACGCTTCCTTCGACATGAACAGGTTTCTTTCCGTCCGTTACGAGATTAGCACCGACGACGACGGCCGCTTCTCTTTCAAGGGATTTGTTTTCCGTGTCGATTCGCCGGAACCCGTCGCCAAAAAGAAAATCTGGTTCCTTTTTGGCCGCGAGATCGGATTTCTTGCGTTGCACGGCAGGGGACATTACCCGGTCCTTCTTTTGGGCTCGGAAAACGACGAGCCCGCCGTCGACGTCCTCGACGCCCTTGTGCGCGAAAGCTATTACGGCGAGTTGGGCGGGCGGCCCCCTTGAAATTCGCGCCCCCGCGGCGTATACTGCCCTTTGATGAGCAAAATCGTTCTAAGGGCCGAGGATCTCGACGGGTACCTGACCGCGCAGGACAGGGAATGCCTTGCCGCGATGGACGGCCTGTACGCCCGGGTGGTGGAATCGTTTTCCCTGCTCGACTCCGGCCTGCCGGCGGAACGGCGCAAGGGGGAGGACGGCGTAATCTCGCTGTACAACCAAATGGGCGCCGCGATGCAGGAAATCTGCCGCCGGGCTCCGGGCATCCACGTCCACGGCTTCCGCAGCTCCCTGGAAAGCCAGCCGGAGGTTTCCCGGCTTATCGCGAAGCTTAGGGACGTGCGGACGGGCCACGGGGAATTTGTCTATTACATACAGCGGGCCTACGAGATACTGTTCAGGCTTGCCTGGGGCGGCAGGGCCGGCTCGGAAAAGACCCACCTTATAGTCAAGACGCCGGTTGACAGCCCGGTGCAGAACTACGCCGTGCACAAGATCACCAACATAGACGACAAAATCGAGAACACCGTGATGTGCGTTATGCTCCGGGGGGCGCTGCTGCCGTCGATGATCATGAGCAAGGAGATCCAGGAATACTCGTCGCACGGCTACGTTACGCCGTTCGCCCTGTTCAGCATTAGGCGGGACGATTCCAGAAAGGAAACCGATATGGAGTACGTCCTGGATCTCGACCGCTCGTATTTCAGCCCGGGGGCCCTGGACGGCAGGGATCTGGTCTTCGCCGATCCCATGAACGCCACCGGCGGGAGCCTGGTAACAATAGTAAAGTACCTTTTGGGGGCCGGAATCAGGCCAAGGTCGATTCGGTTTTTCAACGCGATCGCCGCGCTCAAGGGCGCGCTTAGGGTGGTCAGGGCCCTGGAAAACTGCGAGATATACACGCTTTGGATGGATCCGGTTCTGAACGAGCGGGCGTACATCCTGCCCGGCCTTGGCGACGCCGGGGATCGCATCAACGGAATGGACGGGGAAACCCATCCCAGGAACATAATCCAGCTGCTCGCGGACTACGGCGACAACATCGCCAGGCTGTACCGCTCCCAGCTTAGGGAAATCGAGGACACGGTGCTATCCCGCCGGCGCTGAAACCCGGGGCGCGTTCGTGTTTTTATATGGTTAGGGGTAAGACGGAAAGATGAAAAACAGGTGCCTGCGGTGCTTTCTGGCGGTAATCGTAATTCCCGCGGGCTTTGTCCTTGGCGGCTGCGCGAGCCGGTGGGGTCTGTCCGCCGAGGAATACTTCGCCATTGGCATGGCATATTTCGAGATAGCTCAGAACGTCACGGTGAACCGCGACCATTTCTTTAGGGAGGCCGAAAGGTGGCTGAACCGGGCAAGGGCGCGGGACAGGACCATGGCGGCGTCGGCGTACAACCTTGGCCGGCTGCACTTCGAGATGGGGCGTTTCGGGGAGGCCGCGAACCAGTTCGAGTCCATACTTCGGCGGGATCCCTACAACGTGCTCGCTCTAAGGGCCGCCGCCTACACCCGGATACGCACCGGCGAAATCGAAAAGGCCTCGGCTTTGTACGAAAGGTTTCTCGCCCTGGTTCCCGAGAGCGCCGACGACGGCTACAACCACGCGCTGGTGCTGTTCGCCATGCAAAGGTACGCCGAGGCGGAGCAGGTTCTGCGAAGGAACGAGTTCGCCCTCATGGAAAACGCCGATTTCCTTCTTTTGTACGCCCGCGCCCAGAACAGGCAGGGCAGGCCCGAGGCCATCGACAGCTACGCCGCCTGGCTTGCCCAAAACACCGACGGCAGGGTACGCTTTGAGTACGCCGAAATCCTGGAAAACTGGGCGCTGTACGCCCGTGCCCTGGAGGAGTACCGCGCCGCCCTTGGCGAGCTTGGCCCCGCCGCCGTGGATCCCTCCCGGCCGGAGGTTCGTTTCGCAATCGCCCGCGTGTTGCTTGTCGCCGACCCGGGCAACGCCGAGGGGCTGGTGGAGCTTAGGGGCGCGGTGGAGGACGGCTACGCGGACTTTGACGCAATCGAGGCGCTCCTTGGCGACGACAGGATAAGCGCCGACGACCGTGACGACATCCTGGCGATTGTCGCCGACGGCAGGCGCGCGCTTCTGGCTCCCCTGGATGAGGACGAGCCGGAGGAGGACGCGTTCGCGGAATTCCTAGAGGAAATCTTGGGCGAGCCCTTCCCGGAGGAAACGCCGGGGTATTACTACGAGGTGGAATGAGCGGCATGGTTGTCTCGATGATTCAGGTGATCTTTGAGATTCCCGATATCGACAGCATCAAGGAAAAGCGGCGGATCGTCCGCTCGGTAAAGGAAAAGCTGCGGCGGCGTTTCCACCTTAGCGCCGCCGAGGTTGATTTGCAGGACTCGCTTACATTCGCCCAAATCGGCGGGGCGCTGGTTTCCAACTCGCGCGTTTTCGGCGAGTCCGTGCTGCGAAAGGCCTTCGCGATGATAGAGAACGAGACGCCTGTCCGCATCCAGGACATGAGCATCCATTCGGAGGAGTTTTGAGTTGAGAAAAACTATTGCCCTGCCTTGCCTGTGCCTTTCGGCTTTCCTTCTGACCTCCTGCCTGGGCGTGTCGATGGACATAAGCATTCGGGCGAACGGTTCCGGCAGGATCGTCCTGGAGTACCGGGTATCGCAGATGCTGGAATCCCTGGGCAGGCTGGACGGCAACGAGCGCTGGCCGGCGATCCCCGTCGGCAGGGCCGATCTGGAACGGACCGTCGCCAGGGTTCCCGGCCTGCGCCTTTCGTCGTTTTCGTCCAGGGACATGCCCAACGATATGGGCGGCCGGGATCTTGTCACTAGGGCGGTGCTGGACTTTAGGAACATGGACGCGCTTCTTGGGTTCCTGGACGCCACTGGAAGTCGGGCCGCCTTTGTCCGGGCGACGGACGGAAACGACAACCTCTTGCGCCTTGTCCTTCTGGATCCTTCCCCGGGGATCGAAAACCCGGAGCTTCTTTCCCTTCTCCGGGACGTCTCCGCCGGGTACGAGATTCGAATCAGCCTGAGCCTGCCCGGAAACGCGGGCCTTGCGACGGTACCCGCGACGGTTCCCCAGGCAAGGACCGGGCTTAGCGGAAGGAACGTGTCCTTTGCCGTCGGCACCGGGTACCTGCCCGCGATTACCGACGGCCTGGCCCTGGAGGTTTCATGGTAACGCCAAATATCGACAGGAGGCTTTTTATGCGAAAAATTCCGTTTGTCTTGCTGGCCGCGCTGGCTCTTTCCCCACTGGCAGTTTCCTGCTCAAGGACGGAGCCAAGGATCGCCTTTGGCTATATAGGCCTAGTCTACTACCAGGAGGTCGGCGGGCCGCAGGAACGGTTTTCGTTCTTCATCATTCCCGAGGACGACGACGGCATCGAAAACCTGGCGGATCTGTTCCTGTACCACGACCGTGAGCAGCTCCGCTGGCACATAGGCCGCGACGAGTGGGTTCGCTACGAGCGCGACGGCAGGACCTGGATTGGCACGCGGGCTCTAGTGATTGGCGGGGGCGAGACCATGCCCAGGGGCCAGTACAGGGCGGTCCTGGTGAACCTTGGCGGGGAAAGGTCGGAGCGCAACTTCACGTTCGACGCCCCCGAGGCTCCCAGGTTCCCGTTCCCCACCCTGGAGATTAGCGGGGGAAACTTTACCGTGGTATCCGGGTATCCGGTGAACCGCATCGTAACCTATGACGAGCAGGGCAATTTCCTGCGCACCGTGGAGCTTACCAGCCTTAGCGGTACTGTTGACAGCCTGAACCTTCCACACAACGCCCGCCTGGCGGCGCTGTGGGCGGAAGACTCGCTGCACTTCACCTCGGCCTTTACCGATGTCGTCCCCATCCGTTAATGACGGCGCGGGGGCCGTCGGCATGGACGGCAGCGTAAAAAGCTACGTCCTGCGGGCCGGGCGCGAAACCCCGGCGCAGAAACGCGCCTACGACACGCTTTCCGGGCAGTTCGTCGTCCCGTTTCGGGAAAGCCCCCTGGACTTTGCCGCGCTGTTCGGCAACGGCAACCCCGTGGTCATGGAGATTGGGTTCGGCATGGGCGAGGCCACGGCGGCCATTGCGGCGGAAAACCCCGGTACCAACTACCTGGGAGTCGAGGTGTACAAGCCCGGGGTAGGGCGGCTCTTATGGAACATTTCCCAGGCTTCGATTCCAAATATAAGGATCGTTCAGCATGACGCCGTTGAGGTCACCCTTAAAATGATCCCCCCGCACTCGCTTGCCGGCATACATCTTTTCTTTCCGGATCCCTGGCCAAAAAAAAGGCACCACAAACGAAGGCTGGTAAAACGCCCCTTCACGGAAACGCTTGCCTCCAGGCTTATCCCCGAGGGCTACCTGTACATGGTTACCGACTGGGAGGACTACGCGGCCTGGGCGTTAGATGAGCTGACCGCCACAAACGGTTTTGCCAATACCTGCGAAGGCTTTGCCGAACCCCAGGGTTGGCGTCCGGACACGAGTTTCGAGAGGAAGGGAATCGAGAAAAAACACCTGGTAAGGGAGCTGTATTTCAGGCGGGGGTAGGATGGATTTTATTGTCACACTTGTCGTCATCGTATTGTGCATCGGCTTTGGTTTCCTGATAGGGAGAAAAATCCAATTCGGCCTTTCCTCGAAAAAAAACGGCATCGACATAAGGTCGACGGTGAAGGAAATTCTGCCGATTGCCGAGTTCTCCAGCCTGGTATACCATTACAGCGCGGTTATAACCCACTCCGACGTGGCCAAGTTTTTTAAAACCGATGTTTCAATTCCGTTTACGGGAAAGAAAGCCATCTACACGGTGGACGGCACGATTAAGCTTGGCTTTGACGGGCGGA
>Ga0209755_10002920_pt1 | contig 22270 bp, 20 predicted proteins | sample TergutCo191P1_FD_187301 | JGI IMG/M metagenome (GOLD analysis project Ga0209755, IMG submission 187301) | Cornitermes sp. P1 segment gut microbial communities from Petit-Saut dam, French Guiana - Co191P1 (SPAdes) (version 2) | ecosystem: Host-associated > Arthropoda: Insects > Digestive system... | reverse complement strand
TCCACTTCCCTGAATACGTTTAGATGGCTGGTAATAAAGTCAGATGTACGGGTGGCGTTTCTTAGAACCAAATCGCTGGACACCCTGGCCCAGTCACCCAGAAGCAGGGTGCGGTATTGCGGGTGTACGCAGTGCCTCCACAACTCGGCTAGCATCTGGCGGGCTATGCCGATGTAATCGTACCTTCCATCGCTTCCCCATTGCCTGTCGGCCAAAATAAGCGCATAAATTATGTCCATATCGCCGTCCGTAGCACTGTTTCCCCAGCCATGTTGCGTGCGGGTAAAGGGAGCGGTTCTTAAACCGCCGAGCATCCTATACCCATTCCAAGAGATAAGCCCGGCGGTAGCCTGGCCAGCATCCCGATATCCAAAGAGCCGCCAGCTCATCATAGTGGATCTGTCGCTTGGGAACGCAAGAACGGTGCGCAGCATGGCATTGAAATAGTCTTTTAGGTTGCCGCCGAAAATCCATTCGTTGGGGAAAAGTCCCAGGCTTCGTTCGCTTCCCGCCATGTAGGCAAGGATTATCATGCCGTAACCGTGCGACTCGGATGTCGTAATGTGCGACACGTTGCCTTGCTGCACTTCCCATGGTTGAATGTGGCGGAAAACCATGCGGAAATCTTCCCTGGTCTGGGGGGCGGTCGAATCCACGATTAGATCGTTGCGAAGTATGCGCCTGAACAGGTCGAGGATCATATTGTCGATTTCCTCTTGCGTCCTGTTGCTTGGCATCATCGGCGCGATGGCAAATTGGTCAAAGGCGCGTTGAGGAAAGGGAAAACGGGGTTCGACAATCGCGACCGCATCCCTGCCTTCGCCTGTCGCACAGCCGACAATCAATAAAAAGCAGGTCACAGCAGCAAATAGCACCGCGATCTTTTCCATAAAATCGTCCCCCTCTGATTCCCCCTTTATCCCTCCAAAATAAATGCGTTACGGTATCCAGTAATTACCGGAAACGGTAAGCAACACGATTAGCCTTATATAATCCCCGTAGGTGTCCCCTTGGTACGAGCCAAGGCCCTGAAAGGCCCATTCGTTCGCGGGGGTATATCTCCAAAAGGCATCGACCCATTGACGATCGGCACCCACCGCAGCCGCGGTTACGGCAAAGGGCGGGGCGAACAAATTGGGATATGTCCAATCAAAAAGTGGCGTGCCATTCATGTTCAGTGGGCCAAACCTGCTCAAATTGCCCCCGCCGGTGAACGCCCTGGCAAAGTCGTCAAGCGGCCTAATGATGTATTCATATAATGTCGCATCGCCTATCATGGCGTTGCCAAACAGCATGAAGGCCGTGCCAAGCCGCCAGGGAACACGGACGGCGTTGTACGCAAAGGCATCATCATCGGATTCGATTATGTTTCCAGGGGGTATCTCCCAACCCGTCGCCCCGCGCACGATAAAGTCTGGCAACAAACCGTTCCTGTTGCCCAGGGCGTTTTGCGCGCCGCGAATTTCCCTAATGGCGTTGTGCGAAGCGTCAATAACGGCCTGCCAGTTATGCGCCGGATCGACATCCCTGAACGCTTTCAGATGGCTGATCATGAAATCTGAAGTCCTGGCGGTGCTTCTGTGTATCGAACTGCCAAAAACGTTTACCCAATCGCCCAGAAGCAGAAAATGATACTGCTCGTGTACGCAATGGATCCACAGATCGGCGAGCATGGTGCGGGCTATGCTTATGTAGTCGTACCTTCCATTGCTTCCCCATTGCCTGTCGGCCAAAATAAGCGAATATATGATATCCATATTGCCGCCCGTTGTACTGTTTCCGTGAACGGCATCGCGGGTAAAGGGGGCGGTTTTTACGCCGTTAACCAACCTGTACCCACCCTGGGTAACCCCGGCCTGGTTTATATCCTGGTAGCCAAGCAAGCGCAAGGCAAAAAGGCTGGAACCCATATTGCTTGAAAACGCGACAACGGTACGCAGCATCGCGTCGAAATAGTCCTTTAGGCTGGTGCTGCCGAACAACCATTCGGCCTGGGAAAGGCCCAATCTGTCTTCGCTTCCCGCCATGTAGGCCATTATCAACATACCGTAACCATGCGATTCCGAGGTGGCGATATGCGACACGTCCAGTATCCCGTAGGCCACTTCGCCCGCCTGGAAGTGGCGCAACACCATGCGGAAACCTTCCCTTGTCTGGGGGCCAGACGAGTCCACGATCAGATCGTTACGAATTATTTCCCTGAACAGGGCGATAACCATGTCGTCCATCTCTGCCTGCGTCTTGACTGTAGGCATCATGGGGGCAATCGCAAACTGGTCAAAAGCGTGTTGAGGAAAGGGGAAACGGGGCAGATCGGCCACGGTCGCAACCGCGCCTTCGCGTGTCGCGCAACCGGTTAAAAAGCCCCCGGCCACAAGAATTAGGGCCGATAACAGTACTGCGATTCCTTTCATTGCGATTTCTCCAATGTGTCTTAACAGCTTACAACAGATTCCAGTATACCAAAAAATCGCTGACAATCAACTATCTGTGTGGAATAAATTTAGAGCCGAACGAAGTCGGCTCACTTTGGATAGGAAATATTATTTCAAGCGTAAGCGTGCGGTCTGAAAACGTTCGCAGTTATCTTAGGACAACCCTTCCCCGTTGGCCGGTAAGCTCAAGGTAGGCAAGCTCGGCCAGGCCGAAGCCGGCGTTCTGGGTAAGGTGCCTGGCGTACTCGTCGAACAGCATATCCTCGTACATCTGCCCCGCGAAACCCTGCTCGATCAAGCCGGACCTTTGAATGGTGCTTCTCATGCTGCTAATCAGTTGCTTCACAAGAAAGGTCTCCAGCTCAAGGCATTGCTGGAACAACTCGCTGTCCCTGTCGATCGTAACCCCCACGAAAGACCTGTCCACATGGGCCATTGCAGAAGGGGGAACCCGGGACAGCTCGGGTGCCGCCGCTGGGGCGCTTTGCTCGGGGGCGTTACGCGACGCGGCGTTCCGCAGTACCTCCTCGAAGGAGGCAAGGCTGGGGCCAGAGTCCCGTTGGCGGGTCATAAGGTTGCCGCCCAGGCGGGCGCTGTCAAGGCTCATCGAACCCAGATGCGCCGTTCCCAAACTTCTCAGGTCCACTCTTATCTCCTAAGCGTCGTAGCCGTTCCCAGCATACTGTCGCTGGTCTGGATCGTCCTGGAATTGAACTCGTAGGCGCGTTGGGCGACAATAAGGTTCACCATTTCCTGCACCACCGAAACGTTGGACATTTCCAGGAATCTATTCTGGATGGTACCCATGCCGTCAAAGCCAGGCGTACCCGGAATGGGATCGCCAGAAGCAGCCGAGGTTCTGAAAAGATTGTCCCCCACCGCCATAAGGCCCACGGGATTGGGGAAGCGGTAAAGCTCAAGCTGGCCAACCTCGATAGACTCGCGGGGGTCAATCTCCGGGACGATTACGGAAACCCGACCGTCCCTGGTAACATTGATGCTTTCCGGCAGAAAGCCCTCGGGCATGATTATATCGGGAAGCAGCCAGAAACCGTTGCTAGTCACCATGCGGCCATCGGAATCGACCTTGAAGGTGCCGTTACGGGTATAGGCCCAGGAACCATCGAACATCTGCACCCGGAAAAAACCGTCGCCGGCTATCGCCATGTCGGTGGGAACATCGGTCTGCTGCAGCGAACCCTGCGAGAAAACCCGCTGGGTTGCGGCAAGCCTTACGCCGTGACCCATCTGCACGCCCACGGGAACCACGGTGTTTTCCGTGGCCGGGGTGCCGGCGACCCTTAGCGTCTGGTAGATCAGGTCCTCGAACTCAACCCGCTGCTTCTTGAAGCCGTGGGTGTTCACGTTCGCCAGATTGTTGGAAATGACATCTACCTGGGCCTGCTGGCCAATCATGCCGGAAGCCCCGGTCCATAAACTTCTTACCATAACTTAAAACTCCCCTAGTTCAGCCTGGAAACTTGATTTATAAGCGTACCCAGGGCCGACTCGTGTGCCTGGATTACCCTCTGGTTCGCCTCGTAGGCGCGGTTTATCTCGATCATCTTCACCATCTCCATGACGGGATCGACGTTCGCCATCTCCACAAAGCCCTGGATAACCGTGGGCCGCCTGTTGCCCTCGGCTATAATCGGCGGGCCAGATGTCTCGCTTTCGCGCCAGAGGCTGGAGCCTTGCTTTTGAAGATAGCGGTCAAGCTCGAATTCGACGATTCGCAGGGTGTCAAGCACCACGGTGTCTTCCCACAGGTTGTTCTCGCGGCTGACCATCACATCGGGATCATCGCTTATCGCGGCGTTTATCCAGACCCTGCCCTCCTGGTCAACCCTGAAGTTATTGGCCTTCACGCTGATGGGGCCATTTTCGCCCAAAACCGGGAAGCCTTCCTTGGTTACCAAGAGGCCTTCCCTGCCGAGCTGGAAGGTGCCGTTGCGGGTATAGCGTTCGCCCCAGGGGGTTTCCACAACGAAAAAGCCCCTGCCGTCCAGGGCAAAGTCGAAATCGCTGAATGTTTCCCTTAAAGGCCCCTGGTCGAAGTTGGTGAACAGCTCGTTAAGTTCGACACCCGTGCCCATCCTTCCCACGATGGGGGCCGAATCGGAGGAGCCAAAGGGGTTGAGGCGGACACCGTCGTCTTCCATACGCCTAATAAGCAGCTCGGGAAAAGCCTTGAAAGCGGCCACCTCGCGTTTAAAGCCGCTGGTATTAACGTTGGCCAGGTTGTTCGCCACCGCGTCCAGCCGCCATTGCTGCGCCCGCATCCCACTGGCCGCCGTGAACCATCCTCTTATCAAATTCAACCCCCAGATAGAAACTTGGCACGGATCATGTGCCTATTCAAATATCGGCGGTTAGGGGGCGTAGGTTTAGTGGAAGCTTGGCCGCCTTTGCGATTGTTGATTGGCAAGAACGGCCCAAAACGTTACATTGAGTGTCATAGTACGCTCATCTTGGATGATTAAGGAGGTCTATTGTGACATCGTTGCAAATCGATACAGCGGCAATTGTTTTTTTATGTTCCGCTTCTATGCATAATAATATTAATTTGTTGCTTTCGGATTAAGGAGAATGGAGTTATATAGTTCCACTTTCGACAACGGATTATACTTACATCAAAAATTCGTTTCCAGCGAGAAGCTGCCAAGCACTATGTCCGCCAGAGCTTGATATGCCCTGCGTTTCGCCACATCTGGGGTTACGGCGGCTTGCTGCCCGGCTTCGGCGCTAAAAGTGAATAGCGTGCCGGCGGGACTTGATATTACCGCTTGCACTTTGGGAAAGTAGAAAATGCCAAGCTGGCGTTCCTGTCTGCCTTCCTCCACCGTTACGTGGCACACTGCGGCGGCGGCATTTCGGTCGTTCGTTACTGGGAAGCCAAGGGCAGCGAACCTGCGGGAAAAGGCGCTGTGCACCAGGGATTCAAAGTCCTGCGGAATGTCGATGAACACTGGGGCGTTCCTGCGGGCATCGCCAGCCCTTTGGGGGAGGACCGCCAACTTCGTCCGCACGGCGGCAAATTCGGCATCCATCCTTGCGGGAAAGAGAAGCTGACCCAGGCTTTCGGCATTTTGAAAATCCGGGGAACGGGCGAAGTCCTGCGCGGCGATGTAGCGCAGGGCCTTTCTGAATGGGTCACTTTCGTTTTCTGCCGCCTCGAACAGTTGGGCAAAAGCCTGGGCCTGTTGCCGAAAGCGTGGGCCATACACCTGCCAGGCTTCGTCGCGATTGATGTACGCCACGGTGACCCATTCGCGGTGGGTTCTGTCAAAGAAGGCATCGGGAGTATGGCGAATGCCGAAAAGTTGCATCTGGGCTTGCACGAATATTTCCGCTTCTATCTCGGTACGTGCACCGGTTTCCCCGTTCTGCTCCCAGCCCTGTTCCAGAATAGCAATGCGGGAAACAACCTCGCTATTGAGAAACCGCGCTATTGCGGCGGTCGCGTCCGCTTCCGCTGCGGCCCTTGTCGCGCCCCTGCCCCTTTGCGCGATGAATTCGCTGTCGGTGAATGCCTGTTGCGGGGATGCGTTCCATGCAGGGGGTGGTGCGGCGGCACAGGCGGCTAGGGTTAGGGCGGCGAGAATTGGCAGCAAGAGTTTTAAAGGTGCATTCATTGTGATTTACTCCTAATTATTATTGTAATGAATCTCCCAGGAGCAAGCTCCTGGGTATCAAAGATTTTACTTAGAAATCTTTGCGTATACGGGGGAACAAATCCCCCGTACCCCCAGTTACCGCAGCAAGCTACGGGGTATTAAACCAAAGGCTTCGCAATAAAAAACGTACCGTCTCATATTTGCGATCAACGCGGCAATGCCTCTTACAATAACGAGACCTCCAAGCAGCCAGAAGAAACCGTTCGTTCCTTTACGGAACTGGCCTGTATCGAAATTGTCGTGGCGAACTATACCGAAAAGACGATTCGGCTTTTTTGTTACAGTTTTCATAAACCCGTAAACACTCCATAAAAAGTTGCTGTCATTGTTTCTCCTAAGTACGATCAAGACCTAAAGGGCACAGGTCAGCTTGATGCCGATCCTGTGCCCCAAAGTTACGCATACGTTGTAATTATTAGTTTGTGCATAGCATCCCCCTTATTCCTGGAATGCTGGAGCAAGAAATATCAGTGCTGCCAGTGCTCCTGCCGCTACTACCCCACCTATTATGATATTCCGGTTGTCTCGACGTCGTAGTTCCGCCATATCTGCCCCCGCACCACCTACCCATCTTCCTGCTCCTGCCCTGGCATATAGGAAACTGTACGTACCCGCCTGCCTACCGTGTGCAGCGTAATTAGCTGCAAATCCAATAAAGCCACGGAAACCAGTTACCCACTGGTTATTGGTACCAAGCCAGCGTTGATAATTCCCAAACCGAAAGGGGTTTCCAGTCATAGCAACGCCCGCCCCTATGGTTATGTGAATCTCGTCAACAACTGGCCACAATATACGGCCTTGGTGGTCCCGCTCTTCAAAAAACCTTCTTTCGTCCCAGAATGCGTGTTCGCCAATACTACTGACACTGTCTGGAATGGTTATATTCGTCAGGTGGTTGCCCCTAAACGCCTCCGCATCAATCCTTGTAACACTGTTGGGAATAGTCACACGAGTTAATCTGGTATTCCCCCATTGCCGCCCATCAAATGCCCCTTGGCCAATAGTGGTAACAGGGTCGCCCCAAATGCTAGCTGGAATAACCAGGTCAGGAATGTTTGCAGCCCTAGCGGCGTTGCTTGAAAAGCCATGTATCGTGCCTCTGGCAAACCTAAATTGATCATTCCTATCCATTTCACTTTGGGTGATGGTCCGAATCTGCAGAACCCCGTCCCTGGCTGCACTATCTGCATCCACACCATTCACGCTTACAACTCTTACGGTCATACCTCCATCGGTTATGGCACGTGCATCGACGTTTTGGAAAGTAAGTGTTCTTCTGTCGCTCGCTTCAACGCGAATACCCTGTTGCGTTAGTTGCCAGGCACCCGATGTTTGCAGAGTCTGCCTACCTATTACCGTACCGTGGGCATTTATGAGATCGAAGACGACAGCAAAATTATTGGTTCTTCTTGCGCCTACGTTTATGCCTGTTACGGTTCCCTGGAATGGCCAACCACCAAGCCCCCATGCCTGTGCCCTTCCAGTTGCCCTAAGCCCTTCATTCACTGCGCCCAGCACTTCCTCCATCGAACCTGCCCAGATGTCGCTACCGTGCAGATGCGTCGTTATGCTTAAACTAACAGTCTCATTTGCCCAATTGATTGTGATTGCCCCCTGCGGAATCTCAGTGGTGTAGAACAAAGTGTAAGGCATGGCCTCCCCCCTGCGGACATCATCGAAGAACCTTTCTGTTTCACTTAACCGCTCCACCCAGGCCGCACGCCATGCTATCTCCTGTAGGACACCAGCACCGAGATCTCCAGTCTGTATATGAGCCGCCAAAACACTCTGTCTGTAGGCAGCCTCGGTCAGTTGCGGGTTAAAGGCCCTTGCCTGAGCGGAAAGGAGCATCGCCTCGATCGCGTCTCCGCGATCCTCAGCGGCTATACTCCTAGCGAGGTAGTTTTCCGCACGTATCTCGTTATCCGTGGGTGCACGTGTTAGTTCCTGCATGGCGACTGCGGTAAGTGTTACGTCCATTTGCCTAAGCAAATCGGCCGAGGCCCTGCGTATGCTGGTAAGATTGTCCAGTTCAGTACGGCTGGTTGTGTCAGAAAAAGAAGCTCTGGTGAGTCCCACAGTGTCTCTTCCCGCTCCTGTCACCTGTAGTTGCAAAACGTACCCTGTTGCGGTAGCAGTAATATTCCCCATAAGAAAGTAGTCCACGCCCGCAATTTCCCCCAGCCTACCGAAATCCGCATCTGGGCTATATATGCCGCTTTCGATTTCCATGAGAATGGCAGGAAGTCCAGCACGATCCAGAACATCCATATCTGAATTTTGGCGAAAATTGTTTAGTAATTCACCCTGTACAAAAGAAGGCAAATGTTCCTGCCCTGTCGGTAATCCACGAGTCTCCAGCGGCATTATGGCAATGCGGGTACCACTACCTCCGCTGCCAGTAAAACGCGCTGGCGGGGGGGGAGCGGCGACGAATCCTCCCTGAACTCCCTGGGCCGTAGGCGTACCAGCACAGCTGACCAGCGGCATTGTTCCCGCTAAAACCGCAACGCACGTGATCACAGCGACATTGGCTGATAGTATTTCCTTAATTTTCATAACGTTGTCCTCCTACAAAAATGTTATGCTTGAATGCCTCGGTGCTGATTAAATCAGCACTCCCTCATCCCCCAGTCCTGATTACCCTGGCATTTCCAAATGCGCCTTCCTCGATAGTGGTACCCATCGGGATAGTTACAGTATTGAAGTGGTTTCCCGCAAAAGCCCTCCACCCTATGTGAGTAACACCTCCTGGAATGGTCACATTTGTCAGTTGATTATTCCAGAATGCGCCTATCCCTATGTTGATTACACTGTCCGGAATCGTGATAGCAGTTAGCTGGTTTTCCGTGAATGCAAAACGCCCGATGGTAATGACACCGTCGGGAATGGTGACACTGGTGATACCTACCCCTTCAAATGCCCCCCGTTCACGTGGCGCTCTCCTGCTATTGACTGCATAAAATGACGGACTTCTAACAGTTCCAATTTCAGTGACAGGCATTCCATATACCTGCGGGGGAATACGTACATTCGTAGCTGTCCCAATATAGCCAGTAATTCTTACGGCATTGCCATGCCTCTCCCACAAAAAATCACCTGCCCTAGTATACTGCGGATTTGCTTGCTCCCAAGCTTGCTGTTGGGCCTGTTGTCCTGGAGTTACCTGTGGACTAGTAGCACATGCAACAAGCACCGCCACCAAAGCAATCCCAAAGGCCAATTTTTTCATAATTTCCTCTCTCCTTAATTGCGCGATTTTCCGCCCTGCCTGTGGACTGACAATCGCATTGATTTACCCACCCTACTGGCAGGAACATACAAAGGCAGGGCAAGCCCCACCCTATATCATCTTGCATTTTGTGGGTTTCCATAGCTGGTTGCTTCAAAATTTCATAAGTATCCACAAAATTATGCAACAGATAATTAATATCATAATATATGCCTATTACGTAATTGTCAATACCTATTAGGTACCTAGGATGACCTGAAATGACCTGTGAGTACATATGACGGATATACGGAAACTTTTGGCCGCCAACATAAAAGCTTTCAGGAGTGAGCTGGGGCTAACCCAACCCAAACTTGCGGAACGGGCAAACACGTCCACTCATCACATTGCCATGATTGAAGTGTGCAAAAACTTTCCATCCCCCGAAATGATAGGGCGAATTGCAAAAGCGTTAGAGAAAGACACAGTTGACCTGTTTGCGATGCCCCACATACATAAAGAACAGAATATATGGAAGGAAGCCATCCTTGCCGACATCGAAAAGCTGATAAACAACAGGCTGGACGAGCTTAGGAAAGCCCCCGACCAGCCAAATTGCTGATTTGTGGCCGATCACAAAGCCTACAGATGCATACCCTGAATTCGCCCGCTACGAATACCTGCGGGACATGAATTTCGACTTCCCGCCGATTGCAAAAGCTGGATACGGTATCTTTATCGCCAGTATCGAAACCGCCCACTATAACCAACGGCAAACTTACAATCAAAACCTGATTTTGAAGTAAATATTGTTCGTGTGGTTTGTCATGGTTCGCATGGTAATTGTTACACCTGGGGCATGTATCGGTCGCCTTGCGCCGGCTTTGCAAATACGGCATACTAAAAGGCAAGGGGATCACAGGACGGGTCAAGAGTGTGCCGCCAACCATGAGCACAAAGGGATGGAAATTCAACCGGGATGAAGCAAATGAGCAACGCCAAGGGAGCCTATCCTAATTTCTGTGTAAATGCCCAAGTCTCATTAGAACGGCACCCATTCCTTTCCAAATTGAAGCCTAGCCGCCGGCGGCTCCGTTACCATTTAAGTCTGTTCCAGGTTCCGCGCCAGCTTCCGTCAACGCCGAGCGCAGCAGCTTTAGGTCTTCCCAGGCGGGGCGTTTCCATGCCTCGTTCCTAAGCAGGGCGCTGGGATGGTATGTGGCGACAAAGGGGATCGTCATACCCGCGATATTAAGATCGATGATTTTCCCTCTAAGCTTCCCGATGGATTCGGTAGTGTCAAGCAAGGTTTGAGCGGCAACCCGTCCCGCGCAGAGTATGAACGCCGGTTTAAGAAGCCGTACCTGCCTTTCCAGAAATGACGCGCAGGCGATTGTTTCGTCGGGAAATGGATCGCGGTTTCCTGGCGGGCGACATTTAATCACGTTTGCGATATAGCAATTTTTTTCCCGCGACAGGTCGATTGCGGCAAGCATCTTGTCAAGAAGCTGCCCCGCCTTACCGACAAAGGGCCTTCCCGATGCGTCCTCGTCGGCCCCTGGCCCTTCGCCTATCACCATTACCACGGGCCGCCGTACCCCTTCGCCTGGAACGGCGTTTTTCCTGGTCTCTTTTAGGCGGCAGGCTCCGCAGGATCGCACGTTGGTTTCAAGTTTTTCAAAACTGTCGGGTTCTGCATCCTTGACGGTGCCAGCGACTTCCATTATACCGTTGGCGATATCTTGTTCGGGATCATCCTGAAAGTCGTATTCGTTATGCCTTTCCATGTAGCCCCCCTGGGTAAAACCAGTGGCCAAGTCCAGGAAACGGGCAAGGTTTGTTTTTTCCTCTGCGGTCATATAATAATTCAACCCTAAGCTGGGGGCTGGATCAAGGGGGGCAAAGGGCAAATTTTGCACCTGGCATTAGGCCTGTTTACGGTTCTGTTTCTGTCATGCCCGCAACTGAAGGGTGTCATATAAGATAATTAAAAATATCTTTCCATGTTTTTGACGATTTTGATTGACCGGCTATACCAGTCACACTATAGTTCTTGCAGACCCCTTGCTTTTCTGCATGTGCGCTGCGCGGGAATAATTGCCTCATTTTTGGCGATTAAAATTTTGCAGGAGGAAGAGTTATGAGAAAATTGTCGATGGCAATGTTCAGCATTTTTTTGGTGCTGATTCTAACAATGGGCTTTACCGGCTGTAGGGACGATGACGATAGGGTGCAGTTACGGGTGCTAAACTATTTTTCTTTAGCGAACCCTGGTGCAGCCGCTGCGATAACCGAAATTTGGGATGCGTTTGCAATGGATAACCCCGACATAAGGATCGAGCGTGAGGATGCATTTGAGGAGGCCTTCCACCATTCTACGGAAGCTTATGCGGCCGCCGGTATGCTCCCAGATGTTCTTTATGTATGGCCTTCCGGACGTTCCACCACATTGCACGCAAATAGGTTGTTAAGGGATCTTGCCCCATTTGTGGCAAGGGACAATCTTGCGCCTGCGTTCGTCGCCACGGCCTTGGACCCTTCTCACCAGGCGGGTGGGTACCTTGCCATGCTTCCCATTGGGATGACAACGACCAGCGCGTTTTATGTAAACCTTGAGGTGCTTAGAAGTGTGGGTCTTGAGCCTGCCAGAACATACGCCGAACTTGTGGCCCAGGTTCCTATTCTTAGGGAAGCGGGTTTCGAGACTATCATTATGGCGAATGCTGACACATGGGTCATGCAGTCATGTCTTTTCTCGTTGGTGGCCGGGCGTTTCGCCGGCGAGGGATGGGAGCAAAGAATTCTGAACGGGACGGCCAGGTTTACCGATCCTGATTTTGTCGAGGCGTTGCGATTTATTCAGCGCATGTATGAGGATGGGGTACTTAGCCAGGCTACGCTGGCGACTTCCTATGGTGACACCCCTGGACTGTTTGCTACTAACATGGGTGCCTATATGATCGATGGCGACTGGCGCGTTGGGGCCTTTATTACCGATGGCACCACCGGTCAGGCTTTGATTTCCCCGGCCAGGCAGGAAAATTTTCTTATAACGGTGTTCCCATACATAGAGGGCGCAAGGCTTAACGATTCCGCCACGGTGGTAATGGGTGTAGGCTGGGCCATGAGCACCGCCGTTCCCCCTGGTTCCCCAAGGGAGGATGCCGCGTGGAGGCTTATCCGTTGGCTTACCGGCAGAGAAGTCCAGACCCATATGGTACAGACCGGCGGTCTTCCTTCCCCGTCCAGGGTTGACGTGGACGTTGCCGCACTGGATCTTGAGCCATTGCAGAGGGCTGTGGCAAGGCTTGGCGGCGAGTTTACCAGGAGCACCGCGGTTATAGATGCCGCCTTTGCTGGCCCTGTTTTTACGCCGCTTAACGAGGGCCTTCAGGCTATAGGCATGGGGATCCAAACCCCCGAACAGGTGGCCGCGATTACTCAGGCCGCTTTCGATGCTTGGCGGGCAACCCAGTAGGGTTATAACCACATTTTTTGAAGGCGATCCTGTGACACAGGCAGGATCGCCTTTTGTCCGTTTAGGAGGCATCTGTGACCTCGATTACGGAAAAAAGGCTTTCGTATGCCCTGCTGGTTATTCCAGCTTTGGCTGTTTACCTGTCGGTTATGGCCTTTCCGACCATTTTTTCGGTTTTGTTAAGCTTGACCAACTACAATGGCGGGCCTATGTTCAATAACCCGAACGTAAGGTTCGTTGGCTTTGACAGCTATATCTGGATGTTTACCGAACCAACGCGAAGTTTTTACACCTCACTTAGAAACAACATGCTTATAGTTGCCATGTCCGTGTTCGGTCAGATACCATTAGGGTTTGTGCTGGCATACCTTCTTTCACGTAAGTTGGTAATAGGAACTGGTTTTTTCCAGGCGATGATCTTTTTGCCCAACGTTATTTCGCCGGTCATAGTCGGTATCCTATTCAGGAACCTGTACATGGGGCCGCACTCGCTTTATTGGGAAATTATTCGTTTCTTTAACCCAGGTGCGCAATTCGCCCTGCCCGCAAACCCGATGATTCCAGTGTTGGTGGTTATGCTGTGGATGTACACTGGTTTTTACATGATAATCTTTCTTGCGAACATTCAGCGCATTGACCAATCGGTACTGGAAGCTGCCAGCATAGACGGGGCAAAAGAAGGGCAAATATTTATGCGCATAATCCTTCCTGCGCTTTCTGGGGTGGTCGTTACATGCTCGATACTTGCCATATCTGGATCGCTTAGGTCTTTCGATTTGCTCTTTGTCATGACAGGCGGTGGCCCGGCGGGACAAACCAGGGTACTTTCGCTGTTTATGTTCCAGTCCGCATTCCAGGGGGCACCGAATTTCCCCCTGGCCAACGCGATTTCCACGGTAATGGTGATAATCAGTTTTGCGCTGATAGCCATAACAAGATCGGTGGAAAAAGTATTCGGGGGGAGGGAGTAGGTATGGTTGGCAAACGTAGGGTTTCCCCTTTCGCGGTTATAATCGCTTACACGGTTATGGCGTTGTTCACGATCCTTGCCATATACCCGATTTTCTGGTTGGTGATACAATCATTCAAAACCACTACCGACTATCTTACGTCCAGCAAACTTGCCTTTCCGACAGTGTGGCACTTCGCCAACTATCCCTTTGTCTGGCGGGTGGGACGGTTTGGCACACTAATGATCAACAGCGTTTTTTACACCACTATTACCGTAAGCTTTGTGGTGGTGCTGTCACTTATGGCAGGGTTTGCATTTTCCAAAATACCCTTCAGGGTTACGCCGCTTCTGCATGGCCTTTTCATCATAGGTATACTCATTACCTTGCAGTCAATCTTGGTGCCATTGTTCCTAATGGTGAACGCGGCTGGGCTTTTCAACACGCGGCTTGGGGTGCTTATTCCCTATATCGGACTGGGGCTTCCAATCGCGGTCTATTTGTGCACGGAATTTGTCAAAGGCATTCCCAGCGAACTGTTGGAGTCTGCCAGGATTGACGGTTCTGGGTATTTACGGACTTTCTTTTTTATCGTGCTTCCAATGTGCGTCCCCGTAATGGCGACCATTGGAATCATAACATTTACCGGCACCTGGAACGAGTTTATTTTGGTAAACGTTCTTACCGCCAGCGATGCGATCCGAACCATCCCAGTTGGGGTGGCACGTTTTGCCGGCGCACTTGCAACGGACTTTAGCAGGCAGTTTACGGGGCTGGTAATCGGTTTGATCCCGATACTGATCTTCTACGGGATTTTTAGGAACCATATAACCAGGGGCGTTGCCGCTGGAGCGGTAAAGGGCTAATTGTTTGGAACCGAGGCCAGCCGATCAGCCTCGGTTCCCTCTTCAAGTTTGTTGATCTCGCGTAGAAACTGATCTGGGGTTTCAAACTGGCGGTATACCGATGCAAAGCGGATATACGCAACCTTATCCAGACTGCCAAGCTTTTTCAGAATTATGTCACCTATGGTCCCGGAATGTATCTCGCGGTTGTCCCTGCCCAAAAGCGCGGTTTCGTCTTCGATCTCGTTTACAAGGTTTTCAATCTGCATTCTGGATACCGGGCGTTTCTGCAACGCACGCTCTATGCCATGTTCCGTCTTGTACCGGTCGAAAGGTTCCCGCCTGCCGTCTTTTTTGACGACCATGAACTGTTTGTCCTCGGTCCGTTCGTAGCTGGTAAAACGATAGCTGCAACTTATGCATTCCCTGCGCCGACGTATCGCCTCGCCATGGGCAAGGTTGCGGGATTCAATCACTTTGTCGTCGTTGCTGCCACAGTGGGGACATCGCATGTCTTAGTCCTTTACTAGAAAAGCAATGGGATCATTCCAAGGCCCGCACGTTCGTCGAAACCGAAAATAATGTTCATATTTTGCACCGCCTGCCCCGCCGCGCCCTTTACCATATTGTCAATGGCACTGACAACGATTAAGGTGGAACCGGAATGGTCCAGATGTACCGATACATCGCAGTAATTGGAATTCCGTACCCTGTTGGTGGCGGAAACCACGCCTAGTGGAAGCACCCGCACGAAAGGCTCGTCGCGGTAGAATTCCGCGTAAAGGGCATGAATCGCGGCGGTCTTTTCCAGGGTTTCCTTGGATGGCGGCCTTATTGCCTTGCCGTCTGGCTTACCAGTCCAGGCATCCGAAAGCGGAATATAGATCGTGCTGAGTATGCCACGGTTCATTGGTGCAAGGTGTGGGGTGAAAATTACCGGTGGGGCAGCTTCCGGTGCCGCCATAACCCCGAAACTGCGGGCGATCTCTGGCGTGTGCCTGTGCGCACCCCCAACCTTGTAAGGCGAGACGGAATCGGCGCATTCGGGAAAGTGAAACGACCGCGCTGGTTCGCGCCCGCCCCCGGAAGTGCCAGATGCCGCGTCTATTATAATTGGGCTGTTATTTGTCGCGACAAGCCCCTTGGCAAAAGCCGGGAAAGCCCCCAGCGCCGCGCCCGTCGGGTAACAGCCAGGGTTCCCGATAATTGCCTTTCCCGAACCAGCTAGCTTGCGTATACGTTCCCTGTTCATTTCCGACAGACCGTAAACGGAATGCCCGTGCAGTTCGGGATGTTGATATGGCTTGCCGTACCATGCGTTGAAAGTGGCTTCGTCGTCGTCGAACCGGAAATCTGCGGAAAGGTCGATAAAAGGCACTTTGCAGCCCTTTGCATATTGCTCACATATACCGTGTGGTAGGGCGGAGAAAACCACATCCGCAGCGGCCACCACATCCGCAGCCTTTCCCAGGGGCAGGGATATTCGCCCCAAAAACCCTGGGTATACATCATCGATCTTTTCCCCCTCGAAACTTACCGAGGAAAGGACAAGATCGTCTATGTCAGGATGGGATGCAAGAAGCCTGACAAGCTCTGCCCCGGCATAACCGGTGGCCCCGATGACCCCCGCCCTCATTGTGGATTCTGCACCGGAATCGCGGACAAAAGGTTGTATACCTCGTCGGCTGTTTGGGACTTCAGAAGTGAATCGCGAAGGTTCCGATCCTTCAGTTTGGCACTGAAAAAAGACAGTGTCTGAAGATAGCTTGCATGCTGGTTGTAGGCTGCGGCGATCATAAGGATAAAGCGTACCGGTTCGTCGTCCAGGGGATTAAAGTCCTTTACATCGACCCGGCTTATCCCTATGGAAACGACAAGATCGGTCACCGACTGCAATCGTATATGGGGAATGGCAATGCCCTTGCCAATGGCGGTGCTCATAAGCTCTTCCCTTTTGACGATCTCGGATGCAAGCTCCTGGCTGTTTTTGATCTGCGGGGCCGTCGCCAGGTTTTTTGCCATTTCCAGAAGCACGTCCCGCTTGGAAGGAAAGTCCAAGAAGAGGATACGTTCTGGCGAAAGAATTGCCTGTATCTGCACGGGGTTGGGCTGGTAGCCGAACCTGCTGGCGGAAAGCCTTTCGTTGACCCATCGCATTATTTCCGATTTCTTGAAGCGCCAGACTGTTCCTATTTTGCCAGCCGGTATTTCGCCCCTCTGCGCCCATTCGTACACAGTCCGTTCCGAAACCCGTAAATACTGAGCAACTTCCTCTATAGTGAGAATTGTATCCTCAAGCATGGCATTAGTATAGCACTGGACCGTAGTATATGTCAACGATTTCCGTAAATGCGGCTTTTCTATCTTACGGAAAGATGGTAATGTTTAGCCTGTGAGTGTATGGCAGGCATCGACCGACCAATCCACGTTTGCAAAAGCCGTACTGATACCCCAAATTGACCCAAAAAACTGGAGGTCAAAATGGCAAGGTACAAAACACACGGCGCTGAAAACGGACAGGAGATGTTCCTGACGGTGAACCTCACACAACGATTTATATTATCTAGCCAGATACCGTCTGTCAAATGGATCCCAGAAACAGGTTACCATATCTGGGGATCAATAAGTTTGACATCATACACTTCTATGCCTTCTCGCAACCATACTAGCCACGGGCGTGAAAATCAAGCAATCGGCACCTCCTCAAGCGACCACTCCTTATTAAACGGCGACGACTTCCGATACCCAGGCCCATAAACAAGCGGATACTGCTCTGCATACTTTACAAACCCTTTCCCATACGCATCACTGCGTCCTTGCGTATAGATTTCCTGTCGCTTTGCATAAGATACTTCATTCAGGAACAACAGATATTGTATCTCTGTCCATTTTGCCATGCCTTCATAAACCAGAAGCTCATTCTTCTTGCCATAATGCGAAAGGATTTTCTTTCTATTCCAATTCACAAACTGCCAGATATGCGTCAATTCGTGGACAATATTTGCAACCGCCGCTATTTTGGGCGCTCCGTTCTCAACATAAACAGTATACCCATCAGAATCTTTTTTGGCGAAAGCAAGGACACGACCTGTATAACCTGGCGAAGGCACAAATTTCAACCCACATAATTTCGCAATCTTCTTCGCATTGGTCAAACGAACCTTTATAGGTACATTAATACGAATACCAAAGAACGCGTTAGCCAGAAGCGGGTGTCGGACATCACGTACCTGCGGATGCCGGGCGGCTGGCTATACCTGACCGTGGTGCTGGATCTGCACGACCGCAAGGTCGTCGGCTGGGCGTTCAGCGACCGGATGGACACCAGGGAGACCGTGGTGGCCGCGCTTGGGATGGCGGTCAAAAACAGGCCGCCCCCTCCCGGCCTGATATTCCATTCGGACAGGGGCTCGCAGTACTGTTCGCGCGCCTTCCGCGATGCGCTGCGGGCTGGCTGCCCCAGCGTCCGCCGAGCCGCAAGGGCGAGTGCTGGGACAACGCGTGCGCGGAATCCTTTTTTGCGACGCTGAAGCGGGAGCTTGGGGGTCTTGACGGGAGGCGGTCGGCGGAGGAGGTGCGGCGGTCGGTGTTCATGTACGTCGAGACATATTACAACCGCGTTCGCGCACATTCGGCTATTGACTTTGTCGCACCGGACGTGTTTGAATTGGGTAGGGTCGCTTAACAATGTTTACATAATCGGGCAAAGACGATTTTCCCTGCTGCGGTTAAAGTTTTACCCCACCTACGCATCGTTCTCTTTTCCTTACGTTGCCAGTGCCACCGCCTTTGGCGTTGGAGCGTCCTTTCTCGCCGAGCGTGGATTTCATTTTCTTGCCCCAGTCGCAACAACTACTATGTGGATCGCCGTTGCGGTGGTTGCGTATGTGCTGGTGCGTTATGTCATATTCTTCCGAACAGTCAAAAAGTAACTCGTCTATCGAAGAAAGCAAGGGGACTTGATAAACAATCCCCCTGTCAAAACACCCACCACCTGAATCCGCAGGTGGCCTACACGACCATCTCGTCCTCGGCACTACGCGCGATGATAATCTCGCCCGTGTCTTCCAGACGGCGAACAATCGAAACGATCTTCTGCTGGGATTCCTCCACGTCTTTCAGCCGTATCGGGCCCATGTACTCCATGTCCTCCTTTAGCATGGTCGCCGCGCGCCTGGACATATTTTTGAAAACCTTCTCCTGCACCTCTATCTCCACGCTCTTGAGCGCCTTGGATAGCTCCTGCGAGTCCACCTCGCGCAAGATCTTTTGAATGTCGCGATCGCAAAGAAGAACGATGTCCTTGAACACGAACATCCGCTCCTTGATTTCCTTCGCGAGTTTGGGGTCGCTGTTTTCCAGCGCCTTTAAAATTCGCGCTTCCGTTTCGCGGTTCGCCATGTTGAGTATTTCCACGACACGCGACACGCCGTCGCCGCCCGCGGCCCCCGTCATGTGGGCCAGCGTGAAGGCGACGGTCTGGGGGCTTTCCCGCCGAGTGAAATCCGCGAATCGGGCCGGGTCGGCGCGGCGGGCGGCCTGGAAGGGAAGTGCGCGGTTTATCAAATCCATCACATCCAGAGCGTCAAGGGATTTTTCCGGCGCGGCGCGCGGCAACCCTTGCCCCTCGTTTGCGGCGATTTCCGGCAGATTCCAGAACGCCTCGTCGAATTCGGCCTCGCCGAAAAAGCCCCGCGCTTTTTCCAGTTCGTCGTCGCTCATGTGCGCGGCCAATACGTGCATAAGCGCCGAGGAATTTCCTCCCGCCTGAATTCCACGAATCGCGTCTTTTTCCATTGTTTTAAGCCTGCGAATATCCGCGTCCGGTTCCCGCGCTATTATGTTGGACAAAATATCGTTGAAGATGTCCGGATCACAGCCCTGGACAAGGAACATCAGACCGTAATCGAAAATCTCGCGGCGCGCTTCTTTGGCTTCGTCAACGAGGTCTTCCAGCGCCAAAAGCCCTTCGCGTCTGGCCTTTTCGGAAAAGGCCACCATCTTTTGCACGATGGAGGTGAATCTTTCCGAAAAGTCCTTTTTAAAAAACTCGCCTTCCGGTTCCAGATCGTCGAAAAAATCCGTGTTCAAGTCCCCTTGGGTATCCTGTAGAAAGCACAACAGCTCCGCGACGTCCAGCCGCGAAATTATTTTCGCGATAATCGCCGCGGTGTTTTCCCCCGCCTGAATGCCCAGCAAGGCTTCCTTGCGGATATCGTTGAGTTTTTGGAGAACCTCGATGAATTTTTGGCGAACATCGTTATCGGAAATATTTTGCTCCACCACAGTCCGCGCCCGCTCAAGCGAGTCGCGGAAAATCCCGTCAAGCTCCTTGGATCCCGCGCCGTCCAGAATCATGCGCAATCCCTTTTGCATGGTTTCGTCGTCCGCCAACAAAGGCTCTTTTTTCTTGAACCTGACACCATCGTCAAAATCGTCGAGGTCATCAATGTCGTAATCGCGGCAAACGTCGCCAACGTTCTCTTGCACAAACGCGCTTTCCAACGCCGCAAACCCTTCGCTTTGCGCTTTTTCGCTTAGGTCATAGGTCAGCTCCACGATATCCCGCAGCACCTGCGCGAACGCCACCAACGCGGACAGCTCTTTCTTCCGCTCCCGCGTAATCGCCGCTTCCAACACGGACGGCAACGCGTTCTCGTCCTTGGATTCCACATACTCCAGTTTATCGTCCCAACCCACCCGAAAAATCCCAGATTCATCATCGCGCAGGTGCGACATCAACCATATTGTAATAATTCTGGTGTTGTATCCCGACTGGATCAGCAACACCGCGTCCTTCCACATGGCTTTTAGCCTGCGCTTTTCCTCGTCCGTTTCCCGCGCGAGCATGTTGGTCAAAATCTTGTCGATGTCGCCGGCCTCGCGGCCGTCAACGAGCATACGTAACCCCGTTCCCGTGAATTCGCAGACATTATTCTCCAATTCGCCTTCCAGCGCCAAAAGACCTTCCCGCCGCGCATTTTCGTTTAAAGCCGTGGCCCTATCTATTACGCTCCTTGCCTTCGCCAAAAATTCCCGCTGTTCCATAATACCGCTCCTTGGTTTTGTTTGCGCTTTCCTAAACAACCGACTCGTCTTTGCCGGAGCGGGGAATAATGATTTCGCCCGTATCTTCCAGATGGCGAACAATCGCGATGATTTCTTGCCGCGCCGCATCGCTTTTCCCCCGGCTTATCCGCCCCACGCATTCCATGCTCTCTTTCAGCCTTACGACCGCGCCCTTGCTCAGATTTTCGAAAATCTTGTTTTGCACGTCGGCGCTTGCGTCTTTTAGAGCCATCGCGAGTCCCTTGTCGTCCAATTCCCGCATGACCCTTTGAATGTCGCGGCCGGAAAGAATCACGATATCATCGAAAACGAAGCTGTGTTTCGTGATTTTCCCGACAAGTTCGCCGTCCACTTCTTCCAGATCTCTGATAATCTGCCAGGAGGCATAACGGTCGATGTTCAGAATCTTGACGACGTTTTCGATGCCGTCGCCTATTTCTACTTTCGCGCCCAAACCCGCGGAAACCTTTTTTTCCAGCCTTGGGATTTCCGGATCGTCCCGGTCTATGGCTGCCATGGCGAGAACCGCGTCGCGTTGCGTCTCGTTGGGCAGCTCCCGCAGAAAACCCCAAGCTTCGCCCGGCTCAAGACAGGCCAGAAAAAGCGCGACGATTTTGGGGTGCTCCTGCCGCAGAAGGGGCGTAACGCACTCAGGATGCCTGCGGATAAAATCAAGGGGCCGCCCTTGGATAAGCCGCTCCAACCGGTTCATGACCTTGGCGGCCTCCGGACTGCCGGGCGACGTTTTAGCGGCCTCGTCGTAAAGGCGCAAGGCCTCATCGACCGCCTGCCGACTGCCCAGAATCGTCTCCAGCAACATCCTAAAGTCGTCCCTGTCCGGCGGCGCGGAAAGTCTTTTCTTCATGCCGACCACCGCGCTCGCGGTTTGCAGATCCGCGGGGGTGCCGACGGCGATTATGCGGGCGACCTCGGCTTGCACGTCGCTGGACAGGCTTTCCAAAACCTCCGCGGCTTTTTGCGGATTCATGTTGCCCATTACGAAAGCGATGACCTGCGGGGACTCCTTTCGCAGCAGCGCAAGGCGATCCGAATCGACGCCGCAGGTGATATCGAACGGCACCTGGCACAGTGGCGGGGATTCCAACGCCGCGCCGTCCGCGCTCCCGGTTTCGACGACCGCCTCGTCCTGCGCCGGTTTTTCCAGCGCCCGGGCAAGCTCGTCATGAACCCCGGAATCAACAAGAAGTTCCCGCGCCTCTTTCAGCTCGGCGGCGCGCATTTGCGAAAGCATGGCGAACAGAAGCAGCCTGAAACTCAGCCCTTTCTGGATATTCAGCGCGGCGTCCTTCTGCATCGCTTTCAGGCGCGCGGCGGACCGATCCTTCTCCGCACCGACAAGCCCGCGCAGGATACTTTCCAGCGCTTGCGGCCCCACGCCGCCGGCCGCGAGAAGCAGACCGTATTCCAAAATATTTTCGCGGTTCCTGCCTTCCGCGCCGATGTCGCCTTTGAGCGCGAGCAAACCTTCGCTTCGCGCCTTTTCGCTGAACGCGTAAACCTTCCGCATTGTCCGCGCGGCCTGCGCCGCGAATTCGCTCGGTAATATCCGTTCCATATAAAAAACTCCTCCGTTACTTTTCCGGT
>Ga0209755_10002919_pt1 | contig 22277 bp, 12 predicted proteins | sample TergutCo191P1_FD_187301 | JGI IMG/M metagenome (GOLD analysis project Ga0209755, IMG submission 187301) | Cornitermes sp. P1 segment gut microbial communities from Petit-Saut dam, French Guiana - Co191P1 (SPAdes) (version 2) | ecosystem: Host-associated > Arthropoda: Insects > Digestive system... | reverse complement strand
CTAAACAGCACATACTGAACTATCGCTTAAACCTGCACGAAAGCATAAACGACTATTTAATAGGCGCAAATTTGGATGATGTAAACTACTATTACCGTGTAAAAACCAGCGAAAGCATTGAATATAAAATTTCGCGATTTCAGAATCAAGAAGAACAATTTCCTGTGAATAACTGGATGAACGATATTTTTGGGGCCAGAATAATATTGTGCACAAAAGACATAGAAGCTATTTTAGCGTTATTGGATAGCTGGCAAGAAAAATACGGATTGAAAAACTGGTACACAAGAGACAAAGACGGCTATAAAGGTGTGCATATTTATTTCAAGAACAAAAACAATTTTTACTTCCCTTGGGAGTTGCAAATTTGGGACAAGAAAGATGTTGAAAAGAACATTGAGAGCCATAGGAAATTTAAAAGGGATTTTGTGTAGCTGAAAACAGCATTTTTCGCTCAAAAACATCGTTTTTAAATTTTTTGAAAAAAACTTAACGTTTTGTCGGAAAATAATCTATTTTAAAAACATATATGATGCATAAATGCAGAAATTTTGAGTTTTATAATTATTTGGGTAAACTACAAAAGTTTTCTCAAAGATGGCATATTTCAGAGAATTTAGACAATCTTACTCGTAAGAGGCGACGATCTAAACAATTTCAATCTTCAATCGGAGGGCAAGTTAAAAACTTGCCTTTTTTCATTTTAAACCAAAGGAGTTCCTTATGAACAAACCTAAATTCATCCTTCTAGCTTTGCTGCTATTACCATTGGCAACATTAGCACAGCCATATATCATCACCGGCAGTGGAACTTCGTTCACAGCCACTAGAGGCGGCGCAACTGTAGGGATTGCTAATCAGCCGATTCAAACGGTGATAGATGGCATAAAAACCGATGCTTATGGCGAAGCGGCTGAAATCCAGTTTGGGAATGGCACGAGTGAGTTAAATATAGGGGATGCAAATATAAATTTTGATGGTTCTGCTACAGTAGTTGGAGGCACTATTATTTTAAGCGAGAATTTTGAAGGAGATGCTCACAACTTTAATCTTGTTAACAGTACTCAAACAAATAAATGGCATATAGGAACCGCTACAGCTGCAGGAGGCATAAAATCAGCATATATTTCCAATGATAATGGAGCTTCAAATGCTTATACTCATATTAATAATACGGTGCATATGTACGCTGATGTGACTTTTCCAGCGTCTTCAACTAATTACATCTTAACTTTTGACTGGAAAGGGCAAGGAGAATCAACTTATGACTATCTAAGAGTATATTTGGTAGAAACATCTGTTACGCCTGTGGCAGGCACTCAATTATCTAGTGGACAAATAGGAACAACATATAATTTGAATAATAGTTGGCAGAAGGCAAGCGTTAATATTCCTTTGTCAAATGCTGGAACTACAAAACGGTTGGTGTTTAGTTGGCGTAACGATGGTTCAAGTGGTACTCAACCACCCATAGCGGTGGATAATATAACTTTTGCAACAGAAGTACGAGGCTGGGGGCAAATAACGCTTAGTGGTAAAATTGCTTCATCAAATACGAATACTAACCAAGCTGGAATATATCTTACGAATGGTGCAAATGTTGAAAGCGGAGCAAATATCAGAAAGACTAATACTTATGCAATTAGAAACAATGGCACCGGAACGCTAACTATTAACGGAGGAATTATTTCAGCAACAGATTATGCTGTTTATAACAGTTCTACAGGTACGGTTAATATCAGTGGTGGAACAATTTCAGCAACGAACAGCAGCGCTTCTGTTGTTCAAAATAATTCTACTGGAGCAATAAATATTAGCGGCGGAACAATTTCGGCTATAGGGACAAGTGCAAACGCTGTTCGTAACGCTTCTACAGGTAAAATAACCATATCTGGAAATGCGAATATTTCATCGGCAAATACAAGTGCAAGTAGTGGTACCATTAATGTAGTAAGCAGCGGTACAACTACAACTGCACGGCTTGAAATAATTGGCGGAACGATAACGAATACTGCAGCCAATGGCAATGCTGTTTATAATGCTTCCACAGGCTCCGTTACTTTTGGTGGCAATCCAACTATAACAGGCAAGATAATAAAAGCCGGAAACGGCACTTTTAATGTAATCACAGAAGGAGTGAATATTTTTGCTCCTAATGGCAAACTTTACACCCTTGATTTTTCCACTTACACAGTGAACAGCACGGCTGTAGTAAATGGCGGAGATTTTCTGGCAAACTTTAAAATGCCACCAAACGATTATTATTCTTTAGCTAGGAGTAGTAACAATCTTATTATGGTATTTACGGGTTTCAGCTATAGCAATACAGGATATGTTTACACCATAACTAAATCAGCTACAATCGGAGGAGGTTCAGGCATTCAAGCTATAATAAATGCCATAAAAACTAATGCAAATGGTGCGCCATGTGAAATTCAGTTTGGGAATGGCATGGAAGAACTAAACATAGGAGATTCAACTATACAATTTCAAAATGGCATTTCTTCTTATGGTCCGGATTGGGGACAAATAACTCTTAGTGGCAAAATATCAGGTAAGGGTTCGTATGTATATTATTTAATAGCAAACAATAGTTTAAATGTTGAAAGCAAGGCAGATGTTAAAGGTGCTACTTATGCTATTTACAATGGTAGTGGTGCCAATTTAGCAATTAGTGGCGGGATCATTTCCGCTCCGTTTGGAGTTAGTGGCAGCGGTTCCACTAGCAAAATTACAATATCTGGAAATGCGTATATCTCATCGGAATCTACAAGCACTACTATTGGTACGATTACTATAAGTGATGGTACGCTTGAGATAATTGGAGGTACTATAATAAATACAGCAACTAATGGCAATGCCGTTTACAACAGTTCTATAGGATCTATTATTTTGGGCGGAAATCCAACTATAACTGGAAATATATCTAAATCGGCAATGGCGAGGAATTTAAGCGTAATTACGGAAGGAGTAAATGTTTTTACACCTTCTTTCGGTAAAATTTATGCACTTGGCGTTTCTTCGTATTCAAAAAACAGCATGGTGGTAGAAAACGGCAAAAACTTCATTGCAAACTTTAACCTTGCGCCAGCAAATGGTGATTGGGGGATAGCAGTAAACGACAATGACCTTGTTATTGCATTTGTAGGTATGGGGTATGCTTTTGCTAAAAGTGGAACAACTTATACGGTTACATCAGCACGGGCACAATTTCCTAATATCCAAGATGCTATAAACGCTATAAAAGCCGATGCAGCTGGTACACCTTGTGAAATCCGCTTTGGGAGTGGTACAGAAGAGCTAAATATAGGAAGTGCAAATATAAACTTTGATGGTTTGGCTACAGCGGAAAGTTCTATTATTATCAAAGAGGATTTTGAGGGTGCTAATCACATTTTTACTATTGTCAATGGCAGCCAAACAAACAAGTGGCATATAGGGACTGCTACTGCAATGGGTAGTAAAAAATCCGCATATATATCCAATAATAATGGAGGTTCCAATGCTTACACCGTAAATAATGCAAGTACAGTACATATGTATGTTGATGTTACATTTCCGATATCTCTAGATAATTATTTTTTAACTTTTGACTGGAAAGGACGGGGCACGTCATATTCGGATGACTTGAGAATATTTCTAGTAGAAACATCAGTTACGCTTACAGCTGGTACTCAAGTATTGAGTGGTGAACAATTAGGAGAGGCAACATATAGTGGTAGTGATAATTGGCAGAAAGCAACTATCAGTATTCCTTCGTCAAATGCCGGAACCACAAAACGACTTGTGTTTAGTTGGAGAAATGATAATTCATCCGGTACTCAACCTCCTATAGCGGTGGACAACATCACATTGTCAGAATTGCGCAGTTGGGGACAGGTTACGCTTAGTGGTAAAATTACCTCATCAAATACAACTACCAGCCAAGCAGGAATATATCTTACAAATGGCGCAAATGTTGACAGCAGAGCGGATATTAGAAAAACTAACACCTATGCAATTAGAAATAATGGAGTAGGAACATTAACGATTAGTGGTGGGACAATTTCTTCAACGAACTATGCAGTTTACAACGGCTCTACAGGTACTATAAACATCAATGGTGGGACAATTTCTTCGGCGGATTACGCTGTTTACAACAACTCTGCAGGTACTATAAATATCAGTGGTGGAACAATTTCTTCAGCGGGCACTAGTGCTTACGTAGTTCTAAATAATTCTAGCGGAACTCTAAACATTAGCGGCGGAACAGTTTCCGCAACAGGGACAAGCGCAACTGCGGTTTATAATTCCGGCAAAATCACAATATCTGGAGTTGCTAATATCACTTCGGCAAACACTGGCACTACTAGTGGCACTATTTATGTAAATAGCGGTACGCTTGATATAATCGGCGGAACCATAATAAATACGGCAGCTGGCGGCAGAGCCGTTTATCATCTTTCTACAGGCTCCATTCTTTTGGGAGGCAATCCAACTATAACTGGTAGAATAATGAAAGCTGGAACTGGGAATTTGAGCGTAATTACAGAACCTGTAAATATTTTTGCTCCATCTAGCGGAAAAATTTACACGCTTGACTTTTCCTTTTATTCTTTAAATGGTATGGCTGTAGAAAACGGAGGAAATTTCTATGCAAACTTTACTTTTGCGAATAATAATTGGGAAACGCTTGTGAATAATAATAACCTTATTATGAAATTTATAGGAGCTGGATATAATTTTGCCAAAAATGGAGCGATTTATACGATTACCGCAGAGCCGGCACCGGCTCAATTTCCTTATATTCAAGGTGTTATAGATGCCATAAAAGCCGATGCTGCCGGTACAAATACCGAAATTCGTTTTGGAAATGGCACAAATGAATTAAATATAGGAACGGAAAATATAAACTTTGACGGTTCTGGTACAGTGGAAAGGGTCATTTTCAAAGAGGATTTTGAAGGAGTTTCCCAACCTTTTACTATTGTCAATGGCACTCAAACAAACAAGTGGCATATAGGAACTGCTACTGCTGCAGGAGGTACAAAATCAGCATATATTTCCAATGATAATGGAATTTCAAATGCTTACATAATTACTAGCTCTAGTGTAGTGCATGCGTATGTTGATATTGCATTTCCAGGATATCTAGATAATTATATCTTGGCTTTTAATTGGAAAGGGCAAGCTGAGTCAACATATGATAATTTAAAAGTATATTTGGTAGAAACATCGGTTACTCCCGTGGAAGGCACTCAACTATCGAGTGGACAATTAGGAGGGACATATAGTGGTAGTGATAATTGGCAGAAAGCAACCATCAGTATTCCTTCGTCAAATGCCGGAACTACAAAGCGGTTGGTGTTTAGTTGGGTAAATGACAATATTTATGGTGAACAGCCACCTATAGCTATGGATAATATCACGCTATCAGGATTGCGAGGCTGGGGACAAATAACGCTTAGTGGTAAAATTGCCTCATCAAATACAAACACCAGCCAAGCAGGAATATATCTTACAAATGGAGCAAGTGTTGACAGCAGAGCAGATATTAGAAAAACCAATACTTATGCAATTAGAAATAATGGTACAGGTACATTAATAATTAACAATGGAACAATTTCTGCAACGGACTACGCAGTTTATCATAACAACACTAATGGTAAAACCATTATATCGGGAAATGCGAATATATCATCATCCGGCACAAGTACTACCTCCGGTACGGTTTATGTAAATAATGGTACGCTTGATATAATCGGTGGAACTGTAAAAAATGTTGCTAACAGCAATGCTGTTTTCAACGCTTCTACAGGTTCTATTGCTTTAGGTGGCAATCCAACCATAATCGGCAGAATAAGAAAGGCAGGTAGCGGAAATTTAAGTGTGATTACAGAAGGTACAAATGCTTTCGCTCCTTCTGACGATAAAGTTTACACTCTTGACTTTTCTGCTTACTCTGCAAATAGTATGGCTGTGGTAAATGGTAGCAGTTTCTTTACAAATTTTAGAGTTCCTTCAAATGATTTTTATTTCTTAGCTAAGAGTAGTAATGATCTTGTTTTAGGCTTTACTGGTTTTAATTTTACTCAAGCAGGGAATGTTTATACTATAACTAAATCTGCTACGATTGGGCAAGGTTCTACAATTCAATCAGTGATAGATGAGATAAAAGTCGCTACAAGCGGTACAACTTGTGAAATTCAGTTTGGAAACGGAGTGGATGAATTGAATATAGGTGCGGAAAATATAAATTTTAACGGTACGGCTCCAGGCTGGAATGTAATGCTTAGCGGCAAAATAGCTTCGTCAAATACAAGCTATACCGTAAGTTTAAGTAATGGAGCGAATGTAGAAAGCAAGGCGGATATTAGGAGTACTAGTAATTATGCAATTCAAAATTCAGGTACTGGAACGCTAACGATTAGCAGTGGAACAATTTCTGCAACGAACTACGCCGTCTATAATAGTTCCAGCGGTATAATAAATATCAATGGAGGTACAGTTTCCGCAACGAGTGCCTATGCTTATGCTGTTCACAATAATTCTAACGGAACAATAAATATAAGCGGTGGAGCAATTTCCGCAACAGGAACTAGTGCAAATGCGATTTATAATGCTTCATCTGGCAAAATTACCATATCAGGAAATACTAATATTACATCTGAAAATTCAAGTTCTTGGAGTGGTACAATTTATACAAGTGGCGGTACGCTTGAGATAATCAGCGGAACTATAACGAATACTGCTGCTAACGGCAATGCGATTTATAATGCTTCCGCAGGTTCCATTGCTTTGGGAGGTAATCCGAACATAACTGGTAATATAAGAAAAAATGGAACAGGAAATACTAGTGTAATTACAGACGGTGTAAATACTTTTGTCCCTTCTGCGGGCAGAATTTACACGCTTGATTTCTCCACTTACTCCGAAGAAGGCATGGCAGTAGAGAATGGCAGAAATTTCACTGCAAATTTTGCGCTTGTAAATAATGATTGGGGAATAGCGATAAATAATGATAACCTTGTTATGCAATTTACTGGAATTGGGTACAATTTTGCCAAAAGCGGAACAACATACATAATTACTTCTGCTCCGGCTCCGGTGCAATTCCCTTATATCCAAGATGCTATAAATGCCATAAGAACCGATGCAGTTGGTGAACCTTGCGGAATTCAATTTGGAAACGGCACGGATGAGCTGGATATAGGGTCGTCACACATAACTTTTGATGGCTCAAATTGGGGGCAAATCACACTTGGTGGCAAAATAGTTTCATCACATACAAGTTATGCTATATATTTGAGCAATAGTGTAAATGTTGAAAGTTCGGCAGATATTAGAAATACCGGTAATTATGCTATTTATAATTCTAGCACAGGAATACTAGTGATTATCGGCGGAACAATTTCTGCTTCGAGTTATTCTATTTACAATGGTTCTGGAGAGACAAATATAAATGGCGGGATGATTTCTGCAACGTATGGTGCTGTTTATAATGGTTCCGGAACAATAAACGTAAGTGGCGGGACAATGACATCTACAACAGAAACTATTGCTACGATTCAGAATTCTTCCACCGGTAACATAGCAATAACTGGAGGAACTATAACGAACACTGCAACTAATGGCAATGCCATCTCCAATGCTTCTTCTGGAACAATCTTTTTGGGCAACAATCCGACTATAACGGGCAATATAAGTGGAAAATTAAATATAATTACAGAAGGTGAAAATGCTTTTGTTCCTAATGGCAAGATTTACTCTTTTATTTTTGATACTTATAATACGCCAAATGGTAGCGTTGCGGTAGTAAATGGCAGTGCTTTTCTAGGTAGTTTTACTCTCACAAATGACAAGTTTAGGTTTATAACGGATAATGGTGATATTCTTGTAGAATATATAGGGACAGGTTACCAGTACAGCAGAAACGGTAACATTTATACAATTACCGAAGCGCTCGCTCCTGCATTGAGAATCCAAGAAGTGATAAATTTAATAAAAGCTGAGGCGAATGGAGCAGATAGTGAAATTCAATTTGGAAACGGCGCGGATGAGTTAGATATAGGAGCGGCAAGTATAACGTTTGATGGTTCCGGTGAGCCAGGTTGGGGAAAAATAACGCTTAGTGGTAAAATCACTTCATCAACCATGATAACTTTAAGCAATGGTGTAAATGTTGAAAGTGTGGCCGATATTAGAACAACATCCTCTTATGCGATTATGAGTGGTGCTGGTATTGGAACTTTAACGATTAACGGCGGAACAATTTCAGCTACGACTAATGCTATTCACAGTCTTCTTCTCTCTGGAGTTGTAAAAGTAAGCGGCGGAACAATTTCAGCGGGGAATTATGCAGTTTTCATCCCTAATGGTTCCATTCTTTTGGATGGTAGTCCAAATATAAATGGCATGATAAGAACTGGGAATGGAAATTTGAGTGTGACTAACAAATTTGTTCCAAATAACAAAGTTTATACCCTTGACTTTTCTTACTCTGCAGGTAATATGGCTGTAGTAAATGGAGGCGAATTCCTTGCTAATTTTAAGCTTTCTCGAGGCGATTATAATTTGATTAGAAATAGCAATGACCTTATTTTAGAATTTATGGGTTTTGCTTATGCTAATCAGGGAAATAATGTTTATACAATTACTAAATCCTCAACAGTTGAAGGAGGTTCCAGTATTCAAGCTGTAATAAATGCTATAAAAGCTGATGCAAATGGTGCAGCTTGTGAAATTCAATTTGGAGATGGAACAGATGAATTAGGCATAGGAGAAACCATAACCTTTGATGGTTCGGGCTGGGGGTACATAACGCTTAGCGGCAAAATATCTGGCACAGGCACATACACCATATCCTTAGGCAGTGGCGTAAATGTTGAAAGCCAGGCGAATATTAAAGGTAGCACTTATGCAATTCAGAATGCTGGCGATGGCACTCTAACAATTAGAGATGGGGTAGTGTCGGCATCTACTTATTCAATTATGAATAGTAGCATTGGAACAGTAAACGTCATCAACGGAACTATTTTGGGACAGATAAACATTTACAATTATTCTACCGGAACAGTAAACATCAGTGGCGGAATGATTTCATCAACGACAAGTGTTGCTGTTGTCAATTATTCCACTGGTAGCACTGGCGGAACAATAAACATAAGCGGCGGAACTATTTCGTCAACGGCTGGCACTGCTATTTCTAACCAATCCCCTGGCTCCATTATTTTAAGCGGCAACCCGACTATAATCGGTAATATATACAAAACTGCTACGGCAGGTAATTTGGTCATAGATAACGCCTTTGCTCCCGGTAGCAAAACCTACACTCTTGACTTCCCTGCTTATGAAGCAGATGTTTTAGCCGTAGAGAATGGTAAAAATTTCCTTGCGAACTTTAAACTCGCAGATGGAAACTGGGCTTTAAAAACAAGCGGAGATAATCTTGTTATAACAACAGCAGAACCTGCTGATCCTGCAGAACTTGCTTGCATAGCTGAGGGCAAAGTTTGGGAAAACAATGCTTGCCGCAACAAAACTGAAGCAGAACTCTGCACAGAAGCAGGCAACAACTGGGTCAGCGGTCAATGTAAAACCGATGCTCAACTTGCACAAGAAACATGCTTGGCAAACGGTAGAGTGTGGGAAAACAATGCTTGCCGAGACAAAACCGAAGCGGAACTTTGTACAGATGCAGGCAACAACTGGGTCAGTGGTCAATGCAAAACCGATGCTCAACTTGTACAAGAAACATGCTTGGCAAACGGTAGAGTCTGGGAAAACAATGCTTGCCGAGACAAAATCGAAGCGGAACTTTGTACAGATGCAGGCAACAACTGGGTTAGCGGTCAATGCAAAACAGAAGCGCAACTTGCACAAGAGACGTGCCTAGCAGACAGCAGAGTGTGGGAAAACGATTCCTGCCGTGATAAAACAGAAGCGGAACTCTGCATAGAAGCCGGTGACAACTGGATTGACGGACAGTGCAAAATGGATGCTCAACTAGATCAAGAGACTTGTTTGGCAAACGGTAAAGTTTGGGAAAGCAATGCTTGTCGCAACAAAACCGAAGCTGAGCTCTGCACAGAAGCAGGCAACAACTGGGTCAGTGGTCAATGCAAAACCGATGCTCAACTTGTACAAGAAACATGCTTGGCAAACGGTAGAGTCTGGGAAAACAATGCTTGCCGAGACAAAACCGAAGCGGAACTTTGTACAGATGCAGGCAACAACTGGGTTAGCGGTCAATGCAAAACAGAAGCGCAACTTGATGAAGAATTATGCTTGGCAGAAGGTAGAGTGTGGGAAAACAACTCCTGTCGCAATAAGACGGAAGCCGAACTTTGCGCAGAAGCTGGCAACAACTGGGTTGACGGACAATGCAAGACTCCTACACAAATTGGGCAAGAAGCAGCCTGCATAGCAAATGGCAACGTATGGGAAAACAATCAATGCACAACCCCAACTCTCCTCCCGCAAATTGCCGCAGGCAAAGTTCGTGTCAGTGCAATTGGCAAAACCATAGCTCTGGAAAATGTTCCTGCAGGCGCAAAAGTGGGCGTGTACAATGCTCAGGGTAAACTCATATCAAGTAAATCCTTTAATCAAGTGAATCAAGGTTCAGACAACATGAGAATTCCGGTTCAGACAAAAGGGATATACATTGTGAAAATTGGAAACCAAACTCTGCGTGTTGCGGTGAGGTAAAAAAATAAATCACGGTTCAGACGTTTTCTATATTCAAAAGAACCATGACTGAAAAAACAGCGCGTTTGATTTTGTATAGCCTCTTGGCTTGCATAGCGAACGCTCTTGCATGGAATCCCACTCCGCAAATAATTGAGGCGCAAACTCCGCATAGCGCATTTATGCAACTCAACGATTTTCAAAATGCGGCACGGCCCGAATACGATGCTTATCTATTTGCAGGCATAATTTATCTGCCACTTCCAACTCAAAGCGAATTGAAAACGGATTGGGGAATTCATGAGGGCTTTGCGTTCAGGCAACGCTTGGGCATGTGGCTTACGGACAAAATTGACGACAAAGATCCGTGGGGTTTGAAATACGGACTGGGATGGTTCGGTGAGCGGCACGGATGGGATAATGAAGATTTTTTGTTTCTGCCGCATAGAGGAGATTTTTCGCAGGTAAACCAGGTTCATACTTTTGGCCTTACGGTTGCAGATAGCATAAAGCATTGGCTGCTCGGTGGCGGTGTGCAATATGTGAATGCAAAGGAGGAGAGTCTTAGATGGTGGCTTTTGGGAACTTGGAGCAGATTTTCCGTAATGCCTGCCTTTGATAAAGGTGATTTGCAATTCGTAAATGCGCAACTGTTTTTGCAGACCAGAAAACTTCGAGGCGATGAGGATTCATGGCAAAATTACTTGCCGGATTTGGAATGCACATATTATTCAACGGATTCCCTCAGAATATTCATCTCTCAAAATTTGTTCAAACAGAAATTTTATATAGAAGGCGCTTATAGCGATGATTTTAAATGGGCGGCCCTAAAATATTATCCGGAACCATCACGCTTTATCCTTGCGCTGGAAGCTACAGCCACCAAAAAAGAAAATGGCGAAGTTTATTTTGGCGGAGGCATAACTTTACCGATTTTGCGAGTGGCATACAATCACACAAAAGATTACGAAACTTTTTTCAAAAACCGTGGACTCTGGATTGTTGAAATTCACCTGGACATTGGAACATCAGGAGACTCATTCTTTGCATTGAACGCTCCAAAGTCTGCTCCTACGGAAATTAGCAGCAAGCCGGTGAAGAAACGAGAATTTAACCCGGAGAACGAACAATGAAGAAATTAGCTCTATTATTGGCATTTCTGCTCTCGTCCTGCACCCACTGGCTCATAGACACCGAAACCCGTATTCAGGTGAAAAATGAAACCGGTGTGGAAATATATGATTTTTCCATAATTTCCGAAACCGAAAAAATCAGGCATTTGGTGCGTGATGTTGTTGAACCCGACTCATCTTCGAGAATTTATGAGCACGAATTGGTAGGAAAGTTTAATTTTGTTGTTTTCTCCGAAGGGATACCTAGCAATTTAGGGGTTCATAAGCTAAAGGGAGGCATGGTTTTTGTGCGAATAATAGAGAAAGATGGCAAATTTGCAATGGAGATTAAATAATTATTTTTTTTTGTAGTTTCCACCTTCGTATGAAAAATATCTTATATTTTCTATTGTTTTTGTGCTGCTGCTCTTTTGGGCAGGATGAAATGCATGGGAAGCTTCTTACTGTAATGGATTCCCGAGATGATCAGCGATATACCGCAGTGAAAATAGGCAATTATATGTGGATGTCGAAAAATATGAATTACGACCCGGGCCTTTTCCAAAACTCATGGTGCAGTGACTGTAAAAAATATGGACGTTTATATGATTGGGAAACCGCAAAAAAAGCTTGCCCAGATGGTTGGCATCTTCCCAGCCGCATGGAATGGAACGATTTGATCAAAACAGTCAGCTATGCCAGCAGGCTAAGGTCTGCCAAATGGAAAAACGGCGCAGACGATTTTGAGTTTGCCGCATTGCCGGGTGGTTACCTTTTTAGCAGCGGTTTAATGGGAGCCAATTTTCACAAAACCGGCGAGGCCGGCTACTGGTGGACTTCCACAGACGATGGAGAAGGCACGGCTGTAGGAAAGTATATGGGTTCCGATTACGATGATATACCGGAATGGTCCCAAAGAAAGACCCAAGGCTTTTCGGTGCGTTGCGTTAAGGATTAAATTTTTCTACTTTCCCATTTGTGGCAGCAAAACAATTTTACAAAGAAGGCGGAAAAGCCAGTGACGGTCCAAAACTTCCGATTAAGGTTTTTGATATACCCGGGCCAAAAAAAGCTGCAATTTTAATGGTGACCCTTGGGCAGGAGGCTAGCGCTCATGTTTTCAAATCACTAAGCGAAAAAGACATTGAAACCCTCACCATGCAGATCGCTCGTTTGGAAGGTGGTGTAACTCCGGAAATGCGCGAATATGTTTTGCAGGAATTTCAGCAGATAAGCAATGCGCAGGAATATGTAAATCAGGGCGGTGTTGATTTTGCCCAGTCCATTTTGGAACAGTCTCTGGGTTCTCGTCGTGCTCGTGAAATTTTAGAAAAAGTGCAGAACAACATCCGCACCACTGGCTTCAACATGCTAGACAATGTGGACCCTTCACAGCTCATATCTTTTTTGGCAAAGGAACACCCTCAGACTGTGGCTCTGTTGCTCGCTCACATGAAACCGGAAAAAGCAGCCGCAACAATTTCTGCTCTGAACCCGGACATGCAGGTAGAAGTTGCAACTCGTATAGCCACTATGGAAAGCATAAGCCCGGAAGTTTTGCAACAGGTTGAGCAGCAATTATCGCAAATTTTAAAAACCATGTTCACCGGAGATACCGCAGAAGTCGGTGGCGTAAAGAGCGTTGCGGAAATGCTCAACATGGTGGATAGAGGCGCAGAAAAAAATATCTTGGGAACCTTGGAAAGAGACGATCCGGAGCTTGCTACGGAAATCAAAGCACTTATGTTTGTGTTCGAAGATATGCTTCTTTTGGACGACAAAGCTATGCAAACTGTTTTGAAACAGGTGGATTCCAAAGAACTGGCTCTCGCATTGAAGAGCGCAAACGAACAGGTTGCAAACAAGTTCTACTCAAATATGTCTAATCGCGCTGCGGAAATGATAAGAGAAGAAATTCAATTTATGGGCCCAAAGCGACTCCGTGAAGTCGAAGAGGCGCAGCAGAAAATCGTGGATGTTGTACGTCGTCTGGAAGCAGACAACGAAATAGTGATCAGCGGTCGTGGCAGTGAAGACGATATTGTTGTATGAAACAATTGTTTTTGGTGCTTGCATTGCTTGCTCCCCTTGCTTTTGCTCAAAGTTCAAATTTGCAAAAGGGTGATTCCTATTATGCGCTTAGAGCCGAAAACTCAAAGAACAATATGGCAAACGACAAGAATGTAAAAGAAGCCATAAAGTATTATGCGCTTGCGCTTAAAACTCCAAGCGAAAGAGAAGAGGCTGCATGGAAATTGCTCAGAGCGTATTATTTCCAAGGCTGTTTTTCCATGCCCAGTGCCAAAGAGCGTGAAATTTTTTTTAAAAAAGCCAGAGATGACGGCAAATCTTTTTGGAAGGAATTTCCTGAAAATCCGCAAATAGCTTACTGGTATTCGGTTAATATGGCTCTGTGGGCTGTGGAGGTTAATCCGCTTACGGCGTGGTATGCCGGCAGCTTGGGAGAAACAAAAAAGGTAGCTCAAATGCTTATAGAACAGGAAAAAAAAGGCGATAAGGTATCTGCGGCCAGAGGCAGCCAAATTTTGGGCAGAGCGCATCAGAAGATTCCTCACTTGAAATTTGTTCTCGACTGGGTAAAAAGAGACAGCGCGGAGTTTTATTATAAAAAATCCATGAACTTGAACCCCGATGATCTCGCAACCCGTCTTTTTTTTGCGGAGTATTACAAAGAAACCAGTAAGGTGCAAGATGCCCGAGCTTTGCAAGCTCCGGTACTCAAGCTAAAGCCTCGCCCGGAAGAATATCTGGAAGACGAGAGAAATCTTATAAGAATACGAGAACTTTTCTAGATTATTATTCATGTCAGTAGAATCCATTGCAGAAACGCTTTTAGAAAAGCTAAAAACCATAGCTAAAACAGAAACCGTAATCGGCGACCCGGTGCGCTCCGGAGAATCAACCATTGTTCCTGTCAGCAGAATAACCATTGGAATGGGCATGGCCGGGCATACCGGCAAAGGCGACATAGCATCAAGTGGTGGCGGGCTCCGCATAGATCCGGTGGCATTTTTGGTGCTTAAGGGCGATGATGTCAGGGTTTTGCCTGTAGAGAGGGCTCAATCTGCGCTTTCAAAAATTGCAGACTTAACGCCTGATGTGGTGGCTCTGCTTTTGAAAACGCTCAGAACGGCTGAGCAACCAAACCAAAATTAATCTGCAACCTTCTTCCCGAGACATCTGCGTTCAATTCGCGATTGTAATGCTCGGTGATCCATCTGTGCTCGGCTTCAATCACTATTGCTGCAAAAGGCGAAAGCGAAAAACGATGCCCAATGCCCAGACCCCATTCGTTCCATGCGACTTCCGTGCTTGGATAATAGGCTTTGCTTCTTACAAAAGAACCTGCAATATAAGGTCTTTCAGGGCCAATGGCGGAAAATCCTATTTGCGTGGAAATGTCAAGTCTCCTTGTTTCATTTGACGCTCCCTGCTGATCGATTTCCTTTTTATTGCCGGTATTAATTCCAACTCTCGCAAATCCTATGCCGTTTATCCAAACTCCGGCAAAAGGAGTTATCCTCACTATTCCATTATCATATTTGTCGCTTTCAATTAAGCCCGAACCGACTTCCAAAACTGCGCCAAGCACAACGGGAACTCCCTGCGCATGCACGCTATTCGGCGAAAAAATGCAAAAAAACAATAAAATTGCGCAAAAAAATGCGATTTTCTTCATTTTCGAAATTTAGAAAGATAATTTATTATATTTATATACTATGATTAAAATAAAATTTATTGTTTTGTCCATTGTGCTGCTTGCTGTTTCTGCTTATGCGGGTGAGGGTAGTTTCAACTATTACGGGCAACTGGGGTTTCATAAAACGCAGAGTGCGCAAACTCTTGGGCATGGCCGCTTTGGCTTAGGTGCGTTCGCAGAGGGAATGGGTATGCATTCCTTAATAAAAGATGAAGAAATTTGCACACCTGCGGACAATGAGACGTATGCTTCGTGTGCCAATAAGATAGGCTTAGGCTCCACTTATATCGGAATTAACGGATATCCGTTTGTTTCGCTTGGACTTTCCGAATATTTTGATTTTGGAATAAGCATACCGGGTTATGGCGAAATAATAGGAATCAACAATTCACCTGCTCCAAATGGCGGTTGTTTGTATGGCGGTGCGGAATGCCCGGATAACATGAATGCCGGAGGTCAGGGAAATTTGCAACTATTAACTAAGTGGCGTGTTCCTATTGATAATGCTCCTGTAGATGTTTCTCTTATTGTCGGCGGTTCTTTGAGTACCGGTCGCAAGGATTATTACGGGCTTTGGATTCGTGATCCGTCCTTTTTGTACATAGGTGATGAACATCCTGCTGCAATTGCGCCGGATGCATCCGGCTATACAAACGGTGGTCCAATGCTTAGAATAGGCGGCGCAGCAACTTTTGATCTCAACAGATTGAGAACTAAAATTCCCTTGATGCTGCATTTTAACTATATGTATAGAATGACTTTGGGCAATGCTGGCTCAGACTATCCTAAAGTTCAAAGCATCGCTACTGCCCTAGAGTGGACCCCTGTTCAATATATATCTTTATTCGGCGAATATTACATGGATATGGTGAGCAAATTTCCGATCAAATTTAAAGACGAAGAGCCCACAACGTCCACATTTACTCTCGGCACGGCATTGCATTTCAACAAGCATGTTGACTTGCAGTTAGGTGTTCAGATACTTGCCGGAGACGCAGAAAAATACGTACACGGTCTTGCTGTTCCCACAGGAGATAAATATATAACTTACAATGCGGCTTTAATTCCTAAATATTTGGCATATGGCGGTTTAACATTCAAGATATTCATGATGGAGCCGGAGCCGGAGGTAGAGGAAGTAGAATCTCGCAATCATGATACGGACGGAGACGGAGTTTGCGATCCCTGGGTGGCAAGAGAAAACAGGCAACGTGAATATGCCCGTGATTGCAAAGGCATAGATTTGTGCCCTTACGAAGAAGGTCCTATTGAAAACAAAGGTTGCCCGGTAGAAGAAGTAGAAGAAGATGTTCCGGTTATAAGGTTTGATGTTAGCGAGGAATCTATTTCTTCGGGACAGTCGGTGAATTTGATATGGATGGTGACCAACGCAGATGAAATTACAATAGATCAAGGCGTGGGAACTGTTGATTCGGAAGGTAGAAGAAGAGTTAGACCTACGGAAACAACTACATATACAATTACCGCCAAAGGTTCCGGCGGCACAAGAACAAAGAGCATTGAAGTCACTGTGGAATCAGCGAGCGGACCATCCATTGACTTTAGCGCAAGCATGGAATCCATTCAAAAGGGTCAGCCGGTTACGCTTACATGGATGGTTAATAATGCCACTGAAGTTAACATAGAAGGCATAGGGAAAGTAAAGACTACAGGCTCACGAACCGTTAAACCTTCAAATGTGGGAACTACAACCTTTACTCTTACTGCTACGGGGCCCGGAGGCACAAAAACGGCAGCGGTTGAAGTTGAGGTGTTGGGCGGGCCGGCTCCTGAAATTTCATTCATGGCGAGTTCGGAAAGCATTCAGAGCGGGCAAACCGTTACTTTGACATGGCAAGTTTCAAATGCAACTGAGATTAGCATAGAAGGTTTGGGTAAAGTCCCTGCCAGAGGCACAAAGAAGCTCAGGCCAATGGAAACTACGGTTTATACGCTGACTGCTACCGGAGATGGCGGCACTCAAACAGCAACGGTTGAAGTTGAAATTGAAGCTCCTCCTCCTATTGAAGCTAAAGTTAACTTGCAAGGTGTTACATTCGGCAGCGGCAACGCAACTTTAACTCCGAATGCGAAGACCGTGCTCGATGGCATTGCGGAACAGCTTTTAGCGCATCCGAATGTAAAAATTGAGATCCACGGACACACGGATAATCAAGGCAATGCCAAGGCAAACCTTGAACTGTCCGAACGCAGGGCAAAAGCTGTTGTGGGTTATCTTGCTATCAAAGGCGTAAAGATGGGACGCATGACTTCCACAGGCTTTGGGCAGGACAACCCGATTGCAGACAACAAAACCAAGGAAGGCCGTGAGCTTAATCGCCGCATTGAAATGATCAGGGTAGATTAATTTTCTATTTTACCTTGAATTCAAAAAAGTGAGGTGATTATGGCTAGAAAGAAAATCGCGCTTGTGGGCGCAGGGCAGATTGGTGGTACAATGGCGCTTGTTTTGGCGCAAAAGCAGCTTGGCGACATTGTGCTTATAGATATCGCAGAAGGAGTGCCTCAGGGCAAGGCTCTAGACATAATGGAAGGCAGGCTTCCGCTTAGTACCAGCGCAGAATTGACAGGCTCAAACAAATATGAAGATCTTGCCGGTTCCGATGTTGTTATAGTTACCGCAGGCGTTCCTCGCAAACCGGGCATGACTCGTGATGATCTTTTGGAAATAAATTACGGCATTATCGAAAAAGTCGGCACGGCCATTAAAAATACTGCTCCGAATGCTTTTGTAATAGTGGTGACCAATCCTCTTGACGCAATGGTTTATGCTATGCAAAAAGTTACCGGTTTTGCGCCGGAAAAAGTAGTTGGCATGGCCGGTGTTTTGGATAGCTCTCGCCTCGCTTGCTTTGTAGCGATGGAACTTGGTGTTGCGGCAGAAGATGTTCAAGCTCTTGTTATGGGCGGTCATGGTCCTTCCATGGTAAGCTTGTATGACTTTGTTTCTGTCGGTGGCATTCCGCTTCCGCAATTGATGAGCAAAGATGTGTTTGACAAACTTGCAAAACGCACAGCAGATGCCGGCACGGAAATTGTCAATCTCTTGAAGACAGGTTCCGCATTTTATAGCCCGGGCGTTTGCGCTGTTAAAATGGCAGAATCATACCTGCTGGATAAAAAGAATGTTCTCGCTTGCGCAGTGGAGCTCAAAGGCCAGTATGGTGTTAAAGGCTTATACTGCGGTGTTCCTGTTGTCATAGGAGCCGCTGGTGTTGAAAAAGTCATTGAAGTCAAAATGAACGCCGACGAAAAGGCTGCATTTGATAAATCCGTGGCTGAGGTGAAGGTTAACGCTGAGTGGGTGGATAAGAAAGTAGGCTGATAGCTTTTTCTATATTTTACGCACGAACTTTATAGAGGCATTTCTGGAAAGTAGATCAAAATTAGATTCTTTAGTGCTTGGCGCGTGTGAGCGTGCCGGCGTTAATTTAATTGAAAAAGAATTGGTCGGTGCCGGCAGGCGCAAAATCTTGAGAGTCTTTATAGATAAAAACGGTGGTGTGAGCGTTGAAGATTGCGCAAACACCAGTCGTTATTTAAGTGAAGAGCTGGACAAAGAAGAAAACGAAAAGCTGATTGATTCGGCATATACGTTGGAAGTTTCATCCCCGGGTATAGACAGGACCCCTAAAAAAAGGTAAAAGATGGCAAAAAAAACCGCAAAAAAAACGAGCTTGATAAAGTTAGCTTTGGAGCACTTGGCAAAAGAGAGGAATGTTGCCATAGAAGATGTGTTTGAAGCTTTTAAGGAGTCCCTTATAGTTGCGGCTCGCAGGTACACAAAACTGCATAAAAACATAGAGGTGGATGTTGATCCTGAAACCGAGGATATCAAGGTTGTGCTCAGAGTAGAAGTGGTAGATGATTTTCCTGACTACGATCCAAATCTCTCCCCGGAAGAAGTGGAAAAGATGGATGAACATTATATGCTGGAAGCCGAAGCTAAGGAACATCATCCCGAAGCAGAATCCGGTTATCTGCTGGAGATAGAACTTGATTATGAGAAATTCGGGCGCACGGCCATGGAAGAGGCTCGCCGCCGTTTAAAGCAACGTGTGAATGACGCAGTGCATAGCCGCATTTATGATCTGTTCAAAAATAAAATAGGTACTTTGATAAGCGGACAGGTTTTAAGGGTTGAAAAAAACAATGCCATAGTTTCCATAGGAAACATAGAAGCTGTTCTTCCGAACAGTGAGCGCATGAGCAAAGACCGCTGGAAAATAGGGCAGTCTGTGAAAGCCGTAGTTTCGGGAATTTCGGAACAGGCAAAGGGCTTGGGTACGCAGGTAACTCTCTCAAGAGTAAATAAGGATTTTGTGAGCGAATTGTTCAAGCAGGAAATTCCGGAAGTATATGACGGCACAATAGAAATAAAAGGCATTGCTCGCATACCGGGCTACAGGGCCAAGGTCGCTGTTTTTTCAAGAGATGATCGGGTTGACCCGTCCGGTGCTTGCATAGGCGTTAAAGGCCAGCGCATACAGGCAATAACAAGAGAACTCAACAATGAACGTATAGATGTTGTGCATTGGGATCCGGATCCGGAAATATATTTCCGCAGAGCTTTGGGTGCTACCAATAATATCAACATAATAAAAACCTTTGAAGTTCCCGGTTTTAATCCGCCACGCACAATAGTGATAGTAGGTGATGAGGATGTGGGAGTTGTTATAGGCGATAAGGGCCAGGCAGTTCGTCTTGCCGGCCAGTTATTGGGAAAAGAAATTTGCGTGTTCAGCGAATCTGATTGGGCAAACCATTCCGAAGAAGAGAGAGAATCTCTTGTGCATTCCCAGGACCCGCGTACCGTTGTGAAAAAAGCAGCGACTTTAGATACGCTATTTAACCCTTCTCCAAGTGAGGCACCAAACTCTGATGAGTAATGAACTGATTCCGGTTAAGGCATGGATAGAGAAGCACTCCTTTGATCAAGGGGACACATTCAGTTTTTTTGTCGGAAAAACTTTAGACGGCGTGACTATTAAGTCCGTAAATACAAAAGTTTCCGAAGCAGCTTTAGATTCTTATGTCAATGATGTTCGTGCTGCGCAAAAGAGAAAGCCAGCTAACAAGGGTATAAAAAAAGCTAAAACAGAAGAGGGCAAGTCTGCAAAATCCGGTAAAACAAATATAAAGCTGAAAAAATTAGAAATAAAACCGAAAGCTCCGCCAAAACCTGTAATTGCAGTGCCGGTTGAACATCCGGCTCCTGTTGCTGTTGTGGCAGAACCTGTTAAAACAGTTCATTCCGAGCCGATTGAAGTGACCAAACCGGAACCGATTGAGCAGCCTGTTAAACAGGAGCTAGCCAAACCCGAACCATCTTCCGGCGCACCGGTTCAAAACGAACCTAAAAAAGTTGCATTCACGGCAGATGTTTCCAGAGTAGTGGACCCAGCGGTGCTTGCTAGAATTCAAAAGAGCAAGCAACAGGAAAAAAATGCTCGTGGCGGTCAAAAAGGTTACAAGGGTGGCGGCAACAAAAACCAAGGCAACAACAAAGGTGGCGGGCAAAAACCTACTTCCACAACCGGATACAGCGGAAATTTACGTGCGCAACCGAGACAAACCGAAAACAAGGCTCAGGCCGGCATACAAATTCGTCGCCCGGGTTTTGGCACAACGCTTCAAGATGTTTTGTCTGCAAGCACTCCTGCTCACAAAGACTTTTTAGATAACAGAACTCATGGCGGGCGTCACGATGACAATCGCAGCAAGCGTGGCAAAAAAGGAAAGGATGTTCAAAAGGAAAGGGAAATTCAAAAGGAGAATATCGAAAAAGCTCAAAAGCGAGTTTCCGATGTTTTGGTTTCTCTCTCCAAAACCCCTGCGAAAAAAGTTTACAACAAAGATAAAGTTTCCACTGAGGGTGATGCTGCATCAAAGACTATCAATGTTTCAGCCTTCGTTTCTGTTGGAGAATTAGCTGGTCTTTTGGAACAGCCGTCTGCACGTGTGATTGGCAAGTGCATGGAAATGGGCAAGATGCTCACCATTAATGAGCGCTTGGATTTTGAAACCGTGCAAGTGATAGCAGATGAATTCGGTTTTGAAGCCAAGCTGATGGAAGAATATCAGGAAGAAACTTTGGGCATTAAAGATGATAGCGAAGTCAACTTAAAGCACAGGCATCCTGTTGTGACTGTTATGGGTCACGTTGATCACGGTAAAACATCATTGTTGGATTATATTCGCAAAACAAATGTTGTGCGTGGAGAGTCCGGCGGCATAACTCAGCACATAGGTGCTTATGAGGTTGAAACTCCTAACGGAAAAATCACATTTTTGGATACACCCGGCCACGAAGCGTTTAATGCAATGCGAGCTCGTGGTTCGCAGGTTACCGATGTTATAGTTTTGGTTGTTGCCGCAGATTCTATGGTGATGCCGCAAACGGTTGAGTCTATTGAGCTTGCGAAAACTGCGCATGTTCCGATTGTGGTTGCCATTACAAAAATTGATTTGCCAACTGCAAACACAGATAAGATAATGTCTCAGCTTTCCGAAAGGGGAGTGCAGGTTGAAGAATGGGGCGGTAGCGTAAGTTGCGTGAAAGTATCATGCAAATCCGGCGAAGGCATGGATAAGTTGCTTGAAACGCTTGCGCTTGAATCGGAAGTGTTGGATTTAAAGGCGAATCACGATTCCAGCGCAAGAGGCACCGTTGTGGAAAGCCGTTTGGATGCCGGCAAGGGTACGGTTGCGACTATTTTGGTGCAAAACGGAACTTTGCGAGTTCGTGATTGTTT